>Ga0182024_10002866_pt1 | contig 42005 bp, 40 predicted proteins | sample P32metaG_FD_120480 | JGI IMG/M metagenome (GOLD analysis project Ga0182024, IMG submission 120480) | Permafrost microbial communities from Stordalen Mire, Sweden - P3-2 metaG (Illumina Assembly) | ecosystem: Environmental > Terrestrial > Soil > Wetlands > Permafrost | place: Sweden: Stordalen... | reverse complement strand
GACCTCGCCACCTTCGGCGGCCTGCTTGATCGAGAGGCTGATGCGACGACGGGCCGTGTCGAGTTCGATGATCTTGACCCACAGTTCCTCACCGGCCGTGACGACCTGGTCGGGCGACTCCACGTGGTGCGCGGCCATCTCCGAGATGTGCACGAGTCCTTCAATGCCCTCGCCCACTTGGACGAACGCTCCGAAGGGTACGAGCTTGGTGACGCGACCGTAGACCAGCTGGTCGACTGAGTGGCTGTCGGCGAAGACCTGCCAGGGGTCGGACTGCGTCGCCTTCAAGGACAACGAGATGCGCTCCTTGGAGAAGTCGACGTCCAGGACCTCGACGTCGACCTCGTCACCGACGGCCACGACCTGGCTCGGGTGATCGATGTGCTTCCAACTGAGTTCCGAGACGTGAATGAGTCCGTCCATGCCGCCGAGGTCCACGAAGGCGCCGAAGTTGACGACCGAGGAGATGACGCCGTGGCGGCGTTCGCCCGGCTTGAGGTTCGAGAGGAAGTCGCCGCGCTGTTCCTTCTGGGTCTCTTCGAGCCAGGCCCGACGCGAGAGAACGACGTTGTTACGGTTGCGGTCGAGTTCGATGATCTTGGCCTCGACGGTCTTGCCGATGTAGGGCTGGAGTTCGCGCACGCGACGCAGTTCGACCAGTGACGCGGGCAGGAAGCCGCGCAGCCCGATGTCGACGATGAGTCCGCCCTTCACCACTTCGATGACCACGCCCTTCACCACTTCGTCGCGGTTCTTCAACTCTTCGATGTTGCTCCACGCCTTCTCGTACTGGGCGCGCTTCTTGGAGAGGACGAGACGTCCTTCCTTGTCCTCTTTCTGAAGGACCAGGCATTCGATCTTCTCGCCGATGGAGACGATCTCCGAAGGGTCGACGTCGTTGCGGATGGAGAGCTCGCGCGCCGGGATGACGCCTTCGGACTTGAAGCCGATGTCGAGCAGGACTTCGTCGTGGTCGATCTTGACCACGGTGCCGGTGACCAGGTCACCGTCTTCGAACTCGAGGACGCTGTCGCCGACGAGGGTGGCGAGGTCGGTGCCGACCATGTCGTCTTCGGTGATGACGCGCGGAAGATAATTTCCGTCTTCGTCAAAGGTTCCCATCTGCTGGGCGGAGAGGAGGCTGGTGCCGTCCGACATGCGTACTTCTTTCACAGACCACACCGGGGTCAGCTAGACAATAGGGAGTGGGTCACCGGTGCAAACCCAAGAAACAACTCTAGTCGCGCTGACTTCAGCCCTTGGCGGCGGCCCAGTTCTCGCCCCAGTGGAGCGTGACTTCCAGGGGAACGGTGAGTGACGCGGCGTTGGTCAACGCGTCGAGGATCACGGCCTCGACGCGCACTTTTTCTTCATGCGGCGCCTCCACGACGACTTCGTCGTGCACCTGCAAGATGAGACGCGCTCGCAACCCCTCGGCGCGCAACTGGCGATCCAAGCGCACCAGGGCCGACTTGAAGATATCGGCGGCCAATCCCTGAATGCCCGAGTTCATGGCCTGGCGCTCAGCCGCTTGGCGCTGCGGTCCGGTGGCCGTGGCGATATCGGGGAAGGGGCGGATGCGGCCGAACTCGGTTCGCGAGTAACCCTTGGCCCGGATGTCCTTGATCGTCCGGTCCATGTAGGCGCGAAGCGACGGGAAGCCGGAGAAATATTTGTCCATGATCTCCTTGGCGACGCTCACCGGAACACCGAGGCGACGGCTCAGACCGAAGGCCTCCATGCCGTAGGCGAGTCCGTAGGAGACGGCTTTGGCCTGTTCGCGTTGCTCGGCCAAGACGTCGGCGGGCGCGCCGCCAAAGACCGAGGCGGCAATCGTGCGGTGTACGTCTTCGTTGGAAGCGAAGGCCGCGAGCAGACCGGAGTCCTGAGAGAGGTGGGCGAGGATCCGCAGTTCGATCTGGTTGTAGTCCGATACCGCGAGCTCCCACCCCTCGCTCGGCACGAAGGCGTAGCGAAGACGACGCCCTTCTTTCGAGCGCACGGGGATGTTGTGCAGGTTTGGTCCGTCCGAGGACAGTCGTCCGGTGCGCGCCACCATTTGATGGAAGGTCGCGTGGATGCGCCCATCGGGCTGCACCGCGTCGATGAGGGGCGCCCCGTAGGTACCTCGCAGTTTCTCCACTTCTCGGTAGCGCAGGATCAGCGCGACGATCTTGTGTTCATCCTGGATGGCTTCGAGGCTGGAGGCGTCGGTCGAATAGCCCGACTTGATCTTCTTCACCGCCGTGAGTCCCATCTCGTCGAAGAGGACCGTTTGAAGTTGCTGGGGCGAATTGACCTTGAACTCGTGCCCGGCGACCTTTTGGATCTGCTTATCGAGTGACGCCGCCTCTTCGGTGAACTCCTTGGCGATCGTGCGCAACAGCTCCACGTCCACGCGGACGCCTCGAGCTTCCATGAGTCCGAGCACCATGACCAGCGGCAGTTCGATCTGCTCGTAGACGAAGTTGAGTTCCCACTGCGCGATCTCGGCGTGGAGGTGCTCGCGCAGTCGCGCTATTAGCGCCACCTCGTAGATCAACGTCTCGTCGCTCGTGGTCGAATCGAAGAGCGACGGTGAGGTGTCGACTATCGGTTCACCGAGGAAACGTTGCGCCACTTCAGCGAGGTCGTAGCGACCGCTATTGGCGTCGAGCAGGAACGCCATGATCGCGGTGTCATCAGCCGGTTCGAGCATCACGCGGTCGCCACTCGCGGCCGTGCGATAAAGCGACTTGAGGTCGTGACCGCACGGTGCGACGCGCGCGAACGCGTCGATGGCGTCGTCGAGATCACAGAGCGCGACGAGTCCCTTGTCGGCGTCCAGTACCGCCGCTCGAGTGTTCCGATAGGCCACCACGGGAGTCGTGGTTGACGCCAGCACCTCGTCGAGCGACTTCGCCACTCGCAACGCCTTGGCGGTCTTCGTCTTCTTCGCCTCTGTCGCTTCGCTCAACGGCGCGGACGCCGCGCCCGCCTCACCCAAGAGGCCCTCTTTCATGAGCTGACCAAAGCGGCTGCGCATCTGGGTCATCTCGAAGCGGTCGAAGAAGGCGTCGGTCTCGGAACGGTTCCATCCCCCGAGGGTGATGTCGTGCAGGGTGAAGTCCAGCGGCACGTCGCGAATGAGCAACATGACCTTCTCGTTGTTGCGCGCGCGCTCTTCGAAGGTGACGAGATTCTCACGGAGTTTTGGCGTGAGGTCGCTCAGGTGCGCGTACAGATCATCCATATCGCGATACTGAGCGAAGAGCTTGGCCGCCGTCTTCTCCCCTACCCCCGGAACGCCGGGCAGGTTGTCCGACGTGTCGCCTCGAAGCGCGGCCAGCAAGGGGTATCGCTTCGACTCGATCCCGCAGCGTTCGAAGATGCCCGCTTCGTCGTAGAGCGAGTAGTCCGAGACGCCGCGCCGGTTGTAGAGGACCTTCACGAACGGGTCCTCCACCAACTGGAAGGCGTCTCGGTCGCCGGTCACGACCACCACCGGGATCGACTCGTTGCGTCCCCACTTGGCGAGCGTCGCCAGCACGTCGTCGGCTTCGAAGTTCGGCACGCCGAGCACGGGGATATGCAGCACCTCGCAGAGATTGCGGATCAGTTCGAACTGATGCTCGATCTCGGGCGGGGTCTCGGCTCGTCCGCCCTTGTAGTCCTCCACCATCGCGTCGCGAAACGTGCCGCCCGTGAGATCAAAGGCCACGGCCAAGGCGCGCGGATTCTGGGTTCGCACCAACGACAACAACATGGCCGCGAATCCGTGCAGGGCGTTGGTGACGAGGCCTTCGGACGTGGCGATGTCGGTCGGGAGCGCGAAGAAGGCGCGAAAGGCCAACGACATACCGTCCAACAGCACCAGGGGACGTTGGTCGGTCGCCGTCTCAGCCAACGAACTCGCCTTTCAGGATCTGTTGGGCGATGTCGCGCATGCGCGTGCGTCCGCGCATCGCCGACTGCTGGATGATCTCGAAGGCCGCCGGTTCGTCCAGGCCGCGCTCGTCCATCAGCATCTCCTTGGCCCGCTGGACGATCTCTCGCGTTTCAATCTTGTCCTCAACGTGGGACGCCTCGGCGTCGCGCTCTTCGGTGGCCGGTGAAAGGATCGCCGCCAGTTTGGGCAGGATCTCGCTCGAGCGAAACGGCTTGACGAGGTAGGCCACCACGCCGGCGTCGCGCGCACTCTCGATGAGCGAGCGCTGGCTGAAGGCCGTGAGCAACACGACGACGGTCGCGGTCTCTCTCACGGCACGGGCGACTTCGATGCCGTCCAGGCCGGGCATCTTGACGTCGAGCAACGCCAGATCGGGACGGAGCTCTCGAATCATGGTCAGCGCGTCGTCGCCCCGCGCGGCCTCGCCCACCACCAGGTAGCCGTCACCTTCGAGAATCTCCTTGAGGTCGAGTCGGATGATCGACTCGTCGTCGGCGATGACGACGCGCTTATCCACGGTCGTCGTCCGGCGTCCAGTCGCGCAACAGTTCGTCGCGAGCTTCAACCAGCTCCCGGACTTCTTCGGCCCGGCGACGCATTTCGGCGTTCGCCACCGCGACGTGACGTGAGAGATCGTCGTACTCGTGCGCCTGGAGGGGCGTCTCGGAGACCAACGCGCGTATCCGCGAGTCCTCCAACGCGTCGTTCCAGACCAGCACTTGCTCTTGGAGCACGTTGAGGCTCTCGCGCGCCTGGTTGAGTTGGCGTTGCACGTCTTCCAGTCGTCGTTTGTACAAGCGCGAACTCATGGGGTGAGTCTAAATCGTCACTTCGACGTTCACCAGAACGGCGGCGTGTTCGAGCATCTCGGCCGAAGGCCTCACACCGAAACCGTCAGCGACGGGGTCCACTTCGCGCGAATAGCCCTCACGGACGACGTCGACGGGGCCGAGGTCGCTGGGCTCGTCGACGCAGCTTTGGGCGAGCGAGCGGTGGACCGAACGGGCGTAGGGCGACTCGAAGAACCCGCCGAGGTACGGTCGAAGCCCGGCCTCGCGAGCCTCCACGATGATCGTTCGCGCGTTCGCCAATCCCCCGACGCGCGCCGGCTTGACGCAGATGATCTCGGCGGCGCGGTTACGCACCAATTGGGCGACGTCGCGCACGCTGCGCACCCCTTCGTCCACGCTGAGCGCCACGTCCAACTGTTCGGCCAACCGCGCCGTGTCGACGACGTTGCCCACCGCGTAGGGCTGTTCCACGGCGACCACGTGGGCGACGTCGGAGACGATCCTGACCTGTTCGATCACCTCGACGTCGCTGTGGGCCGAGCAGTTGTAGTCGAGCAGCACCGGTGCCGACAGCTCACTGAGGCGTTGAAGAGCACTGGCGCTGAGGGGCGCCGCCGAGATCTTGGCGCGCACGCGCGCGGCGTGGGCATCGACCGACCACGCACCGTCGTCAATCAACGAGACCGTGGTCTGCCAGGGGGTGTCAAACCTCGCGGGCCACAGCGAGTCGATCGTCGCGTGAGCGACGCGCAGTTCGCGGTCCAACAGCGCCATCTCCAGCACGGCCACGGCCGGATTGCTCGCCGCGCGCGATCCGGCGAAACGGGCGACGCGCGTCCACGACGGCAGATCACCCTCGCGTTCGAGGATCTGTTGGAGTTGCGGTACGACGAAGATCCGCACTTCGTCAATGACATCGGCGATCGCGGCGTCGCCATTCAACTCCTGGAGCTGTGGCGCAATCTCGCCGTAGCCCGTGACACCGTCGCATTCGACCCCGAGGAAGAGCCTCGAGCGTTTGACGTGACGCTCCCCGGCGGAGCGCACCGGAAAACGAATCTCCGTGTCCTGACGCCGCAGTGTGACCTTCATCTTCGCCACACTATGGGGCGGTGTTATCGTTGTTCGCTCAGCCCGGATGGCGGAATCGGCAGACGCGGAGGCCTCAAAAGTCTTTACTCGAAAGGGTGTGTGGGTTCAAGTCCCACTCCGGGCACGCTTCGAAAGCATTAGGTGTCGCGACATCGAAGCACTTCAATTCGTGAGGGCGGCACTGCGCAGTGATTCACGAGTTGCGCGGACTTGCCGGCGCGTGTGCCACGCGGCGTACCCGCGCCCGATCCCGTACGAGGAAGCGCTAAAGACGCTCACGTAGAACCCGACGGGCCAGTTCGATTCGTACGCGCACGCCAGCGCCAGCCAAATGGTCACCAGGGCGATGGCCACCGATCCCGCCATCGCTCGTCCCGCTCGATTCGTGAAACACTGAGCGGCCGCCGAGGGACCCAACATCAAGGTGAAGATCAGCAGGGCTCCAACGACGGGCACCGTCATGGTCGTGGCGCACGCGATGACGATGAGAAAGGCGATTTCGAATCGTTGCGGGCGGAGTCCCCGCGCGGCGGCGATGTCGGGCGCGATAGACGTGAGCAACAGCGGTCGATACAGCAGCGCCACCGCGATGATGCACACGGCACCGAGCGCGACGACCGGCAGGATCTCACTAGCGCTGACCCCCAAGATCTCGCCGAAGAGCAGCGAGAATATCTGTGGCTCGTACTGCGTACTGAGGCTCAAGAACGCCGCCCCGAGGGCGAGCATCATCACGAGAGCCAGCGCCGTGACCGCGTCGGACCGTCCCCGACGACTGAGGGCGCCGATGCCCAACGCGGCGCCGAAGGAGAAGACGCCGAGACCGATCAGCGGATTGATAGCGAGCAGGTTCGCGCCGGCCGCGCCGGCGAAGGCACCGTTGGGAATAGCGTGCGCTGGAAAAGCCGAGCCCCGCAAAACGACGAAGAAACCGACGACGCCGCCCACGATGGCGACCATCGTCCCCACCTCCCACGCGTTCACCATGAAACCGGAGAACATTACGCACCCCCTTCGAGTGCTTCGGTGGACGCCTGGTTTGACGCACCAGCCGAATTCGCTCGCGGTGGTCGATCGACCCATCGGCGCACGAATGGAAGACCCGACATCAAGTAGGCGATGAAGATCAACGACACGATGAAAAAGCTGACCGGCAAGCCCTGGCTGGAGGGTACCCAATAAAAGCTGTCGTAGGCGAAGAGGATGCCCAACCACGTCGTGGCAACGCCCAGTACACCAGCGACCATCAATGACGCGCGCAGGCTCTTCGTCAGTCGCATCGAGGCAGCGGCCGGACCAATGAGCAGCGCCGTCGAGAGTATTGAACCGACGGCGATCGAGGAGAGTCCGACGGACACCGCCATCGCGATCATGAACAGCACCCCCACACCCCGCAGATTGATGCCCCGGGCTCGCGTCAGTTCCGCGCTCAATGAACTGAGCAACAACGGACGATTGATCAGGACCACGATCGCCAGGGCGAAGGCGCTCAACCCCAGGACCAGAGGGACCGTCGAAGGGTCGACCGTGAAAATCGATCCGAATAAGAGCTGCTGAGTCGCGCCGGTGGTCGCGCCCTTCGTGGTATCCAGATAAAGGAACAGTGCCGCCAGACCGAGGGCGGTGCCCAAGACGATGCCGGTCGCTAGATCGCGTCGTCGTTCTCGTTCCACCCCGATCAAGTCCATCGCTCCCGCGCCGATCACTCCACCACCGATGAAGCCAAGGAGCGGGCTCAATCCGAAGAAGAACGCGGCCGAGCCGCCGGTCGTCGCGACGTCGGTGAGCGCGTGCCCGGCGAAGGATTGACTGCGAACGACCACGAAGACGCCGACGACCGCCGACACAATTGCCGTCACGGCGCCAATGATCAACGCAGTCCGCACTGGTGCATTGGTAAAGAAGCCGGATTCGAACACGACGTGCACCAGTCAGCCGAGCGTGAGGGTCGGATGTTGCGGGATGGCCTGGTTGTCCTGGCCCGGTTCGGCCACGACCAAGACTCGCCCGTGGAGCTGGAGCACGTCGACGTGATGTCCGTAGAGCTGACTCAACACGTCGGAGCGAATGACTTCGTCGGTCGTTCCGCTGGCGGCGCGACCACCGGTGAGGTACACGATGCGATCCATGACCGGTAAGAGGGCGTTCATCTCGTGGGCCGAGAGGAGTATCGCGACGCCGTAACCGCGCGCGACGCGGTGCAGGAGCGCCACGATCTCCTGAACGCTCCTCGGGTCCAGATTCGCGAGTGGTTCATCCAGCAGGAGTAGTTTCGGCTGGCTGATCAAGGCGTGCGCGATGAACACTCGTTGTTGCTCTCCGCCCGAGAGGCTGCCCAGTCGATTGTCAGCGAATCGCTCGGCGTCAACGTCGTGCAGAATCTGTTCGACGAGTTCACGTTGTTGTGGAGTGCGCCGCGTGAGACCGTAGCGATGGGCGTCGAGTCCGAGCGCGACGAAGTCGCGCGCGCGCATGGGAACGTCGGGATCGACAACGATCTTTTGGGGTACGTACCCGAGTGAGCGGCTTCGCGGCGACAGTGCCATACCGGAGACCAGGACTCGACCGCTATCCGGACGCTGCAGACCGAGGATGGTGCGCAGCAACGTAGTCTTGCCGACACCGTTCGAGCCAATGAGTCCCGTGAACTCTCCACCGCGGACGTCGAAGGAGACATGGTCGAGTATTCGGCGACCGGACAGCGAGACGGATATCTCATCGACTTGAAGGACGGGCAGGTCGGTCATAGTTTCTCCGTTGATTGGTGTCGGGTTATCGCTGCGTCGATCGCGTTCACCTCGGCGAGCATCCAGGTCTGGTAGTCGTAACCCGGCGTAGGCATCGTCTCGTACACGCCGACGACCGGGACCTTGGCCGAGACGGCGCTCTGTTTGATCGCGGCGGTAAGGGAGTCCACGACCTGCTGGTTGTAGCAGAACACCTTCGCCTGGTGCTTGGTGAAGAATCCCTCCTCGAGCGAGATGTCCTCGGGTGCGGGGTCAACGCCGTTCATGATGTCGGCTTGAAACACGAAGGGGGTCAGGATCCGCAAACCCATGGCCTTCAGCAGATAGTCGGCGACGGGTTCGGTCACCGCCGCCGGCGTTCCGCCGTGCTTCGACTTGAAGGCGGCGATGGCGCGAAGCCACGGTTGGAGCGACGTTTTGAACGACGCCAGGTTCTTCTGAAAATACGCCGCGTGACTCGGGTCAAATTTCTCCAGATCCTTCGCGATGGCGCTCGCGACGGCCGGCATGGTCTTGGGGCTGTACCAGAGGTGGGGATTCGGCGTGTCGGTGGGCAGGCCCAGCACGTCCTGCGCGACGACAATTTTCCTCTTGGGATTCGGTGACGCCGCTTCAATCTTGTTCATGAAGTCGTCGTAGCCCACGCCATTTTGAACAATGAGCTCAGCTCGACCGATCTCTTCAGCCACTGACGGGCTGGCCTCAAAGGTATGGGGATCGGTGTTCGGGTCATCGAGGATCGACGAAACCTTGACGTACTCTCCGCCGATCTGATTCAGCACGTTGGCGTATTCGTTCTCGGCCCCGACTGCGACAATCACACTGGACTTCGTACGGGCCGACGCATCGGTCGCACTCAAGCAAAGCGCGGTCGCGAACACGACGGCGCTCGCGAGGACCATGTGCGCGGCGATTCGCCGCGACGAACGGGCGCTGTCCGGCGGGAACTGGTTGATCATGATTCAACGATAGAATGAGAATGAGTCTCATTACAACCGAGACTGCGCAGATCTGAAGGAGACGGAGCGTTGCAAACCTTTGACACTGTCGAAGAACTGCACGAGTTCGTCGAGTTGTTGCTGCACCGAATCGATCAGCGCTACACCGTCGGTCGCCGAGCCGTCGTCGAACTCTTGGCCTCGTCGGAGCGTCCCCTCAGCATTTCCGACATGGAGGCGCGAGTCCCCGAGATTCCGAGGAGTTCGGCCTATCGCCATCTCTCAGACCTCCAGAGGGCGGGCGTCGTGCGCCGAATCGCCGCCAGTGACGAGTTCGCTCGGTTCGAGATGGCCGAGGATTTTCTCCATCATCATCATCACCTTCTCTGTTCTTCGTGTGGCCAAGTCATCGACGTCACGCCGACTCGCGCGTTCGAGCGCACGGTGGCGCGCATGGTCGATGAACTGACCGCCGAACAAGGGTTCCGGGCGACCTCGCACGCTCTGGACGTCATCGGTCACTGCGCAAACTGTCAGCGCTGATCTGACCGCGCAAACACTCGGCGTTAGGAGTTCAAGAGCTTCCAGTGACCTTCGGAGATGATGTCGACGGTTCCATCCACCACTCGGATGGCGGTCTGATCGTCAATCGCGTACGCCGGCCCTGGTTGCCCCGCGGCCCATTTTTCTGCGTCGGCCATCGTGTTCTCCGGCAGGTCCGGGTGATCCAAGTGCGGAAAGATCGAAAAATCAACCACGCCGAGCGTTCGATCGCCACCGGCCGGGGGCCTCCAGACGACGAAGTCCTCTCCGATGTTGGGGGCCATCACCATGCTCCCGCCGCTGATTCCCACGTAGACCGTCTCACGCAGCGACGCGAACAGATCCGCCAGTCCGGATTGGCGCATCCAGTGGCCCAGATACAAGGCATCGCCGCCGCTCACTAACAGGGCGTCAGTCACTCGGACTTTGGGAATCCACTGTTCTTCATCCATGCTGGGTAGCGCCGTGAGCTCGAGCACTCCCAAGGACTTCCAACCCAATTCGGTCAGTGGGGTCGTGGAGTGTCCGCTGACGAAGCGCCACGCCTGATCAAGTGATCCGTGACCGTAGCTCGCGGTCGGGATGCAGAGAGCGTTCGATTCAGCGATCGGTTTGCCCAGGAGTTCGACCAACGCACCGTGGATGCTCGGGTTCTTGACGCCAGCGGACGTGAGAAGAAGTTTCATGATGCCTCGCTAAGTCATTCGAAGGGCTTCCGTAACCTAGCGCAACCGGTTGAAAATGGCGAGCGGCGCGACGACAGAACCTCAACGTCGAAGCGCCCCACCACCGATGATTCGGTCGCGCTGTTACCGTAATGAAATGCCAGATCCAGCCGCCCTCGCGTTCCGAGACGACGTCGTCGCGCTCTTCCCCGGTCAAGGTTCACTGAGCGGCGGCGCCGGGGTCGAGTGGCAGTCGCCTCGCTTCTGGGAGATCCTGGCGCGCGTCAGTGACGCCGCTCGCCTCGACGTCGCCAACTTGTTGATCGGCAGCGCTGACGACGACGTGGTTCGCACGGACCGCGCCCAAATCGCCACGTTCGCCTTGTCGATCGTCGGCTACTACGACTTAGTCGACCGCGGCATCCGACCGCGGTACTTGCTGGGCCACAGTCTGGGCGAATTCAGCGCTCTGGTCGCCTCGGGACTTCTCAGCATCGAAGACGGCGCGCGGTTGATCGGCGTTCGCGGCGCGGCGATGGCCCGCGCCGCCGCGGCGGCCGAGGGTTCGATGGTCGCGTTGATGGGTGGCGACGACGGCGCTCGCGAAGCGCTGGAGGGACTGGATGGCGTGTGGTTGGCCAACATCAACGGCACGGGTCAAATCGTCGTCAGCGGAACGCGCGCGGGCTTGGACGACCTGCTCGCGCGTCACAAGGATCTCGGGTGGCGTCGGGCGACGCCACTCCCCGTCGGTGGCGCCTTTCATTCGCCGCTCATGGCGCCGGCCCAAGACGAACTCGACAAAGCACTCACGAGCGTCAAGTGGGGAACGACGGACGCCGTACTCATTTCCAACGTCGACGCCCACGTGCACGTCACGGCTGACGAATGGCGAGACCTGTTGTCGCGACAGTTGACCTCCGCGGTTCAGTTCTATGACGCAACACTGGCGCTGCCCGAAACGGTCACGACGACCATCGAGATGCCGCCGAGCGGCGTGCTCACCGGACTGACGAAGCGAATGCGGCCGTTCGAGCGTCAATTCGCGCCCACCACCTTGCTCGAACTGGAAGCGATCGAACTATGAGTCGACACGTCATCGTCACCGGGTCCAGTCGCGGCATCGGCGCGGCCATCGCCGAGTGGTTCATCACCCACGGCGACCACGTCGTCGGACTCTCTCGCTCGGGCGAGTCACCGGCGGGCTGCGCCCAGAGCTTCGCCGTCGACGTCACGGACTCATCGGCGGTGAACGAGGCCGTCAAATCAGCGATCGCCGAATTCGGTCCGGTGGAGGTCGCGGTCCTCAACGCCGGGGTCACGAGAGACGGCCTGGCCATGCGAATGTCCGACGACCAATGGCGCGAAGTTCTCTCGACGGACCTCGACGGCGCCTTCTACGGCGCACGCGCGACGATGGCCTCCATGGTGCGCCAACGCGCCGGCTCGATCATCTTCATCGGCTCGATCAGCCCCTTCGTGGGCGTGCCCGGCCAGGCGAACTACGCCGCGGCCAAAGCCGGCCTCGTCGGGCTGGCCCGAGCGCTCGCCAAGGAAGTGGCCTCGCGCAACATCACGGTGAACGTCGTCGCCCCCGGGCTGATCGAGACCGACATGACCAACGACCTGGGCGCCGCCAAGGACGCCATGGCCGGCCTAATCCCCATGGACCGGATCGGCCAGCCGAGCGACGTCGCTGGGGTGGTCGGATTCCTCGCCAGTAACGAGGCTCGTTACATCACCGGAGCCGTCATCGCAGTCGACGGTGGCCTCGCCATGGGTCTCTAACTGACCGAAGCGGGGCGGCCTTTGAGTACCATGGAGCGACAGAAAAAAGGGGCACCTCCATGGACCGCAACGAAGCATTAAGCAAGTTCACCGACGCCGCCGTCGAAGTCTTGGCGGTCGACCCATCCAAGGTGACACTCGACGCCTCTTTCAGCGACGACCTCGGCGCCGACAGCCTCGACCTGGTCGAACTGGTCATGGCGCTCGAAGAGACCTTCGACATCGAAGTCGCCGAAGATGAACTAAAGGACATTCGCACGGTCGGCGAAGCCTTCGAACTGATCTACGCCAAGCTGTAGTGCGCGTCGCGGTCAGCCCCACGGGTCCAGTTCCGGGTTACCGGGTCGCCGTCACGGGCTTAGGCGCGATCAGTTGCGCCGGCGTCGGGGTCGAGGCACTCTGGAGCGCCCTCCAGAAAGACACGGCACCGCCGAGTAAGCGCATCGCGCCCTTTGACGCGACGCACATCGGTGGACCGAAAGAGTTGCGTCGCTTCGACCCGTTCTCGCTCTACGCGCTCATGGCCGCCGACGAAGCGTGGAACCAGAGCGGCCTAACCGGTCCGCTCGTGGACGCCGGCAGCATCGTCACCACAGGCATCGGCGGACTCCAGACCGTCATCGAACAGTTCCGCGTTCTCTCGGAGAAAGGTCCGGACCGCGTCTCGCCATTCATGGTGCCCATGATGATGCCCAACGCCGCCACTGCCGCCGTCTCGATGCGCTTCGGACTCGGGGGGCCCTGCGAAACCGTAACGACCGCCTGCGCCGCCGGCACCCACGCGATTGGCAACGCCGCAAGACTGGTCGCCACCGGGCGAAGTACCGTGGCGGTCGCTGGCGGCGCCGAAGCGGTAATGGTCGAGATCGCCGAGGCCGGCTTCCGCAACATGACGGCCCTCAGCAACACCGAATTCTCTCGTCCCTTCGACATCGAGCGCGACGGATTCGTCATGGGCGAAGGCGCGGGCATCTTGATCCTGGAAGAGTGGGAGCACGCCAAGGCGCGCGGTGCCACCATCTACGCCGAAGTCCTGGGCGCCGCCTCCACGGCCGACGCGCACCACATCACCGCGCCGGACCCCTCGGGACAGGGCGCGATTCGTTGCATGGAATTAGCGCTCGAGGACGCAGGCGTCACGGCGAGCGAGGTCTCGCACATCAACGCGCACGGCACGTCGACGCCGCTCAATGACCTGGCCGAGTCGGTGGCCGTTCACGCGGTCTTCGGTGACGACCCTCCCCCGGTGACCTCCATCAAGGGTCACCTCGGTCATTCACTGGCGGCAGCCGGCGCGCTCGAAGGCGTGGTCTCGGTCCTCACGCTGGTCAACCAGTTGATTCCACCGACCGCGGGCACGACCAAGGTCGACCCCGACGTCGGACTCGATGTGGTCATCGGAGAGGCGCGCCCCGCGAACGTCGAAGTCGTGCTGTCGAACTCCTTCGGCTTCGGCGGACACAACGGCAGCGTCGTCTTCCGTCGTTTTCACGCCTAAGCGACCACGACGCGACGCGGGCACATTTTCGCCGACGGTTCTACCTACAGTGAGATTTTCTACATCGGCCATTCGTCGTGGTGGCGTTCCACGTACGCGTTGTCAAAGGCCCATCGCGCGTTGGCGATGAACTGTCCCAACAGGACCGGATCCTTCTCGCCCACTGATTTCTCGACGCCGGCGCGTACGTCGACGCCCCACACTGGGTAGTTCTGCACGATGTCCACCACGTTGGATGGCGTCAGCCCGCCGGAGGCGATCATCGGGGTTCGCACCTCGCGGTCACCGAACAGCTCCAGACAGTCCATCAGTGAATAGTGGTCATCGGATTCGGGCACCACAAGGTAGTCGACGCCCGAGAGGGCGGCCACCAAGTCGTGATTGGCCGTGCTGGGCAGGCTTCGCAACACGGTGTTGACGCGCTCGGACACGTAGGTGAGCTCTTCACTCGCGACCGTGCCGTCGATTTGAACCGCCGAAAGTCCCAACGTGTTGGCGATCTCCACGATGCGCTGGGGCATCTCGTTGCGAAAGACCCCCACCGAGATGGCGCCCACCGGGAGACGGCGAACAATGTCGTGCGCCGCGTTGACCGAGATCTGGCGCGGCGTCGGACCGAAGTCGAAACCGATGGCGCTCGCCCCGAGTCCGATGGAGAACAGTGCGTCGTCTTCTGTGGTTACTCCGGAGACCTTGATAAAGATGCCCTCAGTATTCAACCGCACGTGTCGACCCCTTGGCCCCTACGTTAACGGCCGGCACTCTGCGACGTCAGACAATCTCTTCGACGCGCACGTCGACCGCGAGTTCGAGCTCCGCTGATCCAAAGAGGCTCCGGTGCGCGAATCCGAGACCCACGACCGATTCTCCATCGTGCGTCGATGACGTGAGTCCCGATACTCCGGCGGGACCTTTGGACGTGAGGACGTCGCCAATGCGCGCTTCGTTCGGGCCGGTCGCTCGAATCATGCGCCAGGGCACGCTCGAGCCTCGCGCGTCGAGGCGTCCGACCAACTCTTGTCCCGTGAAACAGCCCTTGGTGAAGGACACCGTGGCGGCGACGAAACTGGCACCGAAGCACTGTGGCGTCAGGCCACGGGCGAACTCGGCTGCTCCCGGTAGACCCGCGTGAATCTGTTCGCGCACCGTGTTGATGGGTCCTTCTACACGTTCGACCAACTCCAATGTGCACTGCGTGCGAAGGAGGAATCGTCGAAGACGCGAGAGGGCAACGTCACCGAGCTCACGTGGTACCGCCAGGTCATAACCGTCAGGTGCTGCCGAAACGAGACACGACGTGATGACGATCCCGTCGGGCGCGAGCAGGAGTGCCCACGCGCCAGTCGTGCTCACCGTCGAGACGTCTTGACTCAGCTGGCCCTGAAGGAAGGACTCGGCTTCGGGACCGCGCGCGACGATGCTCGACCAGCGAACGCTCGAATCGGTGACGGTGTCGGAGGTTTCATTCATCGACCATTACAGTATTCGCCAGCGCGCGAGACGCTCCCAACGCAAAGGACCAGGTCGATGAGCATGCAGAACGAATTGAACACCATCACCTCGACGATGAACGATCTGTCGCATCGCGTCACGGCACTGGTCGAGACCGAGGGTTCGGCCATGCCACCGGATATCTACTCCGAACTCGTCGCCGCCGAGAGAACACTCGGGGCGCTGCTTCGTCGCCTGAACCGCGTTGTCGGTCGAATCGCGTAGCGCGAAGGTAACCTGCGCTCATGACCGATACGTGGCAACGCAGCCACTCGCTGACGCCCGACCGTCGGCTGGAAGTCCTGAATCTCCTCAACCGCACCGAGACGCTATTGGGCCGCGAGGCCATCGACGAAGGTCGCCGTCGGATCGTCGTGCACGGGTGGCGAGCCGAACACTGGTTGCTGTATCACGAAGGTCTGCTCGTAAAGTACGCCATGGCGACGGGAATCAAGAACGCGATCGTCGAAATGAGTGGCGGCGGCATCGACGAAGACCTCTTGCAGAATCTGTTGAAGTACCACGAGTCCCTCGACTGGTGGACCCGGGGCTCGATGGTGCCGGTCCATTCGCAGTGTCAGGTCGTTCGGACCTTGCAATTGATGCAGGTGGCCCTGCCCGTGGCGACCGTCGACGTGCCCGAAGGCGCCACGCTGCGCAACTACGAGCCCGGGCGCGACGAAGACGCCTGGCTCGAACAGAACAACGCCGCCTTCGCCGATCATCCGGAGCAAGGCGCCTGGCTGCGTTCGGACCTCGAGGAGCGCACGAGCGAGCCGTGGTTCGACCCTTCGGGATTCTTGCTGTTGGAGATCGATGGACGGCTCGCCGCGTCGTGCTGGACCAAGGTCCACGAACTGCACCCGGACCGCTTCGGAGAGATCTACATCATCTCGGTGCACCCGGACTTTCAGGGACGCAATCTCGGACGCGTCATGGTCACCCAGGGTCTCGACGTTCTTCGAAAGAAGGGGGTCTCCGCGGCGATCCTCTTCGTCGAACAATCGAACGCCGGAGCAGTCGCGCTGTATGAATCACTCGGATTCAAGGTCGAACGCGACGACCGCCTGTTGCATTTTCACCGCAACTAGTGCACGCCGACGAGTCGGCCAATCCCGAAGGTGACGGCCGCGGCGAACGCTCCGACGAAGACTTGCCGCAACGCCCACTTGAGGATACCGTTTCGCGTGAACCAGCCGATGACGCCCCCGACGATCGCGGCGGCGAAGGCGGCGAGGACGATCGACCACACAATGGGATCACCCGTGGACGTTACGATCCACGGCAAGAGCGGAATGAAGGCGCCTATAGCGAAGGAGAAGAGCGACGAAATAGCGGCGCCCCAGGGAGAACCCGTTGTCGACGGATCGACGCCAAGTTCTTCGCGGGCGTGCGTGCGAAGGGCCATCTCCGGGTCACGCATCAGATCCACGGACAGCCGCCGCGCAAGGTCCTCCTCGATGCCACGGCTGATGAACAACTGACGCAGCTCTTCTTGCTCTTGAACGGGCGACTCCTGAAGGGATTTGCGCTCAACGTCGATCTCGTATTCGAGTAGTTCCTTTTGGGCGCGAACCGAGATGTATTCGCCGCTCGCCATCGAAAAGCCTCCGGCAACGAGACCGGCCAAACCGGCCAGACGAACAATGTTGTGACCGGGATTAGCCCCCGCAAATCCGAGGATCAGCGACGCGTTGGTGACGAGGCCGTCGCTCACGCCAAAGACGGTCGCGCGATACCAACTTCCCGCCACGTTCCGGTGCTTTTGCTCGTGGAAGGTTTCGCTCATCGCCCAATCCTACGGCGTCCGAACGTCAATTCCCTTGAAGAGTCGATTGTCTAGAGTTGACTTCGGAGGTTTCTATGACGACGCACGTGAACAGTATTGAGGAGTTGACACCACTCGTGGGCTCGCACCTCGGATACGGCGAGTACCGAACCGTGACCCAAGAGGAGGTGAACCTTTTCGCCGACGCGACCGGTGATCACCAGTGGATTCATGTTGATCCCGAGCGCGCGAAAGCCGGACCCTTCGGTGGGCCCATCGCTCACGGTTACCTCACGCTCTCGATGATTCCGGTGCTGCTCGGCGGCGTCATGAAGGTCGGGGGCGTCGCGATGGGTGTGAATTACGGCACCAACAAGGTCCGCTTCACCAGCCCCGTCCCGGTCGGTTCGGAGATTCGCGCGGGCGCAACCTTGGCGTCGGTCGACGAGGTCGCCGGCGGCGTGCAGGTCGCGCTCGACGTTGTGGTCGAAGTAAAGGACGCCCCTAAGCCGTCGTGCGTCGCGCAAGTGGTCTTTCGTTACTACCGCTGAGTCCGTTGTCCACTCCCCTCCCCCAAGGCGAAGAAAAGACCCGTCAGGTCCGAGCGATGTTCGACGCCATTGCGTCGCGCTACGAATTGGTCAACAAACTGATGACCTTCGGGCTCGACACGCGCTGGCGTAGACGCGCGGTCACCGACCTTCGCCTGCCGCGCCAGAGCGTGGTCCTCGACGTCGCCGCGGGCACGGGTGACTTCACGCGCGAACTCGCGCGACAAGGACATCGGGCGGTCGCCACCGACCTGAGTCTCGGAATGTTGCAAGCCGGAAAGCTCTTGGACGAGCGCGTCCAGGCTGACGCGTCGTTGCTCCCGTTTCGAACCGGCGGATTCGACGGCGTGACCTGCGGCTACGCGCTGCGCAATTTCAGCGACTTGACGGCCACTTTCAATGAGATGGCGCGCGTCATTCGTCCCGGAGGGAGACTGTCGCTCCTCGAGGTCTGCGAACCGCAATCGGGGCTTTGGCGCGCCGGATTTCGCGTGTGGTTTCGACGCGTGGTGCCCTTCATTGGATCACTCGTCTCGGACCGGGCCGCCTATCACTACCTTCCCGAGTCCACGGCGTACCTACCCGCGAGCGAAGAGATCGTTCGGATGTTGAACCGCTCCGGCTTCGCCGCGGTCAATCATCGTCGGGTCATGGGTGGACTCAGTCAACAGTTCATTGCGACGAGATCATCGTGAAGTTCGAACGTCGCCGGATTCCCAAGCAACCGCTCGAGACGCTGCGCTGCGTCGGCGCCCGTGACGGCTGGCTCATCGAGACCGCCGACGTCATTCGCGTCGGTTTCGGAGCGGCGGTCGACCACGTCGTCCTCGAACAGGGCCTCGAAGTCGCCTTGGACGCGACGGGGGCGCTTCGCCACCACGAATTGGAAGGTGAGGACGGACCGCCCGGCTCGGGCGTGGTCGCCTTCGGGGCACTACCTTTCGATCGCTCGTCCCCGAGCCAGCTCGACGTTCCGGAGTACTGCGTCACGCAGACCAGTTACGGCGACGCGTGGCTCACCAGTGTTGAGGGCTCTGACTCCTCGCGTGAAATTCTGGATGGTGCGCTCTTGCCGGTGCAGGAGGCCCAGAGCCTGCGATCGCTTTCACTTCAGCCCACCCCCGACGAATACGCCCACAATGTGGCGCTGGCCGTCGAGATGCTTCGCTCCAAGGAGATCGAAAAGGTGGTGCTGGCGAGGTCCGTGCGCGGCACCGTGCCCGAAGCGATTGACGCCGCTGCGGTCGCCCAACGTCTTCATCATCGTGAACCGCTGTGCACCATCTTCAGCATCCCCACCAGTGACCAACGTCGTTTCGTTGGTGCGACGCCCGAGTTGATTGCCCGTCGCACCGGTCGCACCCTGCGCAGTCACCCCCTCGCCGGCACCATCGCCCTGCCACCGAATGTCGCGCCCGAGGACTATTTGACCTGGTTGCTCGGCAGCACCAAGAACCTGCACGAACACAACGTGCCAGTCAATGAGATCGTCACCGCCCTCGAGAGTGTGTACGACGACGTGCACGCCGACGCCGGTCCGTCGATCGTGGCGCTACGAACTCTGGCGCACCTCGGCACCTGGATCGAGGCGTCGTGTCGAAACGAAGCCGACGCGCCCGACGCGCTGGAGGTCTTACGTCTCTTGCATCCGACGTCGGCCGTGGGCGGTATCCCCCGTCGGAGTGCCTACGAACTGATTCGTCGCCTCGAACAGGTCGACCGTGGCTTCTATGCCGGACCGCTCGGTTGGATCGACGCGAACGGCGACGGCGAGTGGTGGATCGGCTTTCGCGGCGTCTTGGTGTCGGGCGCCGAATTCGAAGCGTGGGCCGGCGCCGGCATCGTCAGTGAGTCCGACCCCATTGCCGAACGTGAGGAGACCAAGGCCAAACTGGCCAGCTTCCTGTCATCGGTCCTGGTCGACGCCGTTCAGTGAGCGCCGCGGCCGAAGGGTCGCTCGATCGCCCACTTCGTCACCAGCCACAGTGCTTCGACCACGATGGCCCGTGACATCTTCGACTCGCCCAACTCCCGGTCGGTGAAGGAGATCGGCACTTCGACGATCGAGGCGCCGGCTCGCCGGGCGCGGTAGGTCATCTCGACTTGAAAGCCGTACCCGTCGGCGCTCACGGTCGAAAAGTCGATCAGTTCCAGCCCACGCTTCGAATAGACGCGATAGCCGGCGGTCGAGTCCGCGACGCCGAGTCCGAGCATGATCGACGCGTACTGATTGCCACCGCGCGAGAGCATCCGACGAGAGAAACTCCACTGCGGAATGTGGCCACCGGGGATGTAGCGAGATCCAATCACCACGTCGTGGTCTTCGGCGGCGCTCAGGAGCATCGGCAGCGCGTTCGGGTCGTGGCTGAAGTCGCAGTCAATCTCGACGAAGTGGTCGTATCCGTGGTCAAGGCCCCAAGCGAAGCCGGCGCGGTACGCGCCGCCCAGTCCACTCTTCTTCGTTCGTCGAAGTACCGTGATCTGTCCGACGTCGTCGGCGATCTCCTCGGCCAGCTTCGCCGTGCCGTCAGGACTGCCGTCGTCGACCACCAACACGTCGCACTGGGGTACGACCTTGCGCAGTGTGCGCAGCATCGGCTCCACGTTCAAAATCTCGTTGTACGTGGGAAGAACCACGAGCGTACGCATTGGTCGATTCTACCTGGACCGGCTTTCGCGCAACCAGGGGCCGAATGTTTGGAGCATCCAAGATGCCGCGTTTAAGGTACTCGTATGCCGGAGCCCGTCAAGAAGAAGCGGTTCGCGCTCCCGCGCGAAGTACGCATCATCTTGAGTGTCGGGATCCTGGTCTTCGTCCTCGAATATCTTGTGCTTCCGCAGTTCGCGTCAGCTCGTAAATCGCTACACCTACTTGCGACGGTGAACCCCGTGCTCGTCTCCGTGGCCGTCCTCTTGGAGATGGCCGCCATCTACGCTTTCGTCGAACTGACCAAATCAGTGCTCTACCCTTACGCCCCGAGTCGCTACAACCTGCTTCGAGTCAACCTGGCCGGCCTCGCGATCAGCCACGTGGTTCCGGGCGGCACCGCGCCGGCCGGCGCACTCTCCTATCGAATCTTCAATGAACTCGGCGTGCCCAAAGATACCAACGCCTTCGGACTGGCCGTCCAGGGCGCCGGCTCGGCGGTCGTCTTAAACATGATCTTCTGGTTCGCGCTAGTGATCTCGATTCCCCTGCGGGGTTTCAACCCGGCGTACGGATTCGCCGCCCTGGCCGGTGTCTTCTTGTTAGCGGCGTTCTCGGGCACGATTCTCCTGATCACCCGGGGTCAGCGCCACGCCGCCAACTGGTTACGCTGGATCGCGCGCCGGGTCCCCGCGGTGAACCCCGACAGGATCAGCGCGCTGATCGCCAAGGTCGCCGACCGCATCACCATGCTGGTGAACAACCGACGAACCCTCTGGGCCGCCTTCATGTGGGCCTCACTGAACTGGCTCTTTGATGCCGCGTGCCTCTGGGTCTTCATCTGGTCCTTTGGTCACGTGATATCGCCCATCGACCTCCTCGTCGCCTACGGGCTGGCCAACATCCTGGCAGCAATCCCGATAACGCCAGCGGGACTGGGCATCATCGAAGGGGTCCTGATTACGACGCTTAGCGGTTTCGGCGTGCCCTACAGCCAGGCGATCCTCGCGGTGTTGTCCTATCGCCTCGTTAACTTCTGGATCCCCATTCCCGTCGGCGGGATTTCCTACGCGACGCTGATCTGGCGCAAGGAGAACGGGCTCGCGCCTAAGCGAGAGCCCGAGACCGGAGCATCGCCAGCCGTTTGAACTCGCTCTGGGCCGAGAAACTATTCACGGGCTGCAGGCGACGCCAACGACGATCCGTGCCGAGGACCCACGTATAGAGATCGTCGCGCCACGTGACTTCGAAGGCCTCGAGGAGTTCTTGTTGGAGCGTGCGATTCTCAATTGGCACCTGGACTTCGACGCGACGGTCGAGGTTGCGTTCCATGAGATCGGCCGAGCCGAGCCAGATCGAGAACTCCGGCTCCCCGGGGGTTCCGAAGATGAAAATCCTCGAGTGTTCGAGGAACTCGCCGACCAGGCTGTGCACGGTGATGTTCTCCGACAGTCCGGCGACGCCGGGACGAAGGGAGCAGAGTGTGCGGACCTCGAGGCGGATCTCGACCCCCGACGAGCTCGCTTCGTAAAGGGCGTCGATGATCGTCGGGTCGGTGAGTCCATTGACCTTCATGGAGATTCGACCGGCCGCTCCACGGTCGCGCTGAAGGTTGATGAGTTCGATGACCCTGGTTCGCGTCGACAGCGGGCTCACCATGATCTTCTTGTACTGACCGATTCGTGAAAAGCCGGTGAGAAAGTTGAAGAGCTCACCCACGTCGTCGGTGATGGCGGGGTCACAGGTCAAGAGCCCGAAGTCTTCGTAGGTCCGCGCCGTCTTGCCGTTGTAGTTGCCGGTGGCGATGTGGACGTAGCGCGCCGTCGTGTCCCCTTCACTGCGCAGTACCAGCGCCGTCTTCGAGTGCGTCTTCAAGCCCACGATGCCATAGACCACGTGGACGCCTACGTCTTCGAGGGCCTTGGCCCATTCAATGTTGGCCGCCTCGTCGAAGCGGGCCTTCAGCTCCACGAGAGCGGCCACTTGCTTGCCCCGCTCGGCGGCGTGGATCAGTGAGGCCACGATCGGCGAGTCACCGGAGGTGCGGTACAGCGTCATCTTGATGCCGACGACCTTCGGATCGGCCGCCGCCTGGGCGATGAACATCTCGACGGAGTCCGTGAAGGACTCGTAGGGGTGGTGTAACAAGATGTCGTCTTCGCGAATCGCGGCGAAGATGTCGCCGACGTGTTCACCGTCGAGGAGTCGTCGCGGCGTGATCGGGGACCACCCTTCGCCCTTGAGATCGGGCCGATCGATCGCGTAAAGACTCCACAGGTCGTGCAGTCCGAGCGGCGCGTCGGTGAGATAGACGTTGGATCGGTCGAGTTCGAGTTGGTCGACGAGAAGTTCCAAGAACTCCGGCGACATTCCGCTTTGAATCTCAACGCGCAGGGCTTCGCCGAAGCGGCGTCGACGCAGTTCGACTTCGAGGGCCACCAGCAGGTCGTCAGCCTCGTCCTCTTCCAACGTGAGGTCGGCGTTTCGGGTGACGCGAAAGAGGTCGGCGCGTCCAACGGTCATGCCCGAGAACAGTCGACCGAGGTTCGACGTGATCAGGTCTTCCAACATGCACCACTGTTTCTCATTCGCCTGCAAGAACCGCGGCAGGGAGTTGGGAACTTTCACGCGCGCACTGCGCTCTTCACCGGTGACGTCATCGCGTACGTAGACCGCGATGTTCAACGAGAGGTTCGAAATCATCGGGAAGGGATGTCCCGGGTCGACGGCCAGCGGCGTGAGGACGGGGTACACGTTCTCGTCGAAGTACTTCGTCATTCGGTCGTGGTCGTCGGCGTTCAGGGAACTGAACGGAACGATCGCAATGCCCTTCTGCGCCAGTTCCGGCAAGAGGACGTCGAGCATGAGCCGGTCTTGGCGTTCGACGAGAGAGAGGACCCGCTCACGAATCGACTCGAGCTGCTGACGTGGTCGAACACCGTCAATCGACGGCGTTTGCACGCCGGCCGCCACTTTGTCTTCGAGACTAACGACGCGTACCTGAAAGAATTCGTCGATCATGTCGGCGAAGATCGCGACGAATTTGCAGCGATCGAGTATCGGCAACATGTGGTCATCGGCGAGGTCGAGGAGTCGAGCGCCAAACTCAAGACGCGACAGTTCGCGACTCGAAAACCGCTCCGGCCCGAACGAGCGAACGTCGATGACGAGCGCGCCCGATTCCTCGGCGTCCATAAGATCCATGAACCCATCGTAGAACTCCACAAGATTGATCAGCATGCAAACCACCGATCGACCCCGGGCGGCGTTGCCACCACCCCTTCCACTTCTTACGCCAAAAGTGACAACTGTGGAGCTGGCTGCGTGGTTCTGGTCTGGCAACGGTCCCCGCGTCCCCGCCTGTACCAACGCGTTCGCTACTGTTGATTCGTGGCGAGACACGCGAATACTGCCGTTGCGCCGGCAAAGCGACCATCCGTCACACGTGAGTCACAAGGACGTCTCACAGAACTCGGTTTGATGATCCTGGCGTGGATAATCGTCGGTTCGTTCTACGTGCTCGCCTCGCTCGGCGCGAAAGGTCACCTGCCCGATCGACTCGGCGTCTTTCTGACATCGATCATCGTCATCTCCCTAGTGCTGCACGTGTGCATCCGTTATCTCGCTCCGAACTCCTCGCAGGTCCTCTTGCCGATCGCCACGCTGCTCAACGGCGTCGGTTACGTCGAGATCGCCCGATGGAATCCGAAAGCCGCCGGCTATCAAGCCCTGTGGTTCCTAATCAGCGCCGCGGCGCTCGTCGTGACGTTGGTCCTCGTACGGCGCGTACGCGACCTCGACCGCTATCGCTACCTGACGTTGCTGGCAGCGATCGGGCTCCTGCTGATGCCCCTCGTTCCGCACATCGGCCAGAACATAAACGGAGCTCGACTGTGGGTCAGCGTCGGACCGATCTCGTTCCAGCCGGTCGAGATTGCCAAGATCCTGTTGGTCTTCTTCTTCGCGTCGTACTTCGCGGCAAACCGCGAACTACTTTCCACTGCGACGCAACGAATCGGTCGAGTCCAGATCGTCGCGCCCAAAGTCCTCTTGCCGATCCTCTTCGCCTGGGGATTCTCGATGGCGATCCTCGGCGCCGAGAACGACATCGGCTTCGCCCTGTTGCTCTTTGCGCTGTTCATCTCGATGCTCTGGGTGACGACCGGACTCAAGACCTACGTCGTGTTCGGCATGGGACTGTTCGCTGGCGGCATGTTTGTCGCCGCCCGATACTTCAGTCAAGTGCACCTGCGCGTCACTGACTGGTTGAATCCTTGGGCCGCCTGCCTGACACACGGACCCACTCAGACCTGTCAACTGGCCTGGGGCTGGTACTCGCTCGCCGCCGGCGGCATGACGGGTACCGGATTGGGGCTCGGTCAATCAGGAAACATTCCGGCCCTCACCTCAGACATGATTTTCGCGGCGGTCGGAGAGGAGCTCGGTTTCCTCGGAATCATCTTGATCGTCTGTCTCTTCGCGGCCTTCGTGGGCGAGGGGTTCCACATCGCGCAAAAGGCGACGTCGGATTACGTTCGACTGGCCGCCACCGGCCTTACAACACTCATGGGGTTCCAAGCGTTCTTCATCATGGCGGGCGTACTGCGCGTTCTTCCCTTCACCGGCATCACGTTGCCGTTCGTCGCCTACGGGGGGAGCTCGCTCTTCGCCAACTATCTGATCGTCGCCTTGCTCCTGCGGATCTCGGACGAGAACAGCCTCGATCGACGAGGCGGCGAGATCGTCGCCGTAAAATTCAAGAAACCGTAACCAGTTTTTCGGGGGTTCGTGTCGTAGTGGTCCCTACCATCGTGGGAAGACCCTCGAAACCACTGGAGCAGCATTGGCACGTGTCCGATCGCTCACGCACGTAACGCTCGCCTCGGCATTATTGACCACCCTCTTCACGGTCACCGCATTCTCCGGCAGCGCATTCGCGAACTCCATCGGTCACTGTCAAGAGACACAGTTAGACGTGCGGTGGGTAGGCGGTGGTGCCGGACTCGGGCACATCGCGGAAATCATAGTGATTACCAATATCAGCGCGAGCGCTTGCCGAGTGTCGGGCTATCCGACGGTGAGAATGACGGGCGGTGCCAACGTGGTGGCGACGGTGGCGCGGAGAACTCGCAACGGCTACCTGGGAGGGCTGGGCGGACCGAACGCGACGGTCCCACTTCCCGTAGTGACCCTACGAGCGCACGGTGGCACCGCTTCCAGCATGGTCGAGGGTGGCGACGTCCCGATTGGCAACGCTGTCGAGTGCGTGCTCTACACGAAGGTGTCGATCACTCTCGCCAGTATGAGTCCTCCCTACAGATTCGCCACCCGCTTCTTCGGCTGCATTCGTCCTCAAGTCCACCCCATCGTCAAGGGTTCCACCGGATCGTCACTGAAGTAGTTCTCACGATGATGAGCAGCGAATTTAAGCGTAGAAAGCTTGGAGCACGGACTCCGCGCAGAGCACCGGCGCGCGCACACTCTGTCGCGTGGCGAGAATTAAGGCGTCGCTGGTGCGACAGTCGAAGACCTCGCGCCCCCTCGGCGTCATGAGGTCGAGTTCGCCGTAGAAGACGCCAGCGTCGTATCGAGTGATCCGAGCGGCGACGATGTCGGCGTTGAGTCGTCGCAAGACCTCGGCCATCACCTCGTGCGTACCCGGGCGCCGCCCGTCGATCTTGTCCAGGGCGTTGTGCAACGCGACCGCCTCGGCCAGGGCAATCGGAATGGCCAGGTACCGATACGGCGTCTCTTCTTCGATCAGGTGTACCAGGGGCGAGGAGTCCGAAAGATCGAAGAGCACCGATTCGATGCTCATGACGTTGAACTTCAACGTGTCCGGATCGACCAGTTCGGCCTGGTCGGCCGCGTTGGCACTGGCCTCGAGCGACTCGCTCGACTCGTCGTTCGCGGGCGTCGGTTCGTCGCTCATCAGGGGTCCAGCCTAATTCCCGGTGCGGCGAGAAATGGAGAGCACCAACCCTCCGGCGGTGAAGAACACCAGGGCCGCCGATCCGCCGTAACTCAAGAGCGGCAGCGGGATTCCCGTCACCGGCATGATGCCCATGGTCATCCCGATGTTCTCGAAGCAGCTGAAGGCGAAGAACACGAAGACGCCGATGCAAATGATGCGCCCCATGGTGTCCTTGGCCAGACGGCCGATTCGAAAGAGTCGGAAGGCGACGAAGGCGAGCAAGAGGAGAATCAATATGGAACCGCGGAATCCCAACTGCTCACCGATGGCCGTGAAGATGAAGTCCGTGTGCTGTTCGGGCACGTAACCCAGGTTCGTCTGGAGTCCCTTGAAGAGCCCGGCGCCGGCAATGCCGCCCGAACCTATGGCGTTCTTTGCGTTGTCGACGTTGTAGATGTACTGCGCCCAATGCGGGCTCGTCGAATTTTGATGGAGGAAGGCCGCGAACCGGTCGATCGCGTAGCGCTGTACGAGATCCAGATAAAACGCCAGGACGACGCCGATCGAGCCGAGGACGGCGAGCAGCGTCAACAGTCGAGGTGGCACGCCGGCCACGACGAGCATGGCACTCACGGTCAACACGATGATGATCGACGTGCCGAGGTCGGGTTGCAGCACAATGAGCAGCAGCGGCACCGCCGCCATCACCAAGAGTCGCGCGACGTCGTACATGGTGAGTCCGTCCGGTCTTCGTTGACAGAACGTGGCGATCGCGAGAATGATAATTAATACCGTGAATTCACTGGGCTGTATCTGCAAGATGCCGATGCTGTACCAGCGCTGAGCGCCGAGCGCCGATTGGCCGACGAAGTACACGCCCACTAGTCCGAGCAGCGCGCACACGTAAAACGGCGTGGTGACGATCTCGAGGCGTCGGTAGTCGATCAGCGACACGACGTACATCACGACGACGCCGAGTCCGACGAAGAAGGCCTGTCGCTCCAAGTAGTAGTGGGGATTGTCCCCGGCGTTGATGAGACCCTGGCGCGTCGCGCTGTAGATCATGATGACGCCGGTGACGCCGAGGGCGATGAGTCCGCAGGCCAGACCGAGGTCCAGCCGGTCCTTCGAGCGAATGCGCGTTGACATCGTGCTGAGGGTGTCGGTCATGAGATCACCCTCAGAAGTTGCGCGGCGTCAATGGGCCGGTCCCACCACCATTGCATCTGCAGTGCCGCTTGATAGGCGAGCATGCCCAGTCCGTTCGCGCTGGGACAGCCCGATCGCTCGTGCAGAGCTCGCCACGCCGACAAGCGAGGTTCGTAGGTGATGTCGACGGCGACGGTATGTGCTCCCACGCCTTGCATGACGGCGACGTCATCGACGCGCCCTTTGATCGGCGTGGTGTTGACGATCAAGTCAACCGGCCGGTACGTCAGCGAGAAGTCGTAGACGTGGTCGTAGCGTGCGACCAGCGCTTCGACCTTCGACTCGTTACGCCCGTGCACGGCCACCGACGCGACGTCGGCACGAATGAGTCCGTCGATGATGGCGCTCGCCGCTCCCCCGGCGCCGAGCACGACCACGTGCGTGCCCTCGACGTTCAGGTCGAACTGCCCGCGAACGGCGGTGACGAACCCGTCACCGTCGGTGGACGCGCCGAAGAGTTTCCCATCGCGCACCAGCAGTGAATTAACGGACTGGGTTCTCGTTGCCACCTCGTCGAGTTCGTCGCAAATCTCGAACCCGAAACCTTTGAGCGGCATCGTGAGTGACAGGGCGTCGAACTCCTTGCGTACCGCCTTGTTCAACTTCGCCTTGTCCTTGGCGCCTAGTTCGACCCGTCGCGACGACCCTTCGAATCCGACCAGGGCCAGGCCCGCGTCGTGCAGCTGGGGAGTGAGCGAGTGATCGATCGGTGAACCCGCCACGCCGAGGCGCCACTTCATCCGATTCCGTTCTGCTGGGCCACATTTTCCTCGTGCAACTGCTGAGCGAAGGTCGTCGAAAACGCCATTGTGCCGTCCTCATTGATCAGCGTGAAGTAGAGCCACGAACCGGCCGGCGGATGGAGCGTCGCGCGCATGGCGATCGTCGAGACAGTACAGATGGGCGTCGGCGTGAGACCGGTGTTCAGGTACGTGTTGTACGGCTCTTGAGTTTGGAGCATGGCCGGGGTCACGGTCCCGCCGTCCTTACCGAGGTAGTAGAGGACTGTCGCGTCCATCTGTAGGGGTCCCCCGCGCGCGAGGCGGTTGTAGATGACCCGCGCGACCTTGGGCATATTGACAGGGTAATAGCCCTCCTTCTCCACGATGGACGCGGCGATGACCAGTTGGTACGCGTTCAGTCCATTCAACGTCGTCGAAGGCGTCAGACCGACTGAATCGGCTTGCTTCACAAATCTTTTCTCCATCGTGGTGGCAAGCTTCGCTGGCGACTCTCCCGGCCTAATGATGTATTCGCCAGTTCCGATGAGTCCTTCGAGCGATCCCGAACTATGAAACGGGCTCAGCGTCTGGTCGGCGGTGGCCAGTTGGGCGAATCGGTCGCCGTACGAATTTCCTTTACCGTCGGCAACGTTGAAGGCCACCTCGCGCAACGTAAGACCGGCGGTGACGTCGACGGTCACGACGTTGGGCGGGGCGCTGAATACCGAACGGACGTGCGAGAACGACGAACCCTGCGCGATCTCGTAGGAACCAGCCGATACCTGGAACGAGCCGAAGAGCGTGGTGTCGATCTGGAACGCCAGCGTCGAGGCGATGACACCCTTGGCGTGAATTGCGTTCGCGAGCGCCGATAATGATTCTCCGTTGCTGACGGCGACGATGACGTTCTTGCCCTTGCCGTGGAATAGAGGGTCCACCTGGAGGGCGAACCACGCCACCATGATGATAATGACCACAATGAGACCCGCAACAATCCGGCCCAGTGGCTTACTCAGCATTGAGCCCATCTACATAGTTTTGCAGCATGATGACGGCGGCCGCGCTGTCGAGACGTTGGCGGGACTCCTTGGTCGTCAATCCGGCCTCTGACAACGACTTTTGCGCCTCACGCGTCGTTAGGCGTTCGTCCCACTGAACGACCGACACTCCGTTGAAGTGTTCCTGAACTTGTGAAAAAAACTTGTCGGCGTCAGAGGTGCTCGCGGTGTCTCGACCGGAGAGCGCGATGGGTCGTCCAATCACAATGACGGCAATGGCCTCTTCATCGACCAGTTCACGGAGTCGAACCATCGTCGCGTCGTCACGAGCGATCGCCGGTCGCGGAAACGCCATCGTAGGCACCGAGTCGGTGACGGCAATGCCGCAGCGTTTCGTGCCGGGGTCGATGCCGAGGACTCGTGCCATCGAGCGCTACAGCGCCGCCGCCGCGCTCAAGACGGCGTCGATGCCGTTCGGATCACGACCGCCGGCCAACGCCAGGCGCGCGGAGCCGCCGCCGCCGCCGCCCACCAAGGATGCCAACTGTTTGACACTGGCAGTGGCGTCCAGCGATTCGTCACTCGCCACCGCAATTGACACCTTGTCGTCGAACGCCCCCACCAAGACGACCACCCGACGTCCCCGACGTTGCAGATCCGCAGCGAGCGTCCGCAACTGTTCGCCGGGATAACCATCCACCCTCGCGACGAGTACGTCGGATGAGACTTGCGCGTGCAACTCTTCGGCGAAGCGTGACAGCTGCGCCTGGCGTAGCGACGAGAGTTCCTTTTCGAAGTCGCGTTGACGCTCCATAATGCGCTCCAACGCCGGTACCACGTCATCCACCGAGGATTTCAAAATCGACGCCACCGAACCGAGCGCCGTTTCCATGTCGTGGCTCCGTTGGTAGGCGCCCATGGCACTCACGCCTTCGATTCGCCGCGTGTTCGAACCAATGGAGGCCTCGCTCACGATCTGAATCTGGCCGATATCACCGAGGCGATCAACGTGGGTCCCGCCGCAGAATTCGAGACTGTGGGCGCCGGCGCGCACCACGCGGACGCGGTCGCCGTATTTATCGCCGAAGAAGGCGATCGCCCCCATGGTCTCGGCTTCCTTCTTCGTCGTTTGAATCGTGTTCACTTCTTCATTGGCCACCACGTCGGTATTCACCAGCGTCAGGACTTCGGCCGTCTCTTGCGGCGTCACGCCGGCGCCGTGCGAGAAGTCAAAGCGCAGTCGGTCCGGTCCCACGAACGAGCCCTGTTGACGAACGTGGTCACCCAACACGGTTCGAAGTCCCGCGTGCAACAGGTGCGTCGCCGTGTGATTGCGACGCGTCGCCTCACGTCGCTGGGGATCGATGGTGGCCACCGCGACCTGACCCGGCAGCAAATCACCGGTGAGGAGTCCGCGATGGGCGAACAGCCCGCCGGCGACGTTTTGGACGTCGAGGACCTTGAAACTGCCCGTCTCGGTGACGATCATCCCGGTATCGGCGACCTGGCCCCCGGACTCGGCGTAAAAGGGCGTCGAGTCGAGGAAGAGTTCGCCGACGCCGTCTTGACCGACGAGCGACGCCAGCACTTCGGTCTCCACGCTGTAGCGCGACACGTCGCGTCCGATGAATTCGGTCGTACCGTGACGTTCGATGAGGTCACGGTACTGCGCGTCATCGGCCAGATTCAACGCCTTGGACTTGGAACGCGCGCGCTCGCGCTGGGCGGTCATCGCTTCGTCGAAGGCGCCGCGATCCACGCTCAACCCCGACTCCGAAACAATCTCGTCGGTGAGTTCGATCGGGAAGCCGTGCGTGTCGTGCAACTTGAAGGCCACGACGCCCGGGAATACGGTCGCGCCGCTCGACGTGATCTCTCGTTGGGCCTCTTCGAGCAGCGAAAGTCCGGTCTTCAGCGTTCGCGCGAAACCGGCTTCCTCGCGTTCCAGCACCTCGACGATGAGGTCGCGGTCCTTGACCAGTACCGGGTAGGCGAGGCCCATCTTCTCGATGGTCGCGTCGACCAGTGACGACGCCAAGGCGCGTTCGGAGCCGGCGCGCCGCGCCGCGAGAATGGCGCGGCGGATGATACGGCGCAAGACATAGCCCCGACCCTCGTTGGACGGGAGTACGCCGTCGGCGACGAGCATGGTCATGGCGCGACCGTGTTCGGCGATGCGTCGAATCGCCACGTCGGTCGATTCGTCGGCGCCGTAGTTGACGTCGATGGCGCGCGACGCGGTCTCGAGCAACGGCGCGAAGAGGTCGGTCGCGAACACCGAATCGAGTCCGTTGAGTATGGCCAAGACGCGTTCGAATCCGGCTCCGGTGTCGATATTCTTCTTCGGCAGCTCGGTGAGTGTTCCATCGCTTCCGCGGTCGTACTGCGTGAAGACGAGATTCCAGAATTCGACGAAGCGGTCCTCGCCGCCGCTTTCCGGTCCCCCGTCGGCGCCGAAGTGGGCACCCTTGTCGAAGAAGATCTCCGAACTCGGGCCGCACGGTCCGGTCGGTCCCATCTCCCAGAAGTTGTCCTCGCCGAGTCGCTGGATGCGACTGGCCGGGACGCCGATGAGGTCGCGCCACAGTTCTTCAGCCTGGTCGTCCGAGGTGTGCACGGTGACCCAAAGACGCTCGGGGTCCAGTCCAAAACCCTCGGTGATCAGGCCCCACGCGTAGCGAATGGCGCCTTCTTTGAAGTAGTCGCCGAAGGAGAAGTTGCCCATCATCTCGAAGAAAGTCAGGTGGCGTTGCGTCGTGCCGATGATGTCGATGTCCAGGGCCCGGAAGCACTTCTGCACCGAGACCGCGCGCGGATAGGGCGCCGGTTCCTCTTCGGTGAAGTACGGCTTGAACGGAACCATGCCGGCGACCGTGAAGAGCAGGCTCGGGTCGTAGGGGATCAGACTCGCCGAAGGCACGACCGTGTGGCCGTTGTCGGCGAAGTAGTCCAGGAAAATGGAACGTAGTTGGTCGGCCTCCACGGCCTTTACTCTACCGGCGGCCCGGAATTGGCCTCGTCCTCGCGTTGCACCATGACGCGCCACTGTTCGACCAGCGCCCTCTCGCGTCCGTACTCACTGGGGTCGTAGTAGTGCTGACCGATGAGAGCGTCCGGAAGATACTGCTGGGAGACCCAGCCGCGTTCGTAGTCGTGCGGGTACCGGTAGTCCGTGCCGAAGCCCTGTTCGGACGCGCCGCCGTAGTTCGACCCGCGCAGGTGATCGGGGACTTCCACGATGCCGCCCTCTTGCACGGCGCGGGTGACCGCGCCGAGCGCTCTGGTCACCGAGTTGCTCTTGGGCATCAGTGAAAGCGTGATCGTGGCGTGGGCCAAGGTGAGGCGACCTTCGGGCAGCCCGATGAACTCGACGGTTCGCGCGGCGGCGTCGGCGAGCACCAGACCCATGGGGTCGGCGAGACCGATGTCCTCGCTGGCGAGGATGACGAGGCGTCGCGCGAGGAACCGGGGACTCTCGCCGCTCTCGAGCATCGTCACCAGCCAGTAGAGCGCGCCGTCGGGGTCCGATCCCCGCACCGACTTGATGAAGGCGCTGATCTGATCGAAGTGCGTGTCGCGCGACTGGTGATAGAGACGGCCGTCGCGCGCCTGGGCGACGTGCTCGACCTGGACCAGGTCCGCGTCCCGGTCCTCCGCGCGCGCGAGGACAATCGCCGTATCCAACGTCGTGAGCGCGACGCGCGCGTCACCGTCGCTGGCCGAGGTGATGGCCTCGAGGGCCTCGTCAGTGAGGGAGCTCTTTCTCAGCTCCACTCCTCTTCGCACCAGCACTTCGAGGTCGTCGTCCGACAAGGGATGCAGTCGCCACAGTGACGCGCGACTCATCAAGGCGGCGTTCACCTCGAAGTAGGGGTTCTCGGTCGTGGCGCCGATGAGGACGACTTGGCCCGTCTCGGTCGCCGGCAACAAGAGATCCTGTTGGGACTTGTTGAATCGATGGACCTCGTCGATGAAGAGCACGGTTCGCTGGTTCTGTTCACCGAGACGGTCGTGGGCGCGCGACAGCGCTTCGCGCACGTCTTTCACGCCACTGGTGACCGCCGAAAGACTCTCGACCGCGTAGCCCGCCGAGCTCGCCAGAATCCGCGCCAGCGTCGTCTTTCCCGTCCCGGCCGGCCCCCACAAGATCATGGACGTCAGTTCGCCCGCCTCTACGAAACGCCGTAGGGGACCGTTCGGTCCGACGAGATGCGATTGACCGACGAGTTCATCCAGGGTGCGCGGACGCAGGAGATCAGCGAGTGGCGCGACCTGTTTCAGGCGCTGGGCGACGGCGTCGTCAAAGAGCGACGTAACTCACGAACCTTTCGGCGAGATGTTGATGCGAAGTTCTCGCATCACTTTGGGCGCGACGCCCTTGGGCGCGCCGGTCATCAAGTCCGCACCCGACTGCGTCTTGGGATAGGCAATGACCTCACGGATGTTCTCTTCGCCCGCGAAGATCGCCACCAGCCGGTCGATGCCGAAGGCGAATCCGGCGTGCGGCGGCGCACCGTACTTGAAGGCACCGAGCAGGAATCCGAAGCGACTCTCGGCCTCTTCTTCAGCGATGCCTAGCGCTCGAAAGACCCGCGACTGGATGTCGGCGCGATGAATACGAACCGATCCACTGCCGAGCTCCCAGCCGTTCAAGACCAGGTCGTAGGAGCGCGAGCGAACCTTCAACGGGTCCGTTTCGATCAGGTCCAGGTCGTCGGGGTGCGGCATCGTGAAGGGGTGGTGCGCGGCCAGCGGGTTCCCGTTCTCGTCAACACCTTCGAAGAGGGGAAACTCGGTGACCCAGACGTACTTGTGCGGTCCTTCGCCGACGGGCGGTGAACCCAGCGTCGTTCGGATCGCCCCGAGCACGTGGCACGCGTCGGCGTACTCGTCAGCCACGCAAAAGACGATGTCACCGATCTCGGCGCCATCGACGGTGGAAAGTGCCGTCCGCTCGCTCTCGTTGAGAAACTTGTCCAAAGGTGAGTCGAGTCCGTCCGTGGTGACTCGGAACCACGCCAGTCCCTTGGCCCCCAGCGCCTTCGCCTGTTCGGTCAGTTCGTCCAACCGAGCGCGCGAGAAACTCGCCCCGCCGGGCACGCGCATCGCCTTCACGGTCGGCGCCGAGAAGGCCTTGACTTTGGTGGCGGCGAACACGTCGGAGAGGTCCTGCAGCAGCATCTCGAATCGAAGGTCGGGCTTATCGGTACCGTAACGATCGAGGGCCTCCGTCCAGGTCATCGACGGGATGTCCTCGGGCCGCACGCCGGTCACCGCTTCCGCCGCGTCGAGCACGGCGACCGAGACGAAACCGAGAACGTCATCTTGATCGACGAAGCTCGCTTCCATGTCGAGCTGCGTGAACTCGAACTGTCGGTCGGCACGCAGGTCTTCGTCCCGCATGCACCGCGCGATCTGGTAGTACCGGTCGAAACCACCGACCATCAAGAGCTGTTTGGCGATCTGCGGACTTTGCGGCAGGACGTAGAACTCGCCCGGCTGTAAACGCGACGGTACGACGAACTCGCGTGATCCTTCCGGCGTCGGCGCCCACAGCAGTGGCGTTTCAACCTCGCAAAATCCCTGGGCGTCCATGGCTCGGCGGATCGCGGCGTTCACCACCGCACGAAGTCGAAGGTTGCGTTGCATGTGTTCGCGGCGCAGATCGAGGTAGCGAAAGCGCAGGCGTACCTGTTCGTCGATGTCGACGCGGTCATCGAGCTGAAAGGGCGGCGGCTCCGCCGTCGCCAGAACTTCGACGACGCAGTCGGTCAGTTCGACCGACCCGGTGTCGAGTTTGTCGTTCACGGTTCCCTCGGGACGTCGGGTCACCGTCCCGCTCACCCGTACGACGTATTCACTGCGAACGTCGACCGAGCCCTCGACGACGGCTTGAATGATGCCCGAGTGGTCGCGGACGTCGAGAAAGGCCAGGTGCTCGCCGTGTTCGCGGCGCTTGGCGACCCAGCCGCACACGCTGACCTTCGTGCCAACGTCGCTCTCGCGCAGCGACGCGCACAACAGATCGCGCATGCTCGTGGATTCCAGATTCTTCGACATCGTCAGCTCTTCGTCAGTAGTTCGGCGACCACGAAGGCGACTTCACTACGGGCTACCCGGCGCTGCGTCTGCTCGAAGTCGTCGCTTCGCAAGTCCCTAATCGTAACCTCGTCGGCCGCGAACTCTTGGGGACCGACCAAGAGAGCCAAGCGCGCGCCGGATTTATCGGCCACCTTCATTTGGGACTTCATCGAGCGAGTGTCGTAGGCCCGGACCGTGGCGAATCCAGCGGCGCGTAACTCGTCGACCAGGACCGTGGCGACGTCTTCGCCCGTCGTGTCGATGACGAAGAGGTCGAGCGAACGCTCGACGAGGTTGCGCGGTTCGACGCCTTCGGCCTCTCGCGTGAGGATCAGTCGTTCGACGCCGCTGCCAAAGCCGATGCCACTGGTGGGCTTGCCGCCGAGTTGCTCAGCCAGTTTGTCGTAGCGCCCTCCCCCGCCGATGGCGTTCTGCGCGCCGCCCAAGGCGTCGGCGACGAATTCGAACGTCGTGCGCGTGTAGTAGTCAAAACCCCGAACCAGCCGCGGGTCCAGTTGCGTTTCGATGCCGATTGACGCCAGACCGGCCACGACCTTGTTGAAGTGGATGCGACAGTCGTCACAGATGTGGTCGATGAGGAACGGACCCTCGGCGGTGACGGCGACGCAGGCCGGTTCCTTGCAGTCCAGTACGCGCAGCGGGTTCTCCGACCAGGTCTTTCGGTGTTCGTCGCCGAGCCGATCGGCGCTCTTCTCCAAGTGCGCGCGAAGCAGTTCCAGGTAGGCCGCGCGACAGACGTCGTGACCCATGGAGTTGATCAGCAGACGGAAACGCTGTAGTCCCAGCGCGCGATAGAAGCGCTCGGCGAGGGCGATCACCTCGACGTCGACCGCCGGGTCGTCGGTGCCGAGCACTTCGACGCCGAGTTGGTGGTGCTGGCGATAGCGCCCGGCCTGGGGACGCTCGTAGCGAAAGGCCGACGTCACGTACCACGCCTTCCACGGCGTGGTGGGGCTGTGTTGAATGAAGGCGCGAACGACCGGCGCGGTCCCTTCCGGGCGCAACGCGTAGACCCGATCACCGCGGTCCGAGAAGACGTACATCTCCTTCTTCGCGACGTCGCTCTCTTCGCCGATTCCGCGATTGAAGACGCCGACGTCTTCGAACATCGGTGTGATGACCAGTTCGAAGCCGTAGCGGTAGGCGAACTGCGCGAAGGTCGCGACGACGCCCTCCCATTCGGCCGAAGCCGGTGCCAGGACGTCGTGGGTCCCGATGGGGGCTTGAAACGGTGTGACGGCGTCGCTCATGAATTCTTGTTCTGTCCCGGAAGTTGGCGGAAGGCGTCGAAGACGCCGTCGACGCTCTTCAGCGCCGCCAACAGGCTACTGAGGTGCGTCGGGTCTGCCAGCTCCACGTCGAAGACCATGCGCACGATTCGTGAGCCGGAGGTCGAGGTCGAACTCGAGATGATGCTGAGGTGGTACTCGGCGACGACCTTCGAGACGTCCAGGAGCAGTCGCGATCGATCGAAGGCCATGACCTCCAACACCGCGCGGTACTGACCGCTCACCGAGCCGTCCCATTCGACGTCGATGATGCGCTCGCCCAAGCGCTGGGCCAGGGCGACCGCGTTCGAGCAGTCGTCGCGGTGCACCGAGACCCCCCGACCCTGCGTGATGAAGCCCATGATGCTGTCGCCGGGCACCGGTGAACAGCACCGCGCTAGGTGGATCATGACGTCATCCAGACCCTCGACGTACACCCCGGCCGTTTGGCGCGTCGTGCGGCTGGTGCGCGGCATGCGCGTGACCGTGGTCGGCATCTGCTCGGTGTCGCCACCGCCGCGCAGTTCGCGGTCCAGTCGTTGGACGACGGCGAGGGCCGAGATCTGACCGCTGTCGATCGCCATGAAGAGCGCGTCGAGGTCCTCGAGGTTCATGGCGGCGATGACCGCGTCCAGAGCGCTCGATGAGAGCGAGGTGGAGATGGGCAGACCTTCGCGGCGAAGGGCCTTGGTCAGTTCCTCGCGGCCGCCCTCGATCGCGTCGTCTCGACGCTCGCGCTGGAACCACTGGCGGATCTTGGACTTGGCGCGCGACGACTGGGCAATGGCGAGCCAGTCGCGCGACGGACCGGCGGTGTCGCTCTTGCTGGTGACGATCTCGACCACGTCGGCTGAGCGAAGCACCGTGTCGAGCGGCACCAGTCGGCCGTTGACCTTGGCACCCACGCAGTGGTGGCCGACCTCGGTGTGCACGGCGTAGGCGAAGTCGATCGTCGTCGCGCCCTCGACCAGGGCGATGACCCGGCCCTTGGGCGTGAAGACGTAGACCTCGTCTTGACCGAGGTCGAGTTTGAGCGCTTCGAGGAAGGCGATCGGGTCGTTCTCCTCCTCTTCGACGTCGGCGAGGCGCTGCATCCAGGCCACCTCTTTGTTCGAGGCGCCCTCTTTGTAGCCCCAGTGCGCGGCCACGCCGAACTCGGCCCGTCGGTGCATCTCGAAGGTCCGGATCTGCACCTCGACCGATTTGCCCCGGGGTCCGATCACCGTGGTGTGCAACGACTGGTACAGGTTGAACTTGGGCGAGTTGATGTAGTCCTTGAAGCGTCCGGGGACCGGGGACCACAGCGCGTGAATCGCACCGATCACCGCCCAACAGTCACGATCCTCGTCGACGATGACGCGCAGACCGACCAGGTCGAAGATGTCGTCGAACTCCTTGCCGCCGATGACCATCTTCTCGTAGATGCTCCAGAGGTGCTTCGGGCGTCCGCGGACCTCGGCCTTGATGCCGAACTCGTCGAGCTTGGCCGAGAGCGTCGCCATGACCTCGCCGAGGTAGTCCTCCCGCTCGGGCTGACGGGCCGCCACCATCTGTTCGATCTCGGCGTAGCGCTTCGGGTGCAGCGTCGCGAAGCTGAGGTCCTCGAGCTGCCACTTGACCTGCTGGACACCGAGTCGGTGGGCCAGCGGCGCGTAGACGTCGAGCGTCTCTTGGGCGATGGCGCGCTGACGGGCCATCGGCATGACCGAGATCGTGCGCATGTTGTGCAAGCGGTCGGCCAGCTTGATCAGCAGTACCCGCCAGTCCTGGGCCATGGCGATGAACATCTTGCGGATGGTGGCGGCCTGTTGCTCTTCCTTGGAATCGAACTCCAAGCGGTCGAGCTTGGTGACCCCGTCCACGACCGCGGCGACCTGGTCCCCGAATTCGTTGGCCACCCACTCCTTCGTGATGCCGGTGTCTTCGACGGCGTCGTGCAGCAACGCCGCCGTGATGGTGGTCTCGTCCAGTCCCAGGTCGGCGGCGATATCGGCGACGGCGATCGGGTGGGTGACGTAGGGTTCGCCGGTTCGGCGAAGTTGGCCCTCGTGCGCCTTGATGGCGGCCGCGCCGGCGCGTCGAATGACCTCGACGTCGCCGTCGGCGTGGTGCTCGAGGAATCGCCCGATGAGGCGCTCAATGGACCCGGTCAGGGCGGGGTCAGCCGAGGAGCGAGAAGCGAGACTGACCATGAAGTCAGCCTAATGGCGGCCTATCGCCGTTTTTGTTTACGCGCGCGCGCCTGAATGGTGCCGCGTGACAGTGTGCCCGGCGTCGTTCGAGGGAGCGTGCCGGTCGACGCGCTGGAGCGGGCGACGCGCTGGGCGCCGTCACCGGCCAGCAACGCCGCCGCGGCCGGGGTGAGTACGCGCTGATCGCTGCGCAGTCGCGCGCGCTCGGCCATCTCGCGAAAGCGCGGCTCGCGCTCTTTCATCCACGCCAGCAACGGACTGGCGATGAAGATCGAGGAGTAGGCCCCGCTCATCAGACCCACGAAGAGCGCGAGGCCGTAGTTCTGCAGCGTCGTCGCGCCGAGGAGGTCGGCGCCGACTAACAATACGGCCAAGACCGGCAGAATCGCCACCAGTGAGGTATTGATCGAGCGCGCCAGCGTTTGGTTCATCGAGAGGTTCACCATCTCGCCGTACGTGAGGTCGCCGCCCTTCAAAATGCCTCCGGCGTTGTCGCGCACCCGGTCGAAGACGACCACGGTGTCATAGAGCGAGTACCCGAGGATGGTGAGGATGGCGATGACGGTGTCCGGCGTGATTTGGAAACCGAACAGCGAGTACACGCCCACGGTCACCAGCAGGTCGTGGACCATGGCGATGAAGGCCGCCAGGGCCATCTTGGGCTCGAAACGAATACTGATGTACGCCACGACCGCGATGAAGAAGACGATCAACGCCTCGAGCGCGCGATGCGTGATCTGAGCACCCCAGGTCGGCCCGACGTTACTGGTCGAGACCTGGTTGGAACCTACGCCGGCCGCCTTGGCCATGGCGTCGGCGACCTTATTGGTCAGGGCTACCTGAGCGTCGATACTGAGTGATTTAACGTCGGCCGTGACTTGGTAGGTCTCGGTGCCGAGCTTCTCCACGGTGGGAATAGTGAGGCCGGCCTTCGTGACCGCTGCGGTCATCGCCGAGATCGACGAATGCGGCGCGCGGACCTCCCATGAGCTGCCGCCTTTGAAGTCGATGCCGAGATTGAAGCCGCGGATACCCAGTGACGCGAGTCCGAGCACGATGATGACCATCGAGATCGTGAACCACGTTCGCTTGCGTCCCACGAAGTCGACCGTGGTGCGGCCCTGGTAGATCCGACCGAGGCGTCCGGGGGTCTTCTCTTCGCTCTTCACGTCATCACTCATGAGCGCTCACTCCCGGCGTCAGACCGGCGGTCATCGAAAGCGCGGACGTGCTCTCATTGGTGCGACGACCCAGCAGGATCACCAAGGGCCGCGTGAAGTACCAGGTGATGAAGACGTCCATCAACGTGGAGAGGCCCAGGAAGAAGGCGAAGCCGCGCACGTCGCCCACGGCGATGAGGTACAGCAAGATGGCGGCGAGGAGGCTGACCGTGTCGGCGGCCAAGACCGTGCGCCACGCCGAGCGGAAACCACGGTCGACCGATGTGCGGATCGAGCGCCCTGCTCGGGCCTCGTCTTTCAATCGTTCGAAATACACGATGTAACTGTCGACGGTGATGCCAATGGAGACAATGATCCCCGTGATACCGGCCAGGTCGAAACTCGGCGCCAGGGCGGTATGGCCGAGCGCCGAGATGATCGCCCACAGCAGCGCCGCGGTCGTCGCGAGTCCGAGCACGATGACCAGACCCAACGCGCGGTAGTACAGAATCGTGTAGAGCAACACCAGCGCCAGACCGACGAGGCCGGCGCCGAGGCCGGCCACCAGGGCACTGTGACCGAGGGTCGGCGAGATCGTCACGGTGTTGAGCGGGTTCAGTCGAACCGGCAGCGCGCCGAACTCCATGGCGATGGCCAGGTTCTTCGCACCCTGTTCGGTGAAGGATCCCGAAATCTCACCGGAACCGGCGAAGCTCGTGAAGGCGGCCTGCGTCGGTTGGATGAGCGGCGCCGATTGAATCACGCCGTCGAGTTCAATCGCGAGTGCCTGGTGAAAGTTCTTGTTGGCCACGGTGTCCCACTCCGGACTGCCTATTTTGGTCAGGGTGTAGTTGACGACCCACGCGCCGACTTGGTCCTGCTGCGCGACGGCCTTGCCAATGGACTGCCCGGTCAGTTCCGATGGTCCGAGGAGATAGCGCACCCCGGGTGAGCCGAGGAGCGGAAGGATGACGTCGTCCTTCGCAAAGTCCTTGTTGGGATCGGTCGTCTTGACGATCGAGTACGTCGAATCAACGGGCATGTTGTTGCTGCTGAAACCACTGGGCGTGTTGTTCGGGGTGACTCCGAGATTGGCTTCCGTCCAGAGGTAGGTACTGGCGCAGGCCGGCACCGAACCGGTATAGGTCTTGGCCTTCTTGGTCGGCTCCGCGACTTGACAGAGAACGGGACGAAAGAGCAACTGCGCCGTCTCACCGACGAGTTTTAACACTCGACGCGCGTCGGTGACGCCCGGCACACTGACGACGACGTTTTTCCCCTGCAGGTTCACGGCGGCGCCCGAGACGCCGAGTCCGTTGACGCGGTTGCTCAGGATCGTGACGACCTCTTGCATGTCGGCGTTCGAGGCGTGCGTGGCCGGCGTGTACACCACCGAAAGGCCCCCGGCTAGGTCCAGGCCCAGTTTCGGTCCCCATCCCAGTGACAGAGTTGCCACCAATGAACCGAACGCAATCGCGATCGTAAGGATGAGACTGACGATCATCGATCGTCGCGAACCGACCTGTTGGGCCATTACTTCTGATCGCCTTCTTCGTGGTGTTCGTCGTCGGCGGATTCGGCAACGGCCGCCGGCGGATCGTATTTGCGAGCGATCGCCGTGGGGACGAAGTCCAGTTCCACGCCGCTGGCGGCGCGCAGGGTAATCAGCCCGTCGTCCATCTTCACGACGGTGCCGACAAAGCCGCCGATGGTCTGGGCGCGCTCGCCCAACTCAACCTTGCGGTTGGTCATGCGGGCGGCCTTCTGCTTCTGGGAACGGGGGCGAATATAGAAGAAGTAGAGGGATCCGAAGACCACCACGTAGACCAGAATCAGGATGGGACTGATCGACGAGCCCGTCTTTTTGGTTGTCGCCAACAACAAATCAACCGCGAACAACATAGGTAATTCCTCCGTATATAGACAAAGAAACCCTAGTCGTTTTGGGCCAACGCTTTAGACCAGCCCACCGCCACGGGGCGTAATTCCCAAG
>Ga0182024_10002865_pt1 | contig 42020 bp, 61 predicted proteins | sample P32metaG_FD_120480 | JGI IMG/M metagenome (GOLD analysis project Ga0182024, IMG submission 120480) | Permafrost microbial communities from Stordalen Mire, Sweden - P3-2 metaG (Illumina Assembly) | ecosystem: Environmental > Terrestrial > Soil > Wetlands > Permafrost | place: Sweden: Stordalen... | reverse complement strand
TTGCTAGTGTGTCAATATGGTGCTAGTATCTTCGTTGACGGCGGGGGTTTAATTCTCGCTCTACCCGCATACAACACAGGCCGCTGGCGGCTGTACATGTACGGAGGACTATCTTGCAAGTCATAGATCGCAGCCTTCAGCCCTCGGCCTACTGGCCGGGCCTCTATGCTTTATTTGGACTCGACTACGAAAGATTGCAACTGATCTACACGCAGTTTTTCGACACGAAGCCCTCGGAAAAAGCATTCGAAGAATTTATGACTGAGCGCGCCGGCCTCGGCCTCGCCGTTCAACAGCCGGAATTGGAACCGGTCCAGTTCGACGTGCCGAACGAAGGCTACCGCACTCAGGTCACGCACGCCTCGTACGGCCTCGCCGTTGCAATCTCCCGCGAAGCCGAAGACGACAACCTGTACGAAGACGTTGGCGCCCGCATGATGAAAGAACTGGCGTTCAGCGCACGGCAGACCGAAGAATACATTGCACACGCGCCGCTCCAGGTTGCCGTGGATGCCGTGAACGGCGTTCGTGCAGACGGCGTGCCGCTCGGCTCGGCAAGCCATCCGACCGCTTCCGGCTTGCAGAGCAATCTGCTTGTTTCGGCGAACGTGTCGGAACTGGCATTCGAGAACGCCGTGATTCAGATTTCGTACACGCGCAACGGTCGCGGCTTCATCATCAACGAGCTGCCGCGCCGCGTCATCCTGTCGCCGGAAAGCGGCCCGGAAACCCGGCGTATTCTCGGCTCGCCGTTGCAGTGGAACGCGCAGACGAACAACATCAACGTCCTGCGATCGACGGGCGCCCTGCCGGAAGTTGTCGAGACTCCGTACCTCGTGGACAAGGACAACTATTTCATCCAAACGTCCGAACAGGACAAGGACAACGGGCAGGGCTTCACCTTTTGGGAGCGTTCTTCGCTGGAAATGCGCGAAGATAGCAACTGGAGCAATCAGGCCAAGTTGATGGCGCTGTGGTTCCGGTGTGCCGCTTCCATTGTGGACTGGCGGACCGTTTATGTCAGCCCAGGCGCGGACAATGCGTAAGGGTATTTGATATCCCTAAACTTGGCCCCCGGCTACAAACCGGGGGCTTTTTACGTCGCGGCCGATGTGATACAGTTCCCGCGTGTCAGCGCCGCACCATACAGCCAAGCCAAAGTTCCCGTCCTATGCTACGTGGGGCGCATGCTCGCGCTGTAACGCCCGCGTGCTCTACAGCACCCTGAAGCGCGAGCGGCTTACCGGACTGCTGGTATGCTCAAAGACCAGCGGACGCGTCACGCGCCCTTGTTGGGAGCCCTGGCCGGAAATTTTTGACTTCCAGGCGTTCCCCGACAAATCCGTGGAGCCCCCGCCGGAACCGCTGCCGCTCCGTTGGAACCTTGACGCCATTTGGGGCAACGGCCCCGTGGAAGGCACCACGGCGGTCTTTGCAGCCGCACCGGCCGCCGCGCCGGACGATGCCACGCGGCTTGCCAAGTTGCTTACATCGGTGCCGTACTACGCCAGCCTTGGCAAGTCGGCGGCATTCATGGGGCCGAGTGCGCCGCTGTCAAGCAAGGTGTTCAATCTGACAACCATCGTGCCGCAAGAATACGATGGCACGTTTTTACCGAGTAATTCCGTCCGTACGGTGACGCCGCCCAACGAAGCAACCGAACTCGCGAATGTCACCAAGACGGACCCTGACTTGCCAAACGATCAACTATGGTCGCCGCCGTGGGCCGCCGTGATTAAGGTTTAAGATGACAACCGCCGCCCAAATCATCACGGAATGCCTGCACCTGTTTGGCATTGTGGACCAAACGGAGCAGCCAACAGCGACGGACATAGCAAACAACGTCACGATTCTAAACGACTTGCTACGCGCCGAACAGGCGGACGGCGCTTGCCAGTACCTTATCAAGCGCCTCGCAGTGACGCTGCCGCCCGGCACCAACGGACAAGTTTATTCGTTCATTGTCGGTAACGGCAGTCCTTCCTATTTGGTTCAGGTTGACGCGGTAGCGATCCGCTCTATCTGGATGAACGATATAAACCTGACTGTGAACCGCGAAACACGCATGGCGCCGATTTCGGACGTTGTACGCACGACGTACCCCGGCATCGTAACCAAGTGGCACCAAGAGCGGCAGACGGACGGTTCTGTGCTGGTAACAGCGTGGCAGCCGCCGCGCGCTCCCGCCAATGCACTTATTGAGTACGGCGGCCGACTTGCTTTGATTTCCAACCCAGCGGGTAGCGACGTGGTTGCGCTGCCGCCGGAAGGAATACACGACGCTACGCTGTTGCTTGGGCGCCGCATCATGGGTTCGTACGGTCGCGTGCTGAGTCCAACGGACCCTATCATTATAGATGCGGAACGCGTCAATGCGCGCTGGCGTGATTACGCAAGAGGCCAGCAATGGTTACGCTTTGTGAGGAACTGACATGGGCGTAGTGCATGTCAGTCATTGACGTACTCGGCTCATTTCAAGATCCGCTGAACCTAGACGAAGGCGCGGGAAAACTTGTCAACGTGCGCGTAGTACCGCGCGAAATGAAAGAAGGCAAGCCCGGCAAAGCCCGTCTCGTTGGCGCTCCAGGGCTAACGCAGGTTTCCCAACCAACAGCCACGCCGTGCATTGTGGTAGGACAAGCACTTAGAACAGTATGGAGCGGGCACGCGGACGGCTCCATTTATACGACGTACAGACTAACGCGCCGTCACTGGCCGGCTTTGTCGATGTAAACCCGCAACAGCCGGTAATTCGTTTTGCCGAAGATCGTACGGCGCTGTGCATTGCATCCAATGCGAACACCAACAACCCGGCAGAATACGGGACCGGCTATACTGCGGTAATGACGCCGGCCATTGGTGTCGTCAACGCAGGTTTTGACGTGTCGATTAATTTTGATCCGTCCACTGTCGCGGAACTGAACAACATAACGGTGTGGTCCGGGGCGTCTAATTTCTACGCCAGTCAAGACAGCAAGATGTACAGTTCGCAACCGCTGACACCGGCTACCGTGCTGCCAAACAGTTTTGCGACGAAGGAAGCCCGCGCCGATCGCGTTGTAGATCTGGCGGTGTCGGGACTTGTGCTGTGGCCGCTTGGCTCGCGATCCCTTGAACAGTGGTACGATCCCGGCGGCCAAACCGATTTCGCATTCACAGCCTATCCAAACTCGCTCTATTCCGTGGGGCTGGCCGCGCGGCTGTCTCTCGCAGTTCTTCGCGACATAATCATGTTTGTGGGGACCGATCGTCGCATATGGCTTTGTACAGGACAGACAGGCCAAGCAGTATCGCCGCCATGGGTCGATTTGCTTTTGCAACAGCTTACCGCTGTACAGTTGGCAACATTGACAGCCTACGCGTACGGGCAGGGCGGCGGCGATTTCTACGTACTGACGCTGCCCGGTCAATGGACTTTGGAACTGTGCGGCGCAACTGGCGTGTGGTCTTACCGACAGACGCCGGGCGGCCGGCTGGACCACGCAGGCCGTTGTGCGACGGAATTTAGTGGTGGCGTTACGTACGTCGGCCTGGACACGGGCCAGATTTGCACGGTTGATATAAATAACAACTCAGAACCTGCCGGCACGCTACAGCGCACAATAATTACGCCGTGGCTCGGCAGCGAAGAAACGCGGCAGACGTACAATTCAATCGACGTTACGTCGTCAATGGGTCCGGCGGCAGGAAACTTCCAATTAGATTGGTCCCAGGATAAAGCCGTAACGTGGCGCGGTGCGCGGCAAATCACAATGCCGCAGCCCGGCACCCAACGCGCGATCGGCCGGGACTTCGGCTCTGGACGGCGGCGGCAGTTTCGTTTGCAGTACGGCGGCGTGCAAGCACCGTTCACGATAGACGAACTTTTCGCGAATGTTTCGGCAGGTACGTAATGGTAGTTAAATTTCCGCCGCCGCCAACGTTGCCGCAGCAGTTCCAGCAATTAAATCGGTGGCTGATTGAACTTCAAAGTATTTTGAACAGTCAGGGTACTATCGACCCAAGTAGCGTTGACGGCCTGCCGGCGTTGTTTACCCAAGTGGCTGCGCTCGCGACGCAGGTAGCTACACTGGCTGCGGAAGTGGTTACGCTCACTACAGAAGTTGCGACCAACACCGCCAACATCGCGACGAACACCGCCAATATCGCGACGCTGACGGCACGCAACCAAATTCAAAACGGCTCCGGCGTTCCGGCTTCCGGGCTTGGAAACGACGGAGATTTATACATCAATAATACGGGCAGCGCTGGTACGAATCTGTACGCAAAGATTGCGGGGGCGTGGGTTGCGTTCGCCTAGCCAAACATCATCATGCCGTCAACGACATTCTGAAATTCCGCCACTGTACGGGCGACGAAGTACAAACCCCCGGTGTACTCCCAACGTCGCTGGAATTTGGCTTGGTCTTCGTCTTGCACGCCTTTGTCGTCTTTCAATTCGATTGCGAATTTACGGCCGTCAACCGGAAATACGAGAAAATCCGCCACGCCTTTAAGCACGCCTAGCCGCTTTAATTTGACGTGGTATTGCGGGGCGGCTTTGCGCTCGTTGGCGACGTGAAAAATCAGTAGCGCGGGGTGGGTGTCGCGCACCCATTTTGCGCACTTCATATGAATCTCGTTTTCGGACGGCCCCCGCTGTTTGGGGGCCTTTTTAACGCGTCTTTTTGGCACTGAGTACACCCAGCTCCCGTAGCCGATCTTCGCGACCCGGCAGCCACGCTTCCAGGGCTTCGCGGAGCGCTGCGGAGCGGTTTTTTACCGTCTCACTGTCGATGTTGCGGGTAACGTAATCTAGGCGCTCCACGAGGGCCGCAGGCAGTCGGCCGCTTATCATTACGGTTTTGCGCTCGGAACCCATAGGTGGTATGCTTACTCGAATGTCATACAAAATGCAAGGGCTTCGCCAATGACGGTAGCAGCGCCGGCGGCACCAACTGGCTTTGGCGGCGGCCTTGGAACCGTAATCGGTGCCGAGATAGGGTCCCAAGATATTCAGCAGGGCCAAAACGCCGTAAACAGCGACGCGTCAGCTTTCACGGCCGGTACGCAGCCGTACGATCAGTTCGGTCAATCATTTTTGCCGACCGCTACGAACGCGATCGGTGGCGTGTCGGCCGCTGCGGATAGCACGCAGGGCTACAATCAATTTATGTCTACGTACACGAACACGCCGGCTGCACAATATCAGTTGCAACAGGCGGACCAAGTACAGAACAACAGTGCCGCCGCATCTGGCAATTTGCTTTCCGGATCCAATGAACGAGCACTCGGCACTATCAACAGTGGCATCGTCGCGCAGAACGCAAACAATGCGTACAACGAATATCTATCCGGCAACAATCAGCAGTTCGGCCAACTCGAAAGTGCGCTCGGCAATATGTTTCAGGCAATCGGCGTCGGACAGACGGCGACGGGCCAGCAAGCCGGCGTTGATACGGCACAAATAAATGCCACGTCACAACTCGCGCAGGCGCAAGCGAAACAAGGCGACGCCAAAGGTAGCGGTCTTGGGTCCATGTTCAACGGATTGGGTTCGGCGTTCGCGTCGTTCTAGTTTCTAAGAACGCCCGGAGTTACAAACACAGCACCGCGTACGTTCCGCTCATACGTACCAGCGTCGTCTCTGACAGTTGCCGTAGCGCCGCCGTTGTACGACACGACGGTAAAGACATGCCCGGTCCGGCCGCCCCGGCGCACGTAGCCCACGGCACCGGCTCTTATATCGGTGCGCCTAAAGGCCAGCCAGCCGATCGCTTGTTTCAGATTAATGCCTCGGTAGTCGTAAGGCAGTCCGGCTTCCCGCGCTGCCGTGACACCGCAACGGCATCCGTGGAAACCATCGCAGCGCCCGCGCGCTTCTGCGGCTGAAGTTAACAGAACAAGCGCGATCATCGTACGATGGAATAAATGAAACATGATTGTGGCTCCGGGCTGATATTTGGGAAGAACTCGAATCGCTCCAGCAGTCCTTCGCGCTTGGCGCCCATGCGTTCCGTCACCCTTTGGCCCCCGATATTATTTATGTGCACATACGTCCACAGTCGCCACGTTTGCGGGTGCGTGAAGATCCATTGCACGAACGGTCGGCAAAATTCGCGACCGGCGCCACGCGCTTTCCAATCAGGCCGGAACATGATGGACATGGTTGCTTGGTGTCGTGCGACTTCCAAGCCGACGACGCCTAGAATGTCGTTGTGATCGTCCACGGGGCATACGGCTTGCCACTTCGCGACGCTGTTGCGGTATTGCTCTATGAGCTGCGTTGCTTCGTCCACCGTTTCGTGCGTACGGAAGCCCATGTAGCGCGTCACGTCGGGATTGCCTGTCAGTACGAACAAGGCAGCGCCTTCCCACGGGTTTAAGTCGCGGATAATGAAACGGCCTACTTGTACGGTCATGCTTGCCACGGCATTTTTTGCGTAGGGCGTCGGCGGAGCATAACCCACTGTGTTTGGCAAGCGTGTTTAGTTCTCACGGCTGTTGCGTGGCCGAATAGAGGCTCCCACCACGAGGCCATCAGTCCTAAAACCTTTTTAAATGACTGGTCGTGGTCATTCCACTTAAATGCCATTAAAGCATCCGTCTTTGAAACTCTGTGCGCTTCGCGTGCCGATCCTTCGATGATCGAACGAATGTCCTCTGTGCTGTGGTGCCCGTACGTTTTAGACATTTCGGCGTTAGCACCGAAATTTACGTGCGGCGGGTCAAAAACAATTAGATCGTAGTCAGTGCCAATTTCGGGCGGCAACGCGCGGGTGTCCGCAACTATCGTAGGGCTAACTGAGGCTCGCAAATCGACGTACACGGTGTCGCGATAGTTTTTATCAAACCATACAGCGCGATTGCCGGCTGACATATCTAAAATTTTCATTTCCGCATCCGCTCGCTCTCGTACCCTTCGCAATCCAGCGGCAGCCCTGAGGTCCATGAACGTGGGCGCCGCATGATCTCGCGCATCTGATGCGAACGTACAGCAGCAACCTCCGTACGCGCAAGAGATAAAATAGAATCGTACACGTCCAGAATCAAAACCACGTCCGGTAGTTCGCGCTCTATGTCGGCTTCGGCTGCCGTCACAAGATCCCGCGTCATGTACTGCGCCGCAATTTCGAGCAAACTCCCACCAAAACATTTCTGGCGTAACATCGCCCCGAACTTCCCTCTGAAAAATGCCATTTCACCGCCGTACGTGATATGCGCAGAATAGTGCGGCACAGCCCGACCAGACGGCAACAGCATCCAAATAGTGCCGTGACTGTCTTTCTGAAAAGAGATTTTGCCAGCGGGAAAAATAAGGCCCGGCTGTTCATAGATAGCGAATTTGAATGCGTCGGCGAGCGCGTACCACAGCGATACTAAAAGCGGGTTTGCTTGCCGGTAGCCGTCAATATCGGAACGTGCTTTGATTTCGTCCATGTTGTTGCCGGCGCGGCGTTGGTGCGCCATGTACGTTTTCCAGCCGAGTTGATAGTTGCCGCCCAGCGTCACGGATTTATAGCTCTGGCGTTCGTGCGGGTGTGTTTTCTTTGTAGACCCAGGTGGGCAGCGCCCCATGGCAATGGCGTTGTATATGTACGGATCACCACCAGTTGCCAGCACGGTCAAACGTTCAGTGTCGCCGGCCATCCACAGCGCAATACGGTACTCTGCATTCGACAGATCATTATCGCAAACCATCCAATCTTGCGGCGCAACAATCAAGCTGCGCAGGCAGTCCGTCAGTGCAATGTTGTTGTACTTGAATCCGACCTTAAGACCTTGAATGACACTATCAATTGTTGGCCGTCCGTCCTGTCCGTCGTATTTGCCGGACGGCCGCGCAATGTTGAACGTGTTGACGCCTTCGGACGTGCCTCGACCCGATCGCGCGCCAAAGTACCGCGTAGCGTCTTTGTAGAAGCCGTTAACGTGACGGTCTAACAATGCTTGCGCTTTGAGCGGCGCGGAGCCGCCTTCGGCCTGCAACAATTCCAGAACGATTCGTACGTCGGGGTGCAAATTTTCGTCGGCCAGCTTTTCCGCGACGATGTGCTTTTGCGTGCTCTCCAGCCCGGCCGCGCGGTTGCCGCTGTTGCACCATTCAATAATGCGCTGGCGCTGCGATAGCTTCGTTACCGCGTTCTGTGTCAGCTCCATCAGCGTTGCGGTGCTCTCTTGCTCGATTTCCTGCCGTCGCATCGCGATAGCCGTGGCAAGATGCACGTCGATCGGCAAACCGATTTCGTTCTTTCGCCATGTGCGCTCGAATATCAGGCGTTCGTCCGGCGTAAGCGGCGGCAGCCGATTGTCCAAGTCTATAAGGCAATCCACGTCAACGTCGTTGTATTCCAGCAGTTCGCGGAATGTCTGTACATCTTCGTTGAATGTGCCGTCGCGCTGCGGTCGGCAGGTCTTCATAACCAGCTCGCGCCCGCGCGGGTCTTTGCCACGGATGCCAAGTGCTTGGCATACTTGGTCGAGGCCGCCGGGGAGCGCCAGCGATTGCGCGCGGCCCATGGTGCAATCGATCTTTGACAGGGGTAAATCTAGGAAGGGGTTAACCGCGCGTAAAATGCTCACGTCAAAATTAGCATGGTGTGCGACGAATCGGCGGCATTGCCGCGCGTCGGCGTATAGATCTGCTAGCGTGTGCGTTCCTAAATGCGGGTGTACGGGGCAGGCACGTTTGCGTATGCCGTGGAACTGCCAAACAACCGACGTGATGCCAGTTGAATTATCTGTCGCGTATCGTCTGGCCCCCGCTTTTTTAAGATCCACGCGGCTGCGCGTCTCAAAGTCGGCGAGTAAATCGTCAGGGTGTTGCATGGGAAAAGCGGGGGCTTTGTCGGCCCCCGCCTTCCTGACTGTTTAGCGCGGCGCGAACGGATTTGCGGGTGGGTTAAAAGGGGATGGTGTCCCCGCAGGCCCACCGAAACCCCCGCCACTCTGGCCCGGTGCAGGCGCGAATGGCGCAGGGGCGCCCGGTGCCGGGGCAAATCCGCCTGCCGGCTGCTGGAAAGGGGGCGGCGCAAAGCCCCCAGGCGACGGGCTGAAGCCCGCCGGACGCAAGCCCTGCTGTTCTGCCATCCGCATCAGCTCGGCACCGCTGACTGAGTTGGCGAACACAATTTCTTCGCCGGGGGATGAAAACACGACGGCGTTAAGGTACAGTTTGACGCCGCGCGGGTCGTTCTGCTTCACAGCCGCAGTCACGCCGGCCATGACGTAATCGCCGGACTTCACGCCGACTTTGTTTGTCAGTTTTGTAAGTACGCCGCCGGCTTGCACGATTTCGACGTTCGGCGGGTTGCCGCTCGATCCTGAGAACAGCCAATGACCTTTGGCGAACTCGGATGACTTGCCTTCCGGGCTCGGCACGTCGCCGTCAATAACGGGCCAAACGAGAATGTGCGGATTCGTCTGGTAGATCTTGCCGCACGCCGCCGTGATGCCTGCGAGTGCCGGTTCCTGGAACCATTGCGCCACGGTTTTCTTGACAAGGAACATGGCGAAGTAGTTGGGCTTTTGCGTCGGTTGCCCTTTGTACACCGTGCTTGGCGTGAACAAGTGCCGCATGTCCGCAATGCGAGCGTTGAACACTGTTGCAGCTTCATACTGCCTTTGAGCCATTTTCAGTTTCCTTTTGCTAAGTTGTCAAATTGCTAACGGAGTGAATTGTACGCGTACGGTTGGAGTTGGTCAATCTGGATTTTTGCGGTTGGGCCACATTCTCATGGCGTGCGCAAGTCGTCGGGCTTCGTCAACTTTTTCTTTTGGGCACCCAAACCCTTGTGCCCTCAAAGCCCATTCTTCAACCAGCATCGACGCTAGTCGGTCTTGCGCCCGCAGGATAAAAACAGGCTCGTCATCGGCGGCTTTTCCTAAGCAGCCTTGACCTGCTGCGGCCTTAGCGCGTTCGTCTTTTGCTGTTCCCATGTCAGTACGACGCCTTAAGGGCGCCCTCCGGTTTGTGTGCCCCAACAACGGCATATTGCTTACCAGCCAACCCTAGTTTTTCGGCCTGAGCTGGCGACAGCGGTTTTACGCCCTTAAAACCAAAGCTTTCATACAGCACCTTAGCCGCTTGCTCTTGGTCATTCCACGCTCTGAAGGCACGCGCGGGCTTCAGCACGGCTCCAGGCGTCGCGTGGCCTAACTTCAGCTTAGTCGTCAACGCGTCGTCATAGACGGCCTTCACGTCGTCCAGCGCCCGGATGATTCGCAACAGCCGTACAAGTTCCTCGCTGGTTAGGCTTTCGGGGGTGCGCGACATGGCGCCCATGACAAAGCCGGCGTCAATCGCCATTGCGGGACACTGTTGAAATGCCTTGCACCAGCGGCACCACGGGCCGGGGCGCGGGGCGCTGCGATCGGCAATCTGCCGTAATACGCGGTCGCGGTGCGCCACCACTTCGCTGCGGTGCGCCACCCACTGCTTAAAGGGCGTCTCGTCTAAACCATTGGGCTGGAAAATTACAAGGCGCCACCATTCCGCGTCGCATTGGTCCAGCAACGCGGCCGCGTACGTCAACATTTGTTTGTTGTGGTAAGCGTCAACGTCCCATTTGCCAAACTTATAATCTAAAATGGTGGCAATGTACGGGTGCTTGTTAAACAGGTCCGACGTGCCACCGCATTCGTGCGCCAGTTCCACTTTCAATTCTACGTACAGTTCGCCGGGTTCAAGCTGCCGTACGAAGTTGATGCCAAGTGCGACGGCTTCGGCTTTGCTGTCGTCATCATCGGGAAAAGCAGCTTCCGCAACAGCGACCGCCAGCAGCTCGTGGCCGCGCGTACCTTCGTCAGCGGCGAGCTGCGTTTTTAGCGGTTTCGGCGGCTCCGGTACGCTGTTGCGAGCGCTGAAAGAGCATTCGAGCCACGTTGCGGCGGACGATGGTGCGAAGATTGCGTGGGCCATGTTCTAGCCTTCGACCAAAAAGATTTCTTGCAACTGCATGGATAAGCTGGGATGGCCCGACACGTTGGTATCAACTACCAACGACAGAACAACACCTCGCCTGCTATTTTTTCTCAGTTCTTTCATAAATTTTCGCGCTTTAATTGTGTCAATCATCCAAGACGAAACGTACACACCCGACAAACCTTCCTTGACGTACAGAGGATATGCGCCACCTTCGCGATGCTCAAGCTTTGATGCCCCTTCAAATTCAACAGGTTTAATACGTACGAAACGCTGCCGTACGCCGTCCTGTCTCTCCCTGCTTTCAAATTCATCGGCCATTGTACGTACCTTTGAAAATTAGGCCCGGATTGGTCGAGCAGTCCGGGGTAGTGCGATGCTCCCTAAAACGCTGTGACGCGTTCGTTACGACCTTCGCCTTGCAAGCTACGCGTTCATCAATTTCGCAATGTTCTCCAGGCCCGGCACAGCCAGTTTGGGCAGGAAAACAGTCTTGATTTGGTCCATGGTCGCGCCGGCCGCTTCGGCTCCGCACTGCCCGCGAAACCACGTCAGCACGGCGTCGGCAGGCTGGCCGCTCGCAATGGCGCCGTCGATACGCACGACGATACGCTGTACGAGGCCAGCAACCGCCGGATCGGCGACAGGGGCGCCAAGGAAGCCGCCCTGCGACGGCGCGAACGCGGCAGGCTGGAATGCAGAGGGCTGCTGCTGGCCCCCGGCAGCGGGCATCAGCGGAGCAGGCGCTTGCTGCCCGACTTGGGCGGCGCCAGTGTCGCCGTCGTCGCCTTCGCCTTTCTTGCCGCGTGTGCCTTTCAGGCTGGCGACAAAAACCTTCACTTCCTCGATACTGTCAAAACAAAGTTTCATGTTCCGCTCTCCGTTGTTGATGACGCATTCTGATTTAGAAGGCCGAATGTATGACAAAACTTTAAGGGCGCGTCAATGCCCTAATTTCCGTACAGAGCTAGATTTGTGACAAGCATTTGCAGTTCTTCTAGCGTTAAGTTACTTTTCGCGGCGTTAGCTCGGTAGCTTATTACCCATATGTTGCCTCGTACGTACCCTTTCCGGGGGTCTTTACGATCCAAGCTGGGAGAGTTTGGCGCGATCAATCCGCGCGAAGGCATCAATACGTAACCCAAGAGCGGGCACGTAAACGGAATTTCGAAGTCGCTTTCAGTTATATCGAACAGAAGCCCGGATTTCTTGGCGCGCATTTTGGCACCTTTTAACAGATATTTCTTTACGTTAACCGTACGGTCTATTTGATTTTTCTCTAAAATTTTCTCTCTATTAATTACGTACTGACGGTTAACCGCCGCGCGGTGTTGTTCTCTGTTCCGCGCTACCCACGCGTTGTTGCTTGCTTTGCGTTTGATCGGGTCTCTGTTTGGACGTTTCATTTTTGATGGATGACTCCATTTTTGTCGTACAGCCCAGCGGCTATGTAGCGTCCGTTCGTAGCACGTTTCAAGTAGACCGAATGTACGTCCGGCATGACTTCGTAATTCCAAACCGCGGTCGTGAATTTCGTCGTCAACGTCCATCCGCCCGAAGGATTTTTGATCGGGGGGCTGACGACTTCCTGCCAAGGGCTGCTTTCCACGATTTTGCGAATGTTAACGGCTTCGCTGGCGCCGCCGCGCATTTTCAGATCCTTGCCGGTGGCCATAATCACGGTGTTATCAAACTGGCAGAACGGGCAGAGCGGATGCAGGAACGCCGCGTACGTTTCCTCGCACGCCGCGCAGGTCTTTATTTCAGACTGCTGTTGTCCACAGTGAGGGCAGCGCATACCGTGAAAATGCGGGTCAAATTGTTCGTTACAGTTTTTGCACTGCGGCGCGCTGCGATGCAGGGTTTGACATTTCGGACAGGTCTTGCCGTTCTCCCACGTTTCCCACTCGTTAGCGCACGCGTCGCACTCCAGCAGCCGCCCTGGAGCTGCCATTACGGCGTCAAGCGTGCCGTGGCGCTGAATGTTGCCACCGAAGTCCGACACAAGGCAGTTGGCGGCGTACGGTGTTATACGGGCGCCGCGTCCTAAACCTTGGGCGTAATAGACTGCCGATTTCGTAGCTCGGCAAAATACTTCGTAGTCAATATCAGGAACGTCAAAACCCGTCGTGAACATGTTGCACGACACAAGCACTTGCGCGCGTCCCTGCCTGAACGCTTCTACCGACTTATCACGCTTGCCAATGATAGAGCGCGAATGCACGCCAACCGCCGCTATGCCGAGTTTGTGCAACGCAGCTTCCATCTTATCAACGTGTTCAATGTTACAGCAAAACACCAAAACGCGACTACGTCCGTACTTTTGCATAACCTCTTGAATCGTCTTGGCGTGGCTCGGTGCCAGCTTGATCGCGCGCGGCGCCATTTCTTCAAGATCGAAGTCGCCGGCTACGGTCTTCAATCCCTCAATCTCGATTGTTTCATCTTCGCCAGCGTCCACAGGAACTAGCGGCTTAACGTACCCGTCGCGTAAAGCGTCCAGAAAAGTATAACGATACACAATACTACCGAAAGTCTTAGCAAGATCGCCAGTTCCGTCCGCACGGAACGGGGTTCCTGTAAGCCCATGAACTCTAGTATTGGGGAGTTTTTCAAAAAGCCTCCTGTATTGCGATGACTTGGCCGGCGGAACCATGTGAACTTCGTCAACGAGGATAGCAACCACATCGCGAAACAAATGGACGCGGTTAACAATGCTGCCGATCGTGCCGACCGTGACGCGTGCGAACGCGTTGGTGCTGATTGACGAAGAACAGATGCCTGGATTTGTGCCGTGCCGCTTACACGCTCTGGCGTTCTGTACAACCAACTCTTTATTATGAGCAACAACAATAACACGCCCAAATTGCATGTAGTGCAAGGCCAGCATGCCCAGCATGTCGGATTTACCTGAAGCTACGCAGGCTTCAACAACGCTAAAGCGTCCTTCGTGATAATTGGCAAGCGCCTGCACGCCCTCGGTTTGATGCCGGCGTGGTACGAAAGGGATAGCTGGCGGTGCGGGGTAGCCGTGCATTTTAGTTTTCTTTGATGTACCTAAATTCGTTTTCCAAATTCACGATGTACCTAAATTCGTTTTCTAAATTCACGCCGACAAAGCCAAGACGCCTTAACCGTATTTTCAACAGTACATCGTCGGAATAGGTTTTGGGACCGGCCTTAAATTCTTCGACGTACGCCGCGTACGCGTCTCGCCAATCTTGTACGTCGGAAAACAGCAGCGGCAATGAGTTGGGTTCGGTGCTGGGTGTCATGGTTTTAGGTGCCTCAGATCCCGGTCCACAGCTTCGCGTAATTTCGTTACTGTAGCGTTAATAATGTCTTCCTTGCTGCCGTGGCTGCCTGCGATAACCAGCGCCATGGCACCCGCTAATCCGTCAACGTACGCCGCCGTCACGGACTGACCGGCGCGGCGGTTTGTACGAATGGTGAAAGCGAACGATTGCATATGACTTCGTATCAAATCACGAAGCGTGATGCCGGCTGCGGGTTCAATTTTTAATCCGTCATCCATGTATTGCCTTTACCTTGTACGTACGAACTTGTCAATGCAATGCGTCCATGATAAAGCCAAATTCGTCCCAAACTTCGACAAAGCCGCCGCGCTCCAGCGCGATCCACTGTTCATAGCTGGGATACTGAAGGTAAACCCGGCGCACGCCGGCATTTTTTGAACAAACAAGTGCCAATGTTACATCGGCAGGTATCGTGCTTGTTACGCGGTAGCATTCGTGCATCGTACGCACAGGGATGCCAAGTCGGCTGTTTATTATCTCGGTTCTTTGTTCCTGCGTCAGCGCTTGCATAACCGCGGTTGTGGGCCAGTAGGCGGTCATTTGCCTATCTCCAATTTCAATTCACTTGCCAATTTCCAGACGCGGGACATGATTTGTTGTACAGTCATGTATGGCACATTTGGTTGGCACATGCCAATATCTTGCAACTCGACTGTCGTGCCATCCGTGAACTTGACTTCCCCGCGCGGCACGAGCTGTCCCCGTTGCGTGTTGGCGGTAAAGACAAGCGCCGGGTTGTTGGAGTGTACCACAATGGCGGTGTTCGCCACAGCGTACGCAAAGTCATTTTGCAACAACGCAATGGTGTCCTCTACCGATCGGCGCGGCGGGTCCCAGGGAAATATTTCTTCGTCGGTCATGGCTGCCACGGAAACCCCTTGTGCAAATAATCTGCGTCTATTGGGTAGATTATTTCCCCTCCATCGCCGTCGCTCCAGACCACGGAAATAAGTCGCCCGTCCACGGAAACGACGGCGCCGCGACACTCGCCGGAATAGATCGCGTCGCCCACGGCGTAAGCCTGTACGGTTGATGCGTCGCCCCAAGGAAACATTTAACGCCGTCCATTTCCCTTTTTCCACAAGCACACATGCCGTCCCACTCGCCGTTTGCGTCTATGCCCATGGAAATTCATTCTTTGGCACGTTGATCGCAAACGGTATCGTCAGTTCTTGCCGTACATTGCCGCCCGGTGGAAAGACGGCCAAGAACGGAAACGCATGTATTGTACGGAAGTGTCCGCTATCAAGCAAGCTTTTCATTTCAGTTCCGAACATTTTTCCGGCGGCGTCCTTGCTGATAACGTAGCCGGGCACTTCGCCTTTGATGGCGTGGCCTACCTCGGCTGACACACTATCAAATCTGACAATATTGCCAGCACGCAAAGCGTCCATTCCGCCGGCCTGGACGCCCGGCAGCATCGCGGCCAGCTTGATCGTTGCCGCCTGTTCTTTGTTCTCTTTAATCACTTCCGCAATCCGTTTGAACACGTTAACCGTTGTTGTACGACCTTTCACGTCTTTACCGTAGTTCTCTGATACGATCTTGCCGGTGTAGCTTTTGGCCTTCGGGGCGCCGCGTGCCTTGCCGCAATCGACCGACACTACATCGTTGCGAGCGCCAGTGACGCGGTAGACAAAGCCGCTGTTGCCGGATTTGGCACCGTTGCCTTTTTGCCATGCGTCTTCGTTACCGAGTGGTAAATGGTCAGTGACAGCTAAAGCGGCGCCCGTACGCCGCGCCACGCTTTTCAGAATGAACATGGCTTTTAGGACGGCTTCAGTATCGTTGTCGGCAAAGCAAAGACCGGACGCGCCCCAGGTATCCAGTATAATCATGTCCACGCGCATATTCATTGCGGCCATGGCCTGCGTCTGCGCCACGCATTGCTGTTCAAACGCCATCGGTTCATTGATACCGCGTATCAAATGAAAGCGTGACGCCAGCTCCAGCGCATTTGGTTCCTGCCGCAGCAAATGCCTTACGCGTCGTTCTGTGCCGTAGTCATCTTCAGCGGCAATCCACAGCACATGACCACCCGTACGCTCGTTGTCAGCATCCAGCCATGCTTGCCCCCGAAGAAACTGTACGGCCAAGTCAGTAACAAGCGCGGACTTGCCGGCTCCGCTGTGCCCGGTGAAAAAGTGAACTTCGCCGCAAAGTATCCTTTGATATAGTAACCATGGCAGTTCTGCACTGTCATCCTCCAACGATATTTCAAAGCCCGTACGCGGCGCCAGGGTTGGCGCCATCTGAGCGTCGTTTAAGCCTTGCAACATCGTGCGGCGCGACATGACCGCTTGCATAATTAGATTACCACGCAACACCGGCAGTTGGTCTTGCCGTGATATTTCTTCGCCCAACGTACGGCCGCCTATCCCTTCGTCCAGGCTGTGCCCGGCGTCAGTTATGGAATCTTCAATCTCGCGCCGCGTACACATGCCATGCTGTTCGGCAAACTTCAGCACGCCGACAATGGCGAAGATTGTAGACCCGCGCCCCTCAGTCTTGCCTAGCAGCTCGTGCTTCAGCATTCCAAGATAACGCAGCGCGGCTTCGCGGCCAGCTTGCCATTCGTCTTGCGTCTGCGGCGTGGCGTATTTCAGTTCATCAGCGCTGGCGGTTTCGTGCTCGGCTGCGAAGCGCAACGACGTGCCGGCTCGCAACGGGACTTCCGAAAGAACTGTTTGCAGTTGTTCCGTCGTCAGTCGCGGCCAGTCGTTCGCCCAATTCTCCCAGCGATAGGGGAGTTTTGTGTCTTTGTGTTCGCCGTACGCGACAAACTGACCACCCATTAACTGAAGCTTGTTGCCGTCTGGAAAACTGAATGTGCGCCCCCGTACGGGCGCGTCAACGAGGTAGAACGGAATTAGGAATTTAGGTTCGCGGCCCCAACGTACGGGAATGCTCGGGCCTAGGACGGAACGAAAAGCCGCTAACAGACGTTGCGATATTTGCGGGTCCGTGTGGTCACAATCAAATGCAGTTAGCCCATTATCGCCACAGCGCAGCCCGACGCCGCCGGCCCCAGGGTGAGCAATTGGGTGTGTCCATATGTTCCAGCCGTCACCGATCGGCGCCTTGCTATTGCGGGCTATGGCTAACGGAAAAAGACCGCGCGAAATCGCGGCGTCCCAAAAGGATTGCAGGTCGAACGCGGTTGTGCTAGTGGGGGCAAGCATTCACATGCTATAGATGTGGTGCAGCTTCTAACCCTGCCGGGAGTCGAGTCCCGGCGGGGTTTTTCTTTTTATGCGTGCATCACGCTATTGTCAAACAAAAGTTGCTTGGCGCTCATTATATCGTCCCCATCACAACGCGAAACATGACGTACACGAAGCACGCCAGCGCCACAATGATCGCGGCGCCGACAACGATGCGAGCTGTACGTAAGCCGAAGGCGAACGCAATGGCGGCAACGATCGCGAAAACACCGATCGCGCCGCCGTGCCTGTGATGGCCGCCGCCGTAGCTCATGCGCCGACTCCGAATTGGCCGTTGTCGTCGTTCCACTGTTCCACAAGATCCGCAATCGCGTCTTGTTCGGTGCGACCGTAACCGACATGCTCGCTGGGCTCGTAGCCATCAAATACCGCAGCCCAGTCGAATTGACGAACCGGAATCGGCGGGAAAACGTGGCTAGTAATTATTTTGCGGGTCATCACGCAGCCCTCCCGTCTTCAAACTGTGCCCACCATTGGATTGAGCGGGCGTAGCGCAGGGTTTCGACCATATCGAAGCAAGCCTTGTCAAACTCGCTCTCGGTCGCCAGCGCCAAGGCGCGTGCGGCTTCCTGCACCATTTCTTCGTCGGTCTTGATTCGGTTAATCATTTTTGCTCTCCAGCTTTCGATGTACGTACATGTACACCTGCTAAAAACCCCTGTCAACTCGCCTCCCAAGGCATTTTCATGTTTTTTCCCAGTTGTTCACGCAGTTCTCTGTTTTGTACGTACAGCCCCTCAAGTTCCTCTTTCATCGTGGCGTTGGCTGCGCGCAGAGTCTCTAGCTCATCGGTCGAGGCGGGCGGGTCGCCGGCGACGGGCCTTGATTTACCACCGCGCGACCCTACGCCGCCGGCCTTACGCTCCGCGCGGCATTTTGGGCAGTTGCGCAGCAGCAAGCCGGCGTTTTTCTTAAAGCCTTGGATTGCCTGTTTAGTCACGTCGATACTGATTTCGGCTTGGCACGTCGCGCAAGGCCGCGTCACTCGGTACAGGTGGATGAAGTTGCCACCCCAGTGCTTCGTTACCGGGTCGCCGCCCCGCCAGCCTTCGGGTAGTTCTCCGTCATACGCTGCGTGTTGCATGTCAAAAACTCCTGTGAATCGTATTAATAGACTGTAAAACGTAATTTATCACAGCGCAAGTTGTAAATTTACCACAGTACAGTGTTGTAAATCCACAGTGAAAAGCCGTAAATTTACAGCGTACATATTCAATCAGCCCCTCGTAGCGGGAGGGTGTAAGAGAGCGGGAGCAGTATACACCCACTAGACGAGGGGAGCAAATGAGAGCATAGTGGAACGGATGAACGCCCTGACGCTCACACGGCTGCCGCAGATTGCAGTGCAGACGGCTAACCAGCACGCTGAACGGATTAGCGCGTTTGTACGGGTGAACAGTCCGACGCTGACGACAGCATGCAGACAAGCCGGATTGCCAATCGAATTAGCGGAACTGTGCGGCGGATTGCTCGCAAGCGTGGTTGACGACCTGGTGACGATCGGACGGCTACCGCGTTTGGACTTTGAACGCACGAAGCGCAAGCAGCGCGTCCTGGCGGCTGCTGACGAGCCCGCAGCGTCGGCGTTACGGTTGGCTATCGTTGCGTCGCCGGTCAATGGGCGCGCGGCTGTGGCGCACTGGGACGCTATTTGTGAGGGCTTCGAGCTGGGCAAACTGGCCTGGCTTCTCGGCATGGACACCGAGACGAGCTGGGGCTACGGCCGGCGCCAAGAAAAACGAAATAATTTGTAAATAGCTATTGACAGCGTACGTACAGGGTGCCATAACAGCATTGTTGAAACGCCAACCGCTAAATCGCTGGAGAGCGAACATGACCAAAACCCTTCAAATCACCCCCGCTATAGCAGCCCGCATGCAGCGCCGGTTGGAAAACGCGGAATCCGACGAACAGTTGCAGCGCGTCATTAAAGACGCTGCCAAGTACGGCGTGGATTGGAGCCGGTACGCATGAATACCCAAATTGAGAATGTCGTAGGGCACCTAGGCGCAGCACTGCGCCAGCAAGCCGCTTCGGATGACAAAATCATCATGGGCCATGTGTGGGACGCATACGAGGCCGCTAAAAAGGTGAATGATCTTGACCGCAACTATCGCAATGCAATTCTGGAGAGCGCGGCTTTGGTTGCAGAGCAAATTGACAACTGCCGTGGCTCTACGTACGACAACGGATGCACGGATGACGGCTACCGGCAAGCAAAAAATCATATTGCCGTAGCTATCCGCGCGCTGAAGGCGCTTGACACCCGCTAAAACCCTCCGTACAACTGAAAACGCAAATACAAACCGCTGGAGAGCGAAATGTTCAAATTGGTTGAAAAGAAGAACCATAAAGCATTGCACGCCCTGTTTGACAGCCGCGAACGCGCGGAGCGGCATTTGCAGGTTGTTATCCCCGATTACGTGAAGCGTGGTCTGTTTAGCGATAAGACGCTGACGGCGGACAGTTTTGAGATTATTGAAGATAACGGCCCAGGAAGTCTTGCGAGTACGGATGCTTGGTACGTCAAAACGAAGGATTGACAGCCGCTAAATCCTTCCGTACAACTGCACCATTCGCAACGCTGGAGAGTGACATGAACACCAACACCCCCGCACTGGCTACCGTTTACGACACGCTGCAAACCGCCTTGGCACAGCTCCAGGCGATTGACGCGGACAAGATCGAATCGGCCAACCTCGTACCGATCGTCAAAGTCGTTCAGGCCATCGGCGCCTATCAGGCGGCTATCGATGCGCAAATCCAAGCGCGTGCTATCGGCAACGGCGAACTGATTCCCGGCGTCGTCGTCAAGGACAGCGTTGTGCATCGCCGCTGGTCCGATCCCGAAGTTGCCGCGCAACTCGCGCAAGAGACGATCGGCGACAAGGCGTTCAAGCGTGAATTGCTGTCGCCGGCACAGATGGAAAAGCTGGGCGACGAAGGGAAGTCGTTTGTCGCCGTGGCTTCGTTCAAGCCGGAAGCTGGCAAGCGGGTGGTGTACTGACATGATAAAGAAAACTATAAACGACGTTAAAGTGGATATCGTTCCTTATGCGGACTTGCGCGGCGCGGACTTGCGCGGCGCGGACTTGTACGGCGCGGACTTGCGCGGCGCGGACTTGCGCGGCGCGGACTTGTACAGCGCGAACTTGCGCGGCGCGAACTTGTACGGCGCGAACTTGTACGGCGCGAACTTGTACGGCGCGAACTTGCGCGGCGCGAACTTGTACGACGCGGACTTGCGCGGCGCGAACTTGCGCGGCGCGGACTTGCGCGACGCGAACTTGCGCGGCGCGAACTTGGGCGAAGGGTGTTGGTGCGTTCAAGGACCGTCTAGGTCGGACGGCTACACATTCTTCTTTATGAGACTTAAAGACGACAAGCACGCCCGTGTTGTCGCCGGCTGCCGTGATTTTTCAATGGCCGCCGCTCGCGACCACTGGGGTGTCGGCTACAACAAAGCCAAAACTTTAGGTACCGAGACTGCGGCAATTCTCGATTGCCTGGAAGCGATGGCGAAGGCTAGAGGTTTGGAGTGAAGTGACATGAACACAACTCTGTACAACATCCTTGTGGCGCTCTCGTTCATCGTGCTATTGGCTTTATATTTTCAATGACGCGCTATCATCACAAATGGGACAGGCGCGGGAGATTACTCCGCGCCTGCCTCAGACTGCTTGCCGAGATAAACCAAGCCAGCGACGTGTCAGTGACTAAAGCCGACCGACCGCGCAACGCGGACGCGGAGCGGCTGTACGGACGTTCCAAGTCAATGACTAACAGAATAAAGAGGGAGCTAAGTCATGGCTGACGCGCCGCGTACCATCGGCGATAAGATCGCGCGGCTGCGTCAGCGCTTGAAAGACGCGCCGATTGATGCCAACGTACGGGCGATTCTGCTGGGCATCTTGGATCTGTTGGGGGACGAACTATGAACCTGCAAGAATTTGCCGCGCTCAAAGTTGGTGACAAGATCGAAAATCCGGCGGATGGCGGCGCCAGCGTCGGTGAGATTGTTGAAACGCTGGACAGGGGCGTACGCGTCGTGTGGGGGCCGCGCCACGATCGCGAGACGCAGTTTTTTTACAGCGTTGTCGGCACGACTTGGATGCAGTGGAACAAGGTAGCGCCGTGAGCTGGACTAAGGAACGGACGGCGCGGCTTCGTGAACTGCATGCGCGGGGTCTTTCGTCTAGAGAGATTGCGCATAAACTGGATGTGTCGCGTGACAGCGTGATTGGTAAATTGAGCCGCCTAAAATTAGGACCGGCAACACCCGTGTGGCGAAAGAATCACTTCACAAATCACGGCAATCGCTTTGGTCCGGTAGACGACGTGCTGCCTGTTTTACCGACAATGCCCCACGGTGCCGACGTTCCAGTGGGGCAGCGCCGTACGCTGCTGCAACTCGGCCTGGGCATCTGCAAATGGCCGTTCGGCGAACCGCAGTCGTCAGATTTCTTTTCCTGCGGTGGGGGCGCCGTGGATGGCAAACCGTATTGTCAACACCACTGCAGCGTCGCCTATAAGTCCCGGTGACAGCCAACCCCTAGCCGTGCTACTGTTCCGCGCGTTCGGCTATGAACGAGCAAATGCGGAGCGGTCAGAATGTCGAATGTTTTCGGCGGCGGCTTAGATACACAATCGGGCACGCCAGCTTACAGCGGCGACAACAGCGGTACGCTGCCCGATCCACCAGCGTCGCAGGCGCCCGTGCCGCAACCGCAAAATAGCACGCCGTCATTCGGCAGCTCATTGCTGAACCTGTTGCCGGGGCCGCATTACACGCCGCTGGATCCGCAAGAGAGTGCGCTTGACCAATCGGCGAGTCTGCTTCAGCAGCGCATAACCCGCGCCGGTAGCATCGCGACCAATCCGCTCGCGCAGTTCTTTGCACCCGAACAGGTCCAGGCAGCGCGAGCGTTTGTGCCGCAGGCAACTGAACAGCTCCAGAAAATCCAGACGCAAAAAGCGGCAATCCAGGCCGGCCGTACACAGGCACAGCAACTCGGTTTGACGCCCGACGAAGCGCCGGATCAAGCGACGCAGGACGATCGTCTTCAGGTCGCGTCGGTGAAGGCACTTAACGGCGACCTAAAAGCGTTCCAAGGTATCCAAGCTATCGCGCCCGATCGTGCCGCAGCCATCGCGCCGCAAGTCTACGCGAAAATTGGCAGCCATCTGGACAACGCGCAAACCGCTTTCGACAGTCTGTCCGGCATGGAAAATCAAGGGCAGTATCAAGCCAAGATCAATCAGCTTCGTCAGGACGGCACGCTGACCGATTTAGAGGGCGCGGGCTTAAAACTGCCGCCGACGCTGGACGCGTTTAAGGCTGCTGCGCCATCTGAAGCACTCGCGCTGCGCAACGCACGCGTTGCCATCAATGCGCAAGGGCAGCAAATGGAGCAGCGCAATACGTACGTGCCGATGGAAACCAAGGAACAGGATACGTACAAAGGCGCGCTAAAAACTGTGTACGGTGACGAATTGAATCTAGGGCCGTGGTCGCGCAACGGTGCAACGGGCACGCGCGGCCAGCTCGCCAACGGCATCGCGACGGTGGACGACTACGGCAAGACGGGCAGCGCAGCAACAGCGGACCAGCGAACGCAGATAGGCAAGGATTTTGAAACCGCCGCGTCAAAGCAGGATGTCGAAAAGTACCGCGCCTTTAATCGTATTTACCAACTCGCTACGACGGATGCGAAGGGCAACCCAGTCGGCGCTGATAAAATCAACACCAATCCGAACGTACAGCAGGGAATTTCCGAAGGGATGGCGTCGCTGTTGCGCGGCGGCCAAGGCGGCGCCAATGTCGGCTTGCTGAAGATTGAACTGGGCAAACGCGGGTGGTCGCAGTCCGCTATTGACGGGCTAGTGACAAACTACGCTGGCGTAATTAACACGCTTTTTGCAAATGCCGATAAGCCGTACTTGTCCCGGCAGACGCAAGGCCAAATCCGCGACGTTATGGACGCGCTGAAGACGTACAACGACAGTAACATAACCGATCGAGCGCTAGGCGTCGCGCAGCGGGCCGGTGCGCTTGGGCTCGGTCCCGACGCGCTTGGGCTCGGCAAGGACGAAGCAACCGGCGCGGTTAGCGGCGCATTGGAAGCGGGCCGGCAAGCGCAAATTGAGCGCATGCGTCCGTACTTTCAACCGATCGGTGCGGGCAACGGCGTGTTGCAGCTCGGTGCGCAACGCCCAGGTGCCGGGCAAGTCAGCTTGCCGCCCGGTGCGCAGTCAGCTAATCAGCTCCCCGGTACACAACCCCTCTTGACACCCGTACAGCAAGCAACGCAGAATGGCGGTGTTAGTGGCGTCAGTCCTCAGCGGCCCGCGCCGTCGTCCTCAGCGCCCCCCGGCGGCGCAGGCCAACCCTCTGCCTCCGTACAGCCTGTTACAGTCGCCGGCCAGCAAGTCACCATGGCGTTGCCGGCGGGTGCTTCGCCTGCGTACGTCAATTCGCTACAGCGCATTGAAACCGGCGGCCAGAAAAACCCGTGGACAACAACCGCGCAAGGCTCCAGTGCCGGCGGTGCGTACGGCTTCATAAAAACGACATGGGATGCAAACAAGCCGCCGGGCGCTCCCGCGCGCGCGGTCGATGCTACGCCGGAACAGCAAACGGCGGCACTTGAAAAACTCACGAATACGAATGCTACGGCGCTGCAAACTTCCGGCGTGCCGGTCAACGATACAAACCTGTACGTGGCGCACAATCTTGGTGCGGGGGGCGCGGCTTCGCTGTTGAAAGCGAACCCGAACGCCGACGCGCGTTCAATCGTCGGCGAGGCCGCTGCGCGCAATAACCCGACATTTTTCAAAGGACGGCCGACCGTCGCAACTGTGATTGGCCGCTATCAAGCGAACGTCGCGCAAGACATTTCCGACAGCGTGCCGCGCGGTGCTGCACCGCTGCCCGGCGCCTCGTCAAGCCAACCGGCAGCGGGCAATCCGATGGACGACCCGGCCGCAATCGCGTGGAACAATTTGACGCCGGCACAGCAAGAGGAAGGTCGTAAAGGTGGCGTTGACATGCTAGCCGGCGCGGCGCCCGCCGCTACTTCAACAGTCGGTGCGATTGCTGGCGGCGCGATCGGAGGGCCGCCCGGCGCTGTTGTTGGCGGTGCAGTTGGCGGCGGCGCTGGTCAAGCGTTAAAAGATTATCTGAGAGGCAACCCGCAGAGTGCAGCCGAAATTGTAAAGCAGACGGCGTTAGGTGGCGCGCTTGGTGTGGCGTCAGCAGCGCGTCCAGTAGTGGCGGCGGCGGGGCGCGTGGTTGGTAGTGGTGCAATCGAAGCCGGATCTGAAGCCGCGCAAGGTGCGAGCGGCCCTGATGTAGTTGACGCGGGGTTGCGCGGGATGGCCGAAGGTGCTGGCGGCGAAGCGTTTGGTCGCGCGCTCGGCATGGCCGGGCACAAAGTATTCAGCTTGTTCGCGCCCGACGCCAAGGCAGCCGTACAAGGCGCCGCGAAAGCGTACGCGGACAGCTCAAAAATCCTGGAAACTGAACCGAATCGACTTCCGGGCGTAGGTGGGGCGGCATCGGGACCGAATCCGAAGTACGACGCTGCACAAGTTGCCAAGGACAAGTCAGAAACTACGCTGAAAGACGCTGGCCTCGACCCGGAGGAAGCCGCGTACGCACACAAAGTTAGCTCCGAAGGCGTGCCAGTGCAGGAAGCACAGGCTAGCAAGCCGGGCGCGCTGGAACAAAAGAACATCGGGCTTGGCTACCAGCAGCTAGAGACTGAAGTTGGTGCAAAAGGCGTTGGCGCTCCAAAAGCCGCCCCGAAACTTGCCGACGGTCCTATTGCCGCTGTCGAAAACAAGCAGGTGTCTGCGAAGTACGGCGAACTTGCGCAACGTACGGAGGCGGCAATTACGGCGCCCGCACAAGATTGGCAACAAAAATGGACGCAGTTGCAAGACGTGCGCTCCAATCTTTTGCAGGCTGAACGTGACGCACTCGGCAGTACTGCGATCGGCAAGACGCAGGCGGCAGCCGACATGCGTACGCTGGCCGATACCGTGCGCACGCAGCAAGCAAAAGCGGCCAACTATGTTTTTGGCCCGCAGCAGGGGCCGCAAGTCATGCAGCGGCTAAACGCGCTTGACGTACGTTACCGGCGTCTGATGGATGCGACGAACGGCGGCGATCTTGCCCAGGCGGCGCGGCTGAAAGGCGCGGATGGCCGGGTTGCCGATCAAAAGTTTCGCGCTTTCGCTGCGGGCGACCCGACTGCAATAGCGGCCTGGAATGCAATGCGTCGGGGTGCGGGCAGTCCTAACTACGAAAAGGGCGTTTACAATCTTGTTGCGGCCGAGCAAATTCCGGTACTTGGCAAAGTCGTCAGCGGTGTAAAGTTGCTGGGCAGCTTTAATCGCTGGATGCAAGAACGTGCGGCCGGCAGCCCCGCGAAATTTTCGGATATTCTGAACGCCGCGCCTGATCGCACTGCACGAAACGTACGTGATGTTGTTGGCACCGCAGCACAGCGCGGCGCCGTACAAGGTGACGTGCTAAACGGAGCTGATTTAAATCCGATAAGCAGTGCACATGCAGCGGAGCCAAACGTCCTTCAAATTACGCCGGCTATAGCTGCCCGCATGCAGCGCAGACTGCAAAACGCACAGTCCGACGAAGAAACGCAGCGCGTTATTAAGGACGCTGCTAAATACGGAGTGGACTGGAGCCACTACGGGTCGCGGTAGGTACACAATGTTTCCGTGGGCAATCTTCACGCAAAAACCAAAAGCAACGACGCCGCGTGAAATCATGCTGGATCGGTTGCGCAACGGCGTACCGGCGGAATTGGCGTGCCGCGCTGTCGGCATTCTTTGGGAAACTGTGAAAGACGACGCCGAAATAGATAAGGCGTTGGCCGAAGGTGAAATATTGCTATTCGAGCGGGCGCGCGATAGCGGTGTGACCGGCGTCGTACGTGCAGCACTCAGAAACGAAACAAAAAGTTGGGTTCCAAAAGCGGAAGCACAGTTGGGGCTCAGTCTTGAAGATTATTTGCGCGATTGACACGCCAAAAATTATTATGTCATACGCGCCTGAACTGTATTGCGCAAATTTTTAAACATACGTATGCTCGCGCTCACTGATTTTTCAATCACCACGTAGGAGGGTTTCCCAGTGGTCAACATCGTCAATGCCGGCACGCTCGGTGGCGGCTTTAGAGCGTACAGCGGACTCTTGCCTGCCAATCCTGGTAACATCGGCGGTCAGGCATCAGCATCCGTACGCATTTTTCACGTTCCCCCCACCAACGCAGCCGCGCTATTTCGTGGCGACATTGCTGTGTGGGCGTCGGGTTCGATCGGCGTCCCTGGCGCGGGCGACTTGCCTGCAAACATCGGTTCACCTTCCACAACGTCCGTCGTCATCGGTAACGGTGGCGGCTCGTTGCTGGGCAACGCGTCCATGGCGCCGAATATTTCGCGCTGGGTGCCCGGCGACACAACCAGCGTCATCGCTGGCGTCATCGTCGGTTGGGGTCCGATCACGCTCTATCAAGCAAAAAACAGTTTCCAGTACGCTCCCGCCTCCACGGAGTGCTGGGCGTTTGTTGAAACCGACCCGTCAGTGGTTATGACCATCACCATGCCGACCGTGCCGGGCACCGCGTTTAATCTGGATCTTGGATCTGGCATTGACGTGAAAGCGAATGCCGGTCAGCAAGCAACCCGCTTTGGTATTTCCGGCGTGTCGCTGGACCCCGCGACGATCGCAACCACGTCAACGCTGCCGCTTCGCATTTTCAACAGCAGCGAGCAAATCGGCAACGATCCGACTGCGGCCGGCGCTGTCACCGAAGTGCAGTTCAATCTCACGCGTCACTACAAAGGCACTGCCGCTTTCATCGCTGACTAGCCGTATGCGGCACGCAAACACAGGAACGAGAGGAATATCCACAATGCGTAGAATTTTGATCCTTGCGGTTTTGGCTTGGCAGGTGCTTTGGTCGCTTCCCGCGCTCGCGCAGACTGTCGTACAAGTCCCCGTAAGTGTGAACGCGCACGTTGTTGCGGACCTTGGGAACGGGCCGACTGAAATCCGCGTACTTCAGGGCAACATGGGGGTTTTCACGGCGCAGGGTTCCGGCACTGGGAGTACGTCGGGTTCGTCCACAGCATTAACGCTGACAGCAACCGCCGCCGCCAACCCGCCGTGCGTCGGCTGTATCATTTCCGGCGCCGGGATTACTTCGGGCACGACAGTTGCGGCGTTCAACGGCACGACGGGCATCACGCTTTCGGCAGCGATGACCGTTACATCCGCAGTTGTTTCATGGGGCCAAGCGTGTCCGTCAGCACCACCCTCGGCACCACTTGCGCTGATACAGGCGGCAGTCGGTTCAGATCTTCCGATGTATACGCAGGCCCGCGTGTGCGCGTACGGTGGAAATGGCCCTGGCGGCCTGTACACTCAGTACGCTATTGGAGCGCACTAAACTAACTACAGTAAAGGGCCAATCCGATGGCGAACGCTGTAAGCAACTGGCCTCGCAGCTTCCGGCGCTGGGTAGCTATTGCTGCGACGCCGATGGACTTCAACTTGGACGCCGGCACCTATGGCCTCACCGTAGCACCCGGCGGCTTTACCAATTATCAGTTGCAGAAATTGCTTCCTGATGGCGTGACGTACGCGCCGGTCATGCCGGTGGCCGCCGCAGCGGGCTACACTGTTTTGGATCTGCCGGCGGGTCAATACAGTCTAGCCGTTGTTGCCACCGCGCTGAACGGAGAAATTGCCAAGATCCATACGGGACGCGCACGATGAAAAAACTTTTATTTGCGCTCGCGGCTCTTGTTGCTTTTTTCCCCGCGCCCGCGAGCGCCCAGCAGCCGCAAGCCTTGATTGTATCGGCGTGCGGTACGCTGCCAATTTCGTACGTTGCCGGGACGTACGGCATTCTCACTATGGATACGACTGGGAAACTTTGTGACAGTGGCAGCGGGGGCGGCGCGATTACAAATTACGCGCTTGAAACTGGCGGCAATCTTGCGCAAGTCGTAACCGACTTCGGTGCCCCAGGCTCAAGCGCGTGCGCGACTGACACGGCATCATGTAGTGCAAATCAGCAACTTCAGCGCATAGCGCAGCGGCTTTCGTCGGCGATTACCGCGCTCGGCTCGCCGTTTCAGGCTGCCGGCGCGCTCGGCGCAGGCAGCGCAATCGTCGGCAAAGTCGGCATTGACCAAACAACGCCCGGCACGACCAATGGCGTGCAGGTCAACGCGGCATTGCCCGCAGGCACAAACCTAATCGGCAAAACTGGGATAGATCAGACTACGGATGGCACGACCAATGGCGTCCGGCAGACCAGCGCTTACCCCGCTGGCGCAACACCGATTACGGCATCAGCTACCGGAACAACTGGTGCGACGACGGCGACGCTTGCGGGCACATCGGGCAAGACGACTTACATTTGTGGCTACTCGATTCGCGCGAACGCGACAGCGGCGACCACCGTTACGGATACGATCACAGGCGTCATCACCGCGACCTTGAGTTCAATCTTGTGGGTTGCGCCGCTGGCATCGGGCATCGATGTTGATGAAATGGTTTTTTCGCCGTGTGTTCCGGCGAGCGGTGCCAACCAAGCAATAGCGATTGTGTCGGGGGCGCCCGGTTCCGGCGGTACCGTGTCGTCGAAGGGTTGGGGGTATCAGCAATAAATGCGTCGCTTTCTCGCAATATTGGCGCTGCTGTTCGCGGGCATTGTTGGTTTGGGTCAGCAATCGCGCGCTTTCTGGCAATCGCGGGATTCAAATTACAATAATAGCATAGCGGGTGTACCAGCAGGGTGCGACGGTGGTGGGTATCAAGGCCCCGGCGATTGTGCGAGCGGCGCTATCGCGTTTTGGAGTGTGGGGAGAGCTTATAACGCGGCTTATGCCGCCGCACAAAGCCCCCTAGCAGATATTGTTGACACAACGACCGGCCTCGCGACCTGCACGCTGTCAGTCGGCACGAACGGATACGCCAACCTGTCGGCTGTTGTTTGCCCCACTGGTGCCCCTGTCGTCAGCGTGACAACATTCTGCACGGTGACGCATGTTGGGTGCAGCATTACCAAAAAGTACGACCAAACCGGCAACGGCAATCATGTCGTACAGGCGACCTTGGCTAATATGCCGGGGCTTACGCTCAGCGCACAGAATGGATTGCCTTGCGCCGCTGGCGGTGCGACCGTCGCGCTATCGACAGCGGGGGTGATTTCACAAGCACTACCGTTCACGTTGACGGCGGTTGCCGAGCGAACAGGGAGCACTAGCACGCAACAATATATTATGGCCAACGGTAACAGTAATACGCTTAGATTTTTCACGGCTGGAAATGTTGCCGTAGCAAATAACAGCAGTGTCGTTCTTGCCGCAGCCGACAGTGCTTTTCACGCATTGCTTGCCGTAGTCAGCGCGACGGCTCCACTCTTTGCCGTGGACTCAAGTGCCAATACCAGTACGGCAACGAGTGGCACCACAGCAATGACGACCAATGAATTTGTCATGGAACGCAGTGCCGGTTCGCCGCTTTTGGCAGGGTTTGTATGCGAAGAAGGTATCTGGCCTGCCGACCTCAATTCATCCTACGCCGCCGTGCTCGCTAATATGCGCAGCGCAACGGTGGGGTGGAATTTCTGACGGGCAGTAATATCTTTCATGCTTATCCGGTTGCCACACACAAATGACGGGACCTACTAGATGTTGACGGACGTACATTTCAGCAGCAAGACCGATTTGTGGGAGACGCCGCAATCGTTTTTTGACAGATACCATGCCCGCTATGGTTTCACTTTGGACGTGTGCGCTACGGCGGAAAATGCCAAATGCCCGCGCTTTTACACTCAAAAGGAAAACGCGCTTATTCAGCCTTGGGACGGCGTATGTTGGATGAACCCGCCTTATGGGCGCGAGATAGGCCGATGGATGGCGAAGGCATGGGCGAGCTTCTGTGAGGGGGCTGCGGTCGTTTGCTTGGTCCCTGCCCGGACTGATACAAAATGGTGGCACGATTACGCCATGAAAGGCGAGATCGAGTTCATCAAAGGACGCCTTAAGTTCGGCGGCCATACCAACTCCGCTCCCTTCCCTTCCGCTGTTGTTGCGTTCGATGAACGGCGGAGAATGTGGCAAAAACCGTTTCACAAACCAGAACTTCTATGACCACAAGATGTAGGGCTGTGTGTCTAAACCGGATAAGCATGATATCTTTCAATCCGGCAGCTACGTGGGCTAGACAGTGAAAAAATCTCTACTCGCTTTATTGGTGCTGTGCTGTACGGCGGTTTCCGCGTTCGCACAGACTACGATTACGCTGCCGATCGGCGCGAATGCGGTTGCCGATCTTGGCAACGGCCCTATCGAAGCGCGCGTAGTTTCCGGCAACGCATCAATTTTCACGTCGCAAGGTTCCGGCACTGGCAGTACGTCGGGGTCATCTACCGCGTTAACATTGACGGCGACGCCCGCAACACCGCCGCTTGTTGGCGGTCTGGTTTCTGGAGCCGGCATTACGTCGGGCACTACGGTCACTGCGTACAACGGGACGACGGGCATAACACTTTCGGTCGCTATGACCGTACCTGCGTCAACGCCGGTTGCGTGGGGCGCTGTGTGTCCGTCCACGCCGCCCAGTAATGTAATTCGAGCATTTGTTTCGGCGAATTACTACATAATGTACACACAAGCGCGCGTGTGTGCAATTTCGCCGGGTGGGCCGGTAAACACGCTTTTGATTGAACCAGTCTTTTTTGAAAATAGTGCGGGCGGAACTGCCGGCATTATTGTTGCTAACGTAACGCCGACGACTGGATTTAGTAGCGGTCAAGGTATCGGGAGCAACGGCTCCAACGTCATTCCGTTAACGCTACAAACATGGCCGTTTCCGTATAGGACAGCGGTTTCGGCAACGGACAGCATTACGACAGCCGATTATTTCGTCTGCCCATTAAATACCTCCACTGTGGCAACCGAAAATCTCCCAAGCTCGCCCGCACTCAACCTGACTTTTGTTATTAAGGATTGCAATGGCGTAGCTGGAAGCAATGCAATTACGATCACCCCCGCGAGCGGTACGATTGATGGACTTACTTCATTAGTTCTTAATGCCGGCTATTCATCAGCCGTCATAAGCTACATGGGTTCGCAATGGGGTATTGTTTCCTTATACACCGGAACTTATGTCGGCCCCGGTGACGTTGTTGCTAGTGCAAGAGCTTGGTGGGGATTACGAGCTTACAGCGCAGCCACACGCGGTCATGCTGCGATAAATGTATGCAATGTTTCTGATGTTGCATGCGCAGACCTGATTACAGACCCTTCTACCGGCAAGCTTGTTATTACGACTGTTGGTGGGTCGAATTGCGCCTCTGTCACCTGTACGGTTAAGAAGATTTATGACCAAACCGCAGCCGGTAACTGCACTGGTTCGTGCGATTTAATACAGGCAACTATTGCTGATCGCCCTGTATTTATTGTGTCGTGCGTCAATGGTTTGCCGTGCGTGCGGTCAAGTGGCGCGGCTGGCGTTGTTCTTCAATCCGCTGGAAATATGTCTCAAGCGATGCCCTTCACGAGCGGGGTTGTGGCTGATACGACAACCCCGAATTATACGGGGGGGATGCTTGAACTTGGACTTGGTTCGGGCGCCGCAACTTTAATGAACGGCTTGGGCGGCAATCTTCAAGATGCGTACAACACAATAAATATAAAGGCCGTCTCAGCCACGGATAATCATTTTCACAATATTCAAATGGTATGGGCCACGTCTGCGAACCTGAACATCGACGGCACTAGCAACACGGCCGCTTGGACCAGTCAGGCGGCATCTGGCGTCATATCCCTATTTGAAACTGACGTTGGCGGCGGCGTTCCTAATTTAGCCGGAAACATTGTCGAAGCTGGATGGTGGTCGGGTGCGTTCTCCACGACCCAACTTACCAATATGAGCGAAAATCAAAACGGTTATTGGGGGCCGTACTAATGAGAGCCGTCCTCATACTTTTGGCGCTGTTGTGTTGTCGCATCGACTTTATACAACCGTCACCACCACCGCCTACGCCATCTTTCCAGAATGTGGCAACACGAATCTTTTTCGGTCAAAGCATTGATACAACCAACACACAAGCCATGTCGCGTACGGGGCATTATGCGCGTGACGTAATTTCCTCGTTGCAACTGATTTGCACCAATTTCCCGTTTATCTACGAAGGTGGCTCACAGGTTACGCCCAGCACTTGCAAAATGAGTGTCGAATACCCGGCTGGGGTCTGTACACCAGTTACGTTCAGTAGTGCGCCCAACGTGAGCGTCGCTTACAACGCTTATGTATTGTCCGACGCCGCGATCGTCTCTATTCCAAACGGCGCTTTGTTTTGGGTCAGAATTTACGAGACTAATTCCGCCACGCTCTACGAGACGTCGAACCACATCGATACCGTCAATATGGGCGACGCTACGGCGCTCGGCACGAGCGTCCCCGATCAGACCGTCAACTGCACGATCGTCGTGGACGGAGGTTCCAGCCAGACAATCTCGCCGGGCGGCGTTATCGCACTGACGGCTGTTAAGAGTGTGTCCATCCTGGGCGACAGCCTCGTATTTGGAGCTTTCGACACCTACGACAATTCGAGCGGCGACATTGGTGTTATTGAACGCACCGTTGGTGCATCATTACCTTATATGTCGGTCAGCGCAGACGGATTAGCGGCACAGACGGTAACTGCTGGCCCTGGACCGTGGACCGCACTGTTTAATACCTATTCGTCGAGCACCATCATTGAGCTGGCCATCAACGACACCGTCGGAAACGGTCGAACGCTTCTCCAAGTCGAGGGCTATCTCACCACGATATACTCGTACTTCACGACGGCTGTGTTTCAAACAACGATTACGATGGCTACGAACTCAACGGATAATTGGGCCACTAGTGGCAATCAATCCGCGCAAAGTGGTAACAGCACCAGCATCGCGCTCAACGATGCTTTACGTGCAGCGACCTTTGGACCATCTGGCGGCTATTTAGAAGTTGCGAACGGATGGTCAGTAGCGCAGGACAGTCCTGTTTGGAAAAATCCGGGTGCAGGGTTTGGTGCGTGCAGCCCGCCAGTTGGCGGGCTCTACTGGACACATGATGGCGTGCATGGGACGCCTTGCGGCTACTTACAAATGCAGTCGGTTGGTACAATAAATCTTTCAAAACTGCGGTAGATATGCGACTACGCCGGTACTGAACTTTCTACCGCCTTACGACGTTGTTTGTTTGGCATCACGCCAACACGAAGGAGAGCGAACTATGAGTGAACTAAAGACCAATCTTGAACGCGTTTTCGGCGAACTGAAGGGACTGGAAACCCGCGCCCGCACGCTGAAAAACCAGAATCTTGCGGATATTGCGGCGTCGGCGCACGGGAAGATCAAGCAGCTTTGCGATCATCCCGATTTGGAGCTGGTAGACGAAAGGAAGGACCAAGCGCACCCCGGCAACCCGCTGTACGTCGCGCCCGCGACCAAGGACGAAGCAATCGCTCGCATGCGCGCGGATAATGACGCCGACCCGGAAGGTGCGGCCCGAAGGAATTGGCCGCATCTATTCGCTTCGAACGCCCCGCAGATCTTCAAGCCCGATCCCGGCAACGTCGATTTGAATCGAGACGGCACGCTTCGGCAGGCGCCAAACTCAACGGGCGCCGCGCAGGACGTGCGGAGTTAGTCTGACAAACGACTAAGGCCCTCGCCGTGATTGAACGCGGCGAGGGCCTATGAAAGTCGGGAACTGGGTGGTATGATGCTTTGGACGCGTCATACAAAAGTGAACCGAGGCACGCATGAGCACCCGATTTCGCGGTCTTAAAACAGGCTTCAACAAAACCGGCAGCAACGAATGCGTCCCGAACGAAATGGGGCCGCCGGCCACGAAATTCAAAGGGCGCGGCGGCGTGCCGGAAGGGCCGCTGAAGCGCTACCCTGGCTCCGTCGCGAACACGAGCGGGGGCAATCGTCGGCTGGCAAAGTCCAACCACGGCGACGGTGGGGGTTCCGGCACGCGATATTCCGGGTCGCCATCGGGTTTCAACAAAAGCCGGTAGGAGGCTCTTATTTTTTACCGGCCGGGCGGATCTTCAACCCGCATCAATAATCAAAACGATACCGTGTACGCCGACTTCGTTGGCGGCGCTACCGGCTGGCTGCCCGTAAGTAAGGGCAATACTATCTCCGTCAACATTGCTCGCGCTTCGCTGGCTTTTGTGAGTGCCGCGCAAAGCACCATAACGCCATCCCCGGTAGCGCCCGAAGTCCAAGTCATTATGGAAATGAAAATGTACGGCGGCGACCCCGACGCGTCTGCGCGGCCAATTGACCAGTGGCAGAATATCGTTGTTGCCACGTCCAGGCGCGCACACCGTGAAGGCTGGGCGCGGTTGCGCGTTGTCAACATCAACAATAGCGAAGGTACGGGCGTCGTCATGGACATGCAGATCGCCCGTACGGGCGATGTGGGGGCGTCAACGTGAGTGGCTTTGACCAAGGAACGGTTCAAGGCGGTATCTTCGCTCAAACGAAGCAGTTTGGTGCGGTGCTTCGCGGGTCGGGGCCGCCCGTACCTGGGGCTGGCGTCGTTGGCGATTTGTACATTGATGTACAGACGTGGTTTTTGTACGAAAAACGCAGCGCGGACGGCACCGACCCGTGGGGCCATTATCTCTTTGCCGTGCCTGCGCAATACCAGTCCGGCTTGAACTGGTTTAGTTCTTCGCTTCCAACAAACGACTTTGGAGCGAACGGCGATTATTGCTTGCTTTGGGCAGGTTTCAATAATTACGGCCTTCAGCCGTCATTTTGCGGCCCGAACGTCAACGGTTACTGGCCTGAGAGCGGCGACGGCCCGGATCTGCTGCTTGACCCAACGAACGCAGGCTACACAATTCCGGCTGGCCTCTCTGACGAAGATACGACGCTTACCGCGTTCAGTAATTCGTGGCAGCTCGTAGTTGACGGCCTGGATACAGAGTACGTCCTATCCATTCCAGTTCCGCAGGTCACTGGCACGTCACTTTTGGAGCGCGGGTTGCAATGCGCGCCAGTTGTTACGGCCGTAGCTCTTAACCCGCTATATACTTCTGAAGACACGCACGCAGTCTAGGGGAGGCGATAATCTCAGGGTTTGACAACGGGACTCTTCAAGGCGGCGTCTTTGCGCAGACAAAGCAATTTGGCCCAGTGCTGCTTGGCACGGGCGAGCCAAATCCGTCTGCCGGCGTCGTTGGCGACGTGTACATAGACACGCAGACGCAGTTTTTGTACGTGAAGCGATCTAACGATAAAACTAGCCCGTGGGGCAACTACCTGTTTCTGGTTCCCGTGACCTACCAAGGCGCGCTGAATTGGTTTAGTTCAGCGCAGCCGACGAATGATCTTGGCGCGAACGGCGATTATTGTTTGCTTTGGGGCGGCTACCCGAACTACGGTTTGCAACCGCCCATTTTAGGGCCGAAGGCGGCCGGCGCATGGCCCGCCAATCCGGTTGCAGTTCCAGTCGCGCTAAATCCGATCTACACGGCGGAAAATGAGCACGCTCTATGAGTTACAATTCCGCAACAGATTTTATCGGGCTGCTGCGGCTGGTTGGCAGCGGCGTGCGTTCGGAACGGATGCCGGGCCTGGACTATGTTGTTGTCGCGCTGGCCCGCGCGGGACTATTTGCATTGTCAGTCGGGCAGACTGCGCCAACTGTAAATCAAGCGAGTACGTTTTGGTTTCGACCTGCTATTCCGTCATGGACGGTTGAAGGTACGCTATACATTTGGAATCCGGTGGCCGCTGTATATCAGCAAGCGACGCCGGCATTGTGGCAGGCGTTCTTATCGCCGTCCGGCTCTGTTTTTCAGTCGCTTGCCGCCGCGAACAACACCGTCAATCCGGGCGTGTCGCTTGCGGCCGTACAGCGTGCCGCGCCGGTTAATACGGCCGTACAACTCCCGACGATCGCAGCGCAGTATCTTACACAAAAAGATATTGTGTTGACCGATTTTTCGACGGGAGTTGTCAACCATAATATCTTGCTGACTACGCCGGACGGTGCTACAATCATGCAGCAAGCGACGTGGAATCTCTTATCAACAGCGGCCAGTCTGGCATGCGTACGTTTGCGTCCGTCCCCTGACCTCAACTCTTGGGTTCTATTAGCATGAAAATTCTTCGTACTGTTGCCGCCCTCGCGTTTTTGCTGGCCTGCACGCCTGCGTTTGCACAATGGCAGACGCCCAACCACTCCGTTCCGATCGGTAAAGGCGTCGGTGTCACGGGGTTCGGCTCGGCAACGCCGGGCACTACTGGGCAGCCGTTGGTCAGCCAAGGCCCTTCAGCCGACCCCGCTTTCGGCACGATCGCCAATACTGGATTCGCGGCCGGTTCGGCGGATACGTACAAGGGCAGTCTAAATGGCACGTCTGTTGCGGACATCCCCAGGGCGCCGTGTACGGCTGTCAGTCAAGCGCTTCGGTACACCGCTGGCGTCGGCGAGAGTTGCGGAAATATCGTTGTACAGACTGGTTTCGACATGCCAGTCAATCTTGGCTTGTCGGTACCGGCCTCTTCTGGCGGCGCGCTCGTTATTAATCTGACGCAAGCGAACGGCAGCGCGCCAAGCAGTACCAATCCGGTTTTAGTGCCCTTCCGGTCTACTGCGCTGGCGACGGGCACGGTGACGTGGAGCACAATTTCGGCTCCGCAATCTATCACCATCCCTTCCGGCGCGACGCTCGGTACTTCAAATGGCGTTCCTTTTCGCATCTGGATTTTTGAAAACTACAACGGCGGCGCCCCCGAACTAGGCGTAGCTACGTGTAGCAGCCCGACAACTATTTTTGCGTGTGCGGCATGGGAAAGTACACTCGTAACTAGTACGGCCATAAGCGGAAGTGCAACTGCCCCCGGAACGTTGTATGCCACCGCAGGCGTTACTTTGGACGCGGTGCGTATCATCGGCTATTGCGATTTTTCCGCTGGGCTCGCTACGGCCGGCTCATACACTAGTGCGTGTACGACTTTACAATTGTTTGGCCCCGGCGTTAAAAAGCCGGGCGAAAGTGTGCAAGTCGTTGCTCCGCAATTTGGCACGTTGGCAGTAGTCACGTTTACATCCCTTACTGCATCCAACGTCACAGCGAGCATTGCGCTTACTTCTCCGATCAACCTTGTAAAATACTTCGCGCAGACAACCGGCGGGAACGCCAGCGACGGAAATTCGACGCTCGGTCAGATGTACCGGGGCAGCACGGCTATAGGCTCTTTATCCCGTGCCAGTACCGCTGCTTCAAATGTGGTTTCCGGCGGGACGCTGATCTTGTCCGGTTATGACCAGCCGGCTACTGCCTCGTCTACGACTTATGTCATCAAGGGGACGACAACCGCGTCCACGACCGGCTCAATTCCCGCTGTCAACACCGACAGCGCAACCGAGATCCTTGAAGAAATCATGGGTTAACAAATGAACAATCCGTACATCGCACAGCAGCGCGCTCAGTTCGTGAAAGATATGGCGGACCCGGCGACGCACGATCAAGTGTGCGCCATGATGGTTACTGAAGATGGCGCGCACCCGGTGCCGTGTTTAGAAAGTTTGCTCAATCGCATTCTGTACTGCAACTCGCGCGGATGGAAGCAGACCGTCCTTTCAATGCTGCACAGCGGTTTTTACGGACCTTATAATCGGGGCACGTACCCCCGAACAATCCGGCAACTTCATGCCGATTCGTCGCTACAAACAAAGATGGACGCCGCGATTGCGACTGTGATGGCGGGCAGCAATCTTATTTCCGGGTTTACCGACCAAGGATTGCCGACCGACCCGAACGGGCAGCGGCACCCGCAAATGCGACTTGGCGGCAATATCTTCAATGACTGGGGCGGCGGCCCCGGCGGCCACGACGGCGCGGAAGCGTGGCGTCAAGTATTTCAGGCAGTTGCGACCAAAGCGGCCCCAGCGCCCGCAGCGGCGTCACCTATTGTGGGCATGCACACCACCGACAATCTGCAAACCGCGCTCAACAGTTTCGGCTACGCGCCCCCGCTCGCTGTGGACGGGCAGTACGGCGACGCCACCAAGGCGGCTATCAAATGGTTTCAGGCGAAGCACTCGCTTAGAGTTGACGCGGTGCCGGGGCCAAAGACGTGGGCCGCCGTCGATCAATCAATACGCAGTTCTCAGTGAAGTACCGCCGCGCACGGGCTGACGATGGCTAAAACAGTGTGCTTGCTACTGGTTTTTTTGCTGGTCGCGGGGGCGGCTTCCGCCAGCTCGTTCTTTTGGCCATGGCAATATCGTACGAATCACCATCGGTACTCTTATCATCATCGCGGCGTGCCTGCGCCGGATTGCGTGGAAATTAACAGGGTCGTAAAGTCATTGACTTTGGAGCGGTACGAGCAGGCCATGAAAAAGCTGTCTCCTGCTGAGCAAAAAGGTGTCGCTAGTTGTGAGCAGCAACCTTGATCCACATTACGCCAAATGGTACGGGCTGGACCACTCACATAAACGCGACAACGATTGCTGCGATTTCGTCATCGCTTGGAGTTGTTGTGTTTTTGGGCGGTTTCATAACCGGCTTCCTGGTAATGCGAACAAATCTGACTGATCTACAGGCTAGAGTCGCCGGGATAGAAAGTAAGCTTGAATCAATATCGGATCGAATGACGCATGTGGAAGCCGACACCCATTACGCGGCGCAGGGCGTCGCTGATCTTAAGGCACTGAAAGCCGGTACAAACCGATGATTGAATTGCCAAATGAGACATGTCCTAAGTGCGGCGGCAGGATATATTCAACGTCAGTAGAATTGCATCCTTCCTTAAGGGACACGGCAATTCAGAATTTTACGTGTCATAAATGCGGGCCGGTCAAGTCGGTAACGTACTCACTGAAACCTAAAAGCAAAAACACGGAGACGGGCCATGGCGCATCTGTCGCCAACCGTCTTCACACACTGAAGGAGAGACGTACATGAGCATCGGAACCATTCTACTTATCATTCTCGTTATTTTCTTTTTCGGTGGATTCAGCGGCTACGGTGGCGGTCCATTCTACGGGACCGGCTACTACGGTGGTGGCGGGCTTGGCCTGATTGTCGTTATTCTGCTGATCCTGTTGCTGCTGGGTCGCATCTGAAAACCTGAACAAAGAAGGGAAATAGCCATGCCGATCGGATTGTTGTTTTGGGTCTTATTCATCTTGTATCTGATCTTCGGGGGCGTATGGTGGCGCAATGGCGCGGGTTGGACATACGGCTTTGGCGGCGGTTTGGTGCTCGTGATGGTGTTGCTGTTCTTGCTCGGCTGGAACGATTTTGGTTTCATTCTCCAAGGCGGCCGGGGCAGCCCCTTTCACTGACGCGACGGGGGCGGGCGACCCCGACCGCTGCTGTTTGGCGCCGGAACCGCCAAGCATCATCGCGCCTGAAAAACGGTAAAATACAACTGAGTTGCTTGCCTGTCTGACAGGTGCTATAGAGGCCCCTCAACTCATTTGGAGGGGCCGTACGCGCCATGAACAGCACGCAGCTTCAGACTACCGCCGCTTCACTGATTGGCGTTGCAGCCGGCTTCGCAGCGGCCCACGGCTGGCTTGGCTTAGGCTTGACCGACTGGACGACGATCATGGGCGGCGTCGCCGCCATTGGTGCTGTTCTATGGCCTGTTCTTGTCACGCGTGCCCGGTCACTCAAAGACACTGTGGGCCACATGCCCAGCACTACCGTCGTGACCGACAAGGCTACCGCCGACGCGCTTCCCAACAATCCTGACGTGATTGCAGTTACGCCGGAAATTTCCGCCGCCATCAAGAAAGCGCAGTGAATTTCCCTTGGACCCCGCCGACCGTTTCGCCCGTACAGACTAAAGAAGCCGTACGGGCGAAACTCCGTAATTTCGATTATTACCGCGAGAAATTTCTTCGTGTTCGCCCGCGCCAAGGTGGAGAACGCATCCCATTCATTCTAAACAGCGCACAGCGCCTATTGCACGCCCGCGTAGAACGTGAACGCGAAGTGTTTGGCATGGTGCGGGCCATAATTCCCAAAGCGCGCAGCATGGGCGTCAGCACGTACATAGGCGGTCGTTACTTTCATCAAACCGCAACGATGTTTGGTCGCCGCGCGCAAGTTGTAGCGCACCGCGCCGACAGCGCGGCAAACCTTCACCGTGAGATTAAAGAATTTTCCAACGAGCTACCGCCCGCCATACGTCCGTCGATCGGTGCGACAAATTCGTATGAACTGATTTTTGACAAGCTTAAATCGCTGTACAAAGTTGCATCTGCGGACGGCGGCGATATTGGACGTTCCGATGATTTTCACTTGTTGCACCTGTCGGAAGCCGGGTTTTTCGACAACACGGAAGATCTGTCGTCGGGTCTTTTGCAGACCGTGCAGAACTTGCCGGGCACGGAAATAGCACTGGAGAGTACAGGCAACGGTCAATCCGGCATGTTCTACATGATGTGCGAGGAAGCCGTACGGCAGCAAAACAAAGGGCCGTGGCGTATTCATTTCCTGCCGTGGTCAATCATGCCTGAGTACCGCACAGTGGCGCCGCAGGGTTGGAACGCGTCAAAAGAATTTGAAGACTACGCCAAGCTGCATAATTTGGACCGGGAACAGCTTTATTGGTTCTGGATGCAGAACTACACCATCGCAACAATGAACGGCGGCCAGCCTGAGACGATCCATCGGCTTACGCGACAAGAATACCCCGTCGTCTACAGCGAATGTTTTATGGCTGATAGCACGCTGGACTTTTACCCGGCGTCGCTGGTGCGGGCAGCCATGGTTAACAAGGCAGCGCCCTCCGCTGGAGCGCTGAAGTTGCTTTGCGTGGACCCGGCCGGCGACGGTCAGGACAAGCCCTTTGTGTGTGACCGGCAGGGCTCCGCGATCGGAATGCGGGTGTGGGGCGAGCTGGCGAGCCGCGACGCTAACGTGGCGTCTGACTGGCTTGTGGCGACCTTCAGGCGTTTCGATATGGACGCCATCTTAGTGGACGGCACGGGCGGCTATGGGCGTGATCTTGTTGCTGGATGCCGGTTGCGCATGCGGGAGTTGGGACCGGAAAAGATCGTAGCCGTTATATTCAGTCACGGTGCCAATAATTCCGTAATGTACGGCAACCGGCGCGCAGAGTTGCACGATAAGCTGCTGCGCTGGCTTGGCGGTAACGTGTCGATGCCAAATGATAAGATGGCGCAAGAAGAAGCCGGGGCGTACAAGTGGGGTTTAAGTGGTTGCCGGCGTGACGAACTTGCGCGCCTGTTTATGACACCTAAAGAAAAAATCAGGAAGGAAATTGGCCGCTCCCCTGATCGGTGGGACGCGTGCGCTATTTCTATGGCGATTGAGGGTTAAGGTCCCCTTTCTAATTTCAGTTACATCGTTTTTTTATGCTTAGCGTCAAGCAGAGAATTTTAACGCTTCCGGCGGACAATAACCCGATAGGAGCCTGACAATGCCGCCCCCCTTCGCCGCTAAAGGAGTACGCCGTATCGACGCCGGCATTCGC
>Ga0182024_10002864_pt1 | contig 42026 bp, 28 predicted proteins | sample P32metaG_FD_120480 | JGI IMG/M metagenome (GOLD analysis project Ga0182024, IMG submission 120480) | Permafrost microbial communities from Stordalen Mire, Sweden - P3-2 metaG (Illumina Assembly) | ecosystem: Environmental > Terrestrial > Soil > Wetlands > Permafrost | place: Sweden: Stordalen... | reverse complement strand
CTTGTACACTGGCGTGGCGCTGCGGCCCGGGTGGGCTTGGCGCTCCCGAGGGGCTATAGCTCAGTTGGTAGAGCGCTTGCATGGCATGCAAGAGGTCCGGAGTTCGAGTCTCCGTAGCTCCACTCAGTTCAGAATGATATTTCGAACACCTGATCAATGCGCTTTCGGGGTGTACAGCAGCAAAGTACCGCAGCAGTCCTCAAGTTGAGGTCGCTAGCCGATGTGTGCGCTCGTCGGCCTGCCCTTCCGCCACGGTCCTCGACATGTACGGACCTGCCTCGGCCCGATGGTTGTCAGCGCGCGATTCCCGGACGTTTCACCCACAGTCAGGTCGGTCTCCGCTTCAACGTGAGCGGTCATGGTCGTCAGCTGGAGCAGCGGCGTTAGCTTCGCCGAATTCGGTCCGCGCGCCGGAAAGCACCGTTTCGAAGAGGGTGTCCTCGGCGTTGCGGATCTCGCGCTCGACTGATTCGGCGAGGTTGCGGTTGTCGTGCAGGACGCCGAACTCGATGTTCCCGTTCTCCGCACTCCAGGAGAAGTTGGCGCTTGTGACGAGCAGGAACCGGTGATCGATCACCAGGAATTTGGCGTGGTTGCGGACGGTCGTACCGTCGAATGGCCTGGAGCGGAGGATGGTGGCGGGCCGCAGGTGCTCGGCGACCTCCTGCGGCGTCGGCGTCCCGTTGCCGGCAGCCGTCCCTAGCGGCCTCGCCTGGCTAGCGGCTGTGGCGTCGATATATACCCGGACGGCGATGCCGGGCCGGCGGGCGGCGGCGGATAGGGCGGTCCAGAGGGCTGAGCTGCGCTGGAAGTTGAAAGTTGAGCAGGTTACTGACTGGCGGGCGAGCTCGACGAGGTGGGCGACCGAGCTGGTCAGCGGACCGGTCTGGGCGAGGTGGCCGGGCATCGTCCAGATCGGGCTGATCGCGGTCGGCTCGGACCGAGCGCCCTCGATCGCACGGAGCACCGGCAGCACAGCCCGCACTCCATCGGCTAGGTCGCCGGCTGCCAACGGGCCAGCGTCAGCACCGACGGCTTCTAGCAACTCCCTCGCAATCGGCCGCCGCCCGGGCGCGATGATCCGTAGCGCCATGGTGAGCGTCTCGCCAGCCGCGAGCCGCGTGGCGACCTGGCCCGCCTCGGTGCCGGTGAGGAACTGGCCGAGCGCGGCGGCCGGATCGTCAGCCGGCGTTGACGAAGAAGGCAACATCGCTCCCGGGCAGGCTGACCAGGAACCGCCGGTCCAGGAACCGGTTCGCCCGCTCGCACGAGGTCTCGGACGCCATAACGCAGCAGTGGCAGGCCGCACCATGCAGGAAGTCCTCGGGGTCCTGCGGCGTGCGCATCGCGCAGATCGGGTCGGAGGAGCAGCGGCTAGCCCGGAACAGCGCCGAACCGACCAGCCGCTCGAGCCGGTCCAGGTCGCTGAGCTGGACCAGGCCGCCGAGAGTGCCGTCGCTGTCGGAAGCGGTGGTGCAGATCAGCAGCCCGGCAGCAGCGTGCCTGCCGTCCGACTCGGGCCAGGCGTAGAGCCGCTCGCTCAAGCTCGCCGCCGAGTACCCGCAGCTCATCGCCGCCTCTCGGATCAGCACGTGGGCCAGGGTGTGGACCAGCCAGTACCGGGGCGGCTTGAGCCGGGTATCGGGGTCGACGACCTCGGCCGTCTCCGACAGCCGCCGGCTGAAGTTCCGCCGGTGCGCGTCCCGGTGCGCCCGCCAAAGATCAGTCGCGAGCACCTTGTCCTCCCATGCAGCGACGGCCGACTCGTCGAGCTGGAGGAATATGCCTTCGCCCCGGTCTTCGGTCGCGACCGTCCACGGCGGCCGGGGAGCACGCGTCAGCGGCGCGAGCCTGCGGGGCAGGTCGCCGACCCGCTCCACGTCATCGATCCGGGTGAACCCGACCAGTGCGTTGACCTTGCGCAGCCGCTCGACTGCAAGCACCCGGGTGATCTCTGGTCGCAGGCCCTTCCCGCGCTCACGCTTGGACAGGGTCAGGCCGCTCTCCGGGTGCTCCTGCCTTGGCCCGAGCGGATCTTTCTGCAGATGGCCCCACTCCGGCACCAGCAGGTTGACGGGATCCCAGCGGAGTATCCGCTCTTCCTGCTCATGCTCCGACGGCAAGGGAGCACTGGCCTGCTCGACAGCCGCCCGCAGCTGCTCATCGGTGCGCTCACGAACATCGACCTTGCCGTCGAGCACATCGCGCAGCGTCTCCAGGTCGCCGGCGTACCGGGCCAGCCGGTCGCCGAGCGCGGTCCTGATTGCGTCGGCCAGGTCGTCGGCCTGCTCGGCCGGCGACTGCGGCATCACGATGATCGACTGGGTCGAGGCGAACCAGAGATTGGAAGCGCCGACCAGCATCAGCTGCGCCTGGTTCGGGCAGCCGCCATCGGTGAACGCGTCCAGGTGCGGGTACCGGCCCCGGCACTCCGGCAGCTTTGCCTTGCCTGCCTCGCCCTGGGCCTCGTTCATGCCTCGGTGCTTGTCGCACGAGTCGCAGTAGATCATCGCGGACGCGCCTTTGCCGGCCGTCCGGTCGACCATCCGCAGCGCCGGGAACTGCGCCTTGTCGCATGGCTGACCCCGGTGCACCCACAGCTCGTAGGGGAACTCGTCCAGGTGCCCGTCTACGCAGGCCAGCAGGTAGCGGGCCGGCACAGCCGGCTTGCGCGAGGTGCCCCGGCCGCGAGCGCCGGCCCGGCCCGAGCACTTGGCGTGCTCGAAGCAGGCCAGGTCGGGCCGGAACGGGTGGGTGTTGGAGTAGCTGAACTGGGACAGCATGCCGAGCATGTCGCAGCCGGTGCAGCGCAGCCACTGCGGGAAGACCCGGGCCGGTACGCCCAAGTCGTTGCCTTCACCGGAGAACGTGCTGCGCTTGGGCTGCCAGGGGAACGGCCGCAGCTCGGCATCGGGGGAGCGCAGCAGGATGCGGACGGCGTTGCGGAGCCGGGGTGCCTGGATCGTCTGCGGCGCACCGTCGCGTCGGCGCCAGATCCGGTCCCAGTCATCCAGTCCGGCGGGCATGATCGTGAACTCGGGCAGGTCCATGATCGCGCCCGGCCCGTAGGTGTAAAGCAGCGAGGACGGGCGGCCAGAGCCGACTCTGGCCCGGTTGTGCTTGGCCGAGTTCTTCTCCGCTTCCTCTGCGTCGGCCAGCGGATCGACCGGCCGGGACTCGTCGTAGATCATCATCGGCTCGGCGGTCATGACGACGCCTCCGGCAGCTTCCACTTCGGCGCGCCGGGCGGGGCGATGTAGACCAAGTTCTCCTGGATCGGGCTGACCAGCAGGTTGATCTCCGGCTGGACCTCGCGCATGGAATTCGGCACCACGAACGGCGGGGTGTCCCGGCTCGGCGCCCGCGACTTGGCGTTCTCCGCGCTGATCATCAGCGCGTCATAGCGGGACTCGTCTTTGACCCGCTCATAGGCCAGCGACTTGCGCAGGTCTACCAGGTGGCTGCGGCGCTTGAGCCACTGATCGAGCCGGTTCGCCAGCCGTTCCCTGGCGGCCTCGGCGCTTTGCTCGTCGCTGGCCCGCAGCACCCGTTGGGCCAACGCCCCGATCAGCTCGATCGCGAAGTCCCGCTCGGCTTCGATCTGGCCGGCTGACCGCTCCGGGGACAGGCCTCCGTCGGCTCGGCTCGCCTGGATCACCCGGGCGGCGCTGACCAGGACGCCGTCCAGCCCGCGTTCCATCGACGTGACCGAGAACGGCGTCACCGACAGCGCCTCGATCTGGGAGTAGAACGTCTCGTGGTAGTGCCGGAACTGCTCGAAATGAGCCAGGTCCCGCGGCCTGGCCCAGTTGCCGAGCGAGAGCACCAGCCCGGGCAGGCGCGGGTCCCGGCCGACCCGGGATGACGCCTGGATGTACTCGGCGGTGTTCTTCGGCTGGCCGACCACGAGCATCAGGCCAAGCCTGGTCACGTCCACGCCGACCTGGAGCATCGAGGTGGCGAGCACCGCGTCGTAGGGGTTCGCCTCGCGCGCCGACACCGGCTGGGAGGCCGCCCGCCGCGCCTGCAAGTCCGCCTTACCTGCGGTGGAGTCGAAGGCTGGCTCGAACGGCACCGCCATCTGGTCCAGGGTGGCGGTGATATCGGCGCTAGCCACCCGCGCTGTCAGCTCCGCGACGTGCAGCATGCCGTAGTTCGTGCCGCGCCGCTTGGGCAGCGCCGACCAGGGCCGGCCCCTGGCCAGGGCGGTCTGCACGTCGTCGCCCAGGTAGCGGGCCATACCGGCCAGCTCCCTAGTGGCGCTGAAATAGCCGACCAGCGACAGGTACGGGTCAGCTACCGCGCCGGATCGGTCCAGGAGCAGCTGCCCGGCCGCCATCAGCACCTCCGCCAGCCGGATCTCGGCGGTGGTCAGCCGGACGCCGGTCGGGCTCACCCCGAGGTACCGCCGGCCGGGATGACCGGGCGTGACGGGCAGTTCCTTGGAGAAAAAGGTACGTCCGGCGTCGGTCACCTGCGGCGGGAAGATGGTCACGTCACGGCCATACAGTGCCCGGACCTGGTCGGCTGCGTTCCGCGCGGTCGCCGTGGACGCGACAAGCAGCGGGCGCACCGGTCGTCCGGCCGCGGTCCGCCAGGCCGACATCACCTCGATCGCGACCTCGAACAGGCCGACCGTCGTGCCGAGCGCGCCGGTGATCAGGTGCAGCTCGTCCTGGATCACCAGGTCCGGCGGGCGCAGCCGGCCGGCGGGCCGGATCCGGGCCGCCGGAAGGCCGGCCTTGTCGTCCTTGCGGTGCTGGTTGCCGTCCTTGATGTCGCAGAACTGATAGTCCGGGTGCACGAAGTCGTGCCGATCGCAGCGCCGCGAGACGTAGCCGAACAGCGAAGCGGCCTCGCCCTCACGGGCTAGCCGGGCGAACTTGTCCACGGTCGCGATGATGAACGCGGGCGCGAGCCGGTAGATCTCCTCATCGATCGTGAGCACCGGAATGCCCTCGCCGGCCGCGCCGCCCTGGGCGAACGGGCAGCGGGCGAGCTGGTCACCGCAGTAGACCAGCACTCGGCGTCGGCCGACATCGGCATAAATGTCGCGTGAGCTGATCTTCGTGCCGCACCACGGGCAGCGCTGGATCTGCAGCACCGTCAGCCGGTAGCCGCCGCCGGAGCTGACTCGCCTGAGCTGCTCGGCGGCCTCGTCGAAGTGCTTCGGGCTGACGTCGGTGCCGACCCACAAGCCAATCCGGAACGGCTCGGCGCCCCAGGTCTCCTCGTCGGCGAGCCTGGCCAGCTCGGCCGCGCAGACCAGTGCCGCGGCGCGCTGGAACTGCTGCGCGGTCAGCAGCCGCAGCGTGTAGCGCATCAGGACCGTCACCCCGGACCGGCCGTCGAGCGGGCCGTCCGCCGACTCCACGCTCCCTTGCCGTCGCCGGATCGCGAACGCGAACGCGGCCAGGCCCAGGTAGGCCTCGGTCTTGCCGCCACCGGTCGGGAAGAAGAGCAGCTGCGCCTTGGCCAACTCGCCCGAGCGCTGATCGGCGGCCGGATCGCAGAGCAGCGGGAGCTGCATCAAGATGAACGCCAGCTGGAAGGTGAACCAGGAATGCGACCGGGCTCCGCTGGCCAGCACCTCGGCCCTGGCCTGCCTTATGCTGAGCTCCTGGTTGCCAGCCCGGCGCTGGGTGACCTGGGACTGGATCCGCTGCTCGGCCATCACCAGGTTCATGAACGCGAAGCAGCGCAGCGCCTCCGCGTCGCTCAGCAGGAACTCCAGCCCGTCGGCGAGCTGCCGCGCGACGAAGCCGGCCTCGTCTACCGCGTCGAATGCGACCTGGCGCAAGTGCGCGGGCAAGGAGAGCGCCCGGTCGCGCTCGCCGTCCAGCCAGGCAGAGTACTGTTCCGCGATCGGCGCCAGTCCGGCCCGGAGCTCGTCCGGGGTCGCGGTCGCGAGCCTGGTCATGTCCAGCAGCGCGTCGCTGACCTCCTCGGCGGCGACCTGCGGGGTCTCACAAGTCGGCAGCCAGGTCGTGCGGACCTCGCTGGCCCGCCGGGCGCCGTCGGCGACGGTCCAGTCGACCGAGCAGGTCCGGCCGATCGCGAACTCCAGCCGGTCCCGGTACTGCAACTGAAGCCTGCGCAGCTCGTCGTCCGGCTCATTCCAGGTGCCCTCAAGGGGGTCGGTGACCGGCAGGAATGCCGGAGCGCCGCCGGCCGTGACGACCAGCTCGGTCTGATAGAGCCAGGCATTGACCGGGATCTTCCTGGGCGAGATCTTGTCGTTGCACAGCGCGATCTCGATCAGGCGGCAGCGACTACCTGGCTGGTGATGCTGATCGATCCGCAGCACGACCTTGTCGCGCATCGGAATCGCGCTCGTGGCCGGTCCAAGCTCGGCGACCGTTACCGTCCGGCTGATCCGCACCGGGGTCCGCTGGTAGCGCCGGGCCTTCTGGTCCTCGCCTTCGGCGCTGATCGGCTCGTAAATCCCCCAGGACGCGGTAACGGTGAACGAGTCCAGATCGTCGGGGATCTGGCAGCGCAGCCCCATCGACGCCGGGATCATCAGTCCGCGGACCTGCGGCAGGTCTTCGGCCGAGTCTTCATCGGCGCCCGCGCCAGCCTCGTCCACCCCGGTGACCGGCACACCCGTGCTGGCCTGCGCGTCGGCGGCGTCACCAACATCGGTCCCGGCCTCACCGGAGTCCGCATCGACCGGGTCGCCGCCGGCGCCGGTCAGCCGCTGCGGTGCGATCCGACCGATCAGGTACGCGGCATCGGGGGAGCCCTCCAGGATCTCGGCCGGGCCGTTCGCCGGGCCGAGCAATTCCCGCTCGATGATGTCAGCCAGGTTCTCCCGGACCGTCCACGACCGGCCATCCGGCTCATAGCGCAGCCGATAGCCGGTGTCACTCGGGGCCGGTCCAGGGGCTGCCCCTTCAGCCTCGGTCGATGGCGGCACTGGCGCGCTCACACTTCGTCACCTTCTTCGGGATTCTCGAGCGGCGGCGCATCCCCTTGGAGCTCTGCCCGGCGGTGATTCTCGGCCAGCAGCCGATCCAGGATCTCCACCCGCGCCGCCGGGCTGACAGTCCAGCGTTCCATCTGCCGGTACGTATGAAACCCATGCTCCAGCGGCACATCGTCCCAGCCATAAGCGGCCATCACGGCATGATCCAGCTCTGCATGTATCTCGCGCAGCCGCGCTACATCCTGGTCAGCCGAGTCCGGCGTATCCGGGTCATTGACCAGGTTGTAAAGCTTGGTCAGCCCAAGTTGCCGCCGCCACATCATCTCCCGTCGCTCGGTATCAAGAGCCTTGCCGATATCGCCCAGCCGCTCCGTTCGAGCGGGCCGGGGGAGCGTCCGGAAGACGTCGGATGGCGTGTAACGAAGGCCGCTTTGCAGGGTAGAGCCGTATTTGATGGCCCATAGTTGGTGTGGACCAGCGGACAGTACGGCCTGATCAGAGTACGAATTGTAAGCGACAACTCCAAGAGTTTGACTGAATACCTGGCCAGTCGGAACCCGCACTGGCATTACAGTATTGCTCATAAGGGCAATCACGAGGATTTCATTAAGCCCCGCGATTGCTCGACGCATCGCGAGTTGTTTCTCCGCGAATTGCCACCAACGCTCTCGATAGACATTACGATGACTCTTCGACCGTTCGGGTTGCACAATTTGTTCGACATGCTGGAACGGAATTGTATACTTGCCGGATTCGGCCAGCGATCTCTCTGCGAAGTCGATAACCCATCTAGACGGCGAGGTGTCGGGCTGCGAGTTTAGATCTTCGCCGTTAAGAAACGGGAACAATACCTCAGCATTGCGCGAATCGGAGGCTATCCAGCCTAGAGCTTTCGCTGATTCGAGGACGAATCCCATACCGAGAACGACGCATCCTTGGAAAATTATTCCCGCATTCTCGGCTAGCCGGATAGGTCGACCGTCGACCCGGCCCGTCGGCTCCAGCAGGGTCGAGATCCGTCTAACTGCGACATCATTTGAGATCTTTGGGACACCCTCTACTACCGTGGCTCGAGTGCCCCAGATTGCTGCGAATTCCAAACTGACGCTGCTGACGGGCCACTGCTGGCTTTGAATCGCGCGAGTGATCGTGAAAGCCTGAGCGACTATTTGATCAAGGCCGACCTCACGAGTGTCGCCTTGCGCCACTGTATTAGTCGCGATCAGGCCCAGATTACCATTCCTGTTCAGCAGTGACATACTCCTCAGGAAGAAGTAGGCCACCAGATCTGCATTGCCAAGCTTTCCGTCGCCCACGAGGTTGACGAGCCACTCTCGCATATTTGAACCCAGTGCCCCGGAGATCTTCTTGCCGCCGAGGAAGGGCGGGTTGCCGATGATCGCGTCGAAGCCGCCTCGGCCCATCACGTCGGGGATGGCGATGATCCAGTGCAGCGGCTTCCAGCGCTTGTAGTCCGTGGTGACCGTCGGGGTCAGCCCCGCGTCCTTGATCGCGTCGAGCATGGTCCGTTCCGGTGTGCCGAAATCGCCTGGGTAGGCGCCTTCGATCGCCAGGGCGAGATCCTGATACGCGGCCTGGAGCGCCCTGCCTGGTTTGCCGCCGAGCCGGAGCCCGGCGGCGATGACGGCGTCCGCGACGTCGGTGAGCTGCGCCGTGAGCTGCTGGTAGTCGTGCCACTGGCGTCGCTTGGCGGTCGCCGAGCGCTGCGGGTCGCTGTCGTCGACTTCATTCGCGAGCTGGCCGCGCAGTCGGGCGGCCATGCCGAGTACCCCGTCAACGTCAAGCTCATAGAGCGAGGACTGGGCCGGGGTGCTGTCCGGGTCGATGTGCTGGCGACTGAGCTGGCGGGCACTGGTGAGGCCGAGCAGCGCGTTGCCGTGCAGGACCTTGTCATCGACGAAGGAAAACGGCAGCTTCGGGTCCAGCGAGACCAGCCAGAGCGAGAGCTTGCACATCTCGACGGCCATCTCGTTGATGTCCGCGCCATACAGGCATTTCGCGACCACGGTGCGGATCGCGTGAACCTGGAGATCATGCGCGGTGCCGACAGCATCTCCCTGGCGCTGCCAGGCTTCTACGAGTCTCGCGGCCAGAAACCGGGCCGCCGCGACGAGGAACGCGCCTGACCCGCAGGCGATATCGGCTACCCGCAGCTCGAGTATCTGATCGGACGAGACTGGCACCCATCGGTCTCGTTCCGCTATCTGGTGGGGTCCCGGTGCGTAGACCAGCGGGTCCAGTGCGTGCTGCACCACCTCTTGAGCTAGTGAGCGCGGGGTGTAGTGCGCGCCGGCCGAGGAGCGGGATGGCGTCTCGACGACCAGGACGCCACCAGGCGCGACCACCAGCGGCCGGTTCCGCAGGTCGCGGCGGATGACGCCGATGAACGGCCGGAGCCGGTCGCGCAGGGCCTCGTCGGCCGGGGCGATTGCCCGCAGCGCCCGCTCGGCGTCCTCGACGTCGGCGGCGGCGCGAATCGCCTTGGCCAGCGCGGCCTTCGTCGGCGGGGTCGCGGCACTCTGATGTTCCTTGACCCAGGCCAGGATCGCGTCGGCAAGCGCGGCGTCGGCTGGGTGGCTGGCTGTCAGGTCTTCCAGCGTGGCCAGCGGGATTTCCGGCTCCTCGCCTGCCTTGCCGATCAGGCCGACCATGACTCGCAGGACCGGGGCGCTGGAGTAGCCGAGCAGGCCCTCGTAGATGTAGCCGATTTGCTCCACGTCGATGTCGCGGAAGGAGATCCGGCGGGCCGGCTGGCCGCGCAGCTCGGCGACCTGGACGGCGCGGAGTACCTCCAGCATGACCCGGTCGCTGACCGCGACAGCGAGGGTGCCGCGCTCGCTGCGGGTGGTGAGGAATCCGAACCGGGCCGGGTCGAACAGCGAGCCGCCGTAGGACGGCAGCCGGATGTCCTCGAACGAGGCGCCCTGGTAGAGCGCGCGGGACGTGGCCAGCACCCGGTGCCAGGTCAGGTGCGTGCCGTCGAGAGACTCGCTGCCCTCCTCGCGGGCGCGGTCGTCCAGGACGTCGAGTTCCTCGCTGATGCCGTAGCCGGCGGTGAAGAGCCGGCCCTGCGGCAGCAGCCCGCGTTCCTCGGCGAAGAGCAGGAAGACCACGCGCATCATCACGGTGACGGCGGCCTCGTAGACCGCGGCGCGGTTGGCCGGCAGCGGGTCGGGCTCGCCGCGCCTGGTCGCCTCCAGCGCCGCCTCGGACATGGCCTGCACCAGGAGCTCGACGGCGCGGCGGACCTGGGTGCCCAGCGCCTCGGTGATGTCCTCGGCGGCGGCGACTGACTCGCCGAACAGTTCGGTCAGCCGGTCTTCCGGCTTGCCGCCGACCAGGCGGCGGAGCTGGAGCAGCTCGATGAACGCGTTCCTGGCCAGCGGTTCCTCGGTCCAGGTCTGCGAGTCCACGATGCCGGAGGCGGCCATAGCTTTGGGCCGGGCGCTGACGATCCCCCACCAGCGGCCATCGGTGACGACGCCAATCGGGACTCCGGCGGCCCGCAGCAACTCCTCCATCCGATCGACCGGGCTTGCCGACCAGCCGTCCTCCAGCGGATCGCGCAGCGAGTCGGCCGGGTCGACCACGAGCACCAGCGCACCGGTCAGGGCCTCATGAGTGAGCGCGCCGCTGGCGCAAACGGTCACCGTGTAGTCAGGGGAGCGGACCTCCGGAATTGTCGCTGGGGTCTGGTAGGCGGCGTCCCAGCCGAGCGCGCCCTGGAGGACCACCTGGACCCAGGAGTCGCGGGCGTCCCGGTACGCTGCGAGCGCAGTTGCGTCGCCGCTATCGGCGTCCCAGCGCTCCCATGCGTGCTCGAAGGCGGGCTTAGCGTCCCGGATCGCGTTGATCGTCTCGGGCCGAGGTGGTGGCATGCCCTGCGGCCAGACCCGGCGCAGCGCCGGGATGGCGAGGAACGGGCCGTCGATGTCGGTCAGCTCCAGCCAGGCGCGATGCAGCTCGCCGCCGCTGCGGCCCCCACCGCCATAGCCGCCCGGATGGCTCGAGTGGCGGGTCACCGGAGCACCAGCCCTGACTGTGCGTCAGCTGGGGTAAGCGCAAAGACGACCGCGGCGGCGGAGACGTGCGGCCGGATTCCGGCGTAGCGCTCACCGATCGCGGCGATCTCGCGCCGCTCCTCCGCATCCAGGCTGAGCGAACGATCTTCCATCGCCCGCAGGTCCCGGCGGCGCTGTCTTTGCTGATCATCGGTGAAAAGCATCGCGTCCTGAGTCGCGATCTCCGTCGCGAGCCTTTCCCTGGACTCCGCCAGGTTCAGCCGGAAGGCGGCGAAGATCTGCTGTGCCCGCTGAATGTCGGCCTTGCGGCGGCTGTCCAGCTCGCTGGTCCGCGCCTCCTGCCGGGCCTGCGCCCTGGTGGCCATCGCGGTCAGCAGCCGGGTCCGCAGCCGCGAGCCGTCGGCGTTGTACAGCCGGGCGAGAGCCGTCCGGATCTCCATGCTGGCCAGCGTCAGGCCCTGGGCGTCCAGCGCGGCGTCCAGCACCTGCTCCACCTTCGCCTCGGCCATCGCATTCCCGCGCAGCCGGATGCCGGTGAGGAACACTTCCTCGTGCAGCCGCAGGCCGCCCCGCCCGACCAGGACCAGCCGGGACACTGCCGCAACGCAGGACTGCGGCAGGTCCTCGACCACTACCGCCGTCACCCGGTTAACGGGGGAGTCGGCGCTGAACAGGGCGCTGCGCAGGATCCGGGCCGAGCGCTGCATCAGGGCGTGGCCGAGATGGATGTAGACCAGTTCGTTCTCAGCGTCATCGGCCTGCTCGTGATCATCGAGCTGCAGGGCCCTCTTCGCGTCCCTGGCCGCCTGGGCATCGAAGGTGATGTCGCGCGGGACGCCGGGATTCAGCCGGGTATCAAGGCCGCGCAGCGCAGACTGCCAGGCCGAGCCGAGTGCCGGAACGGTGTAGGCGCCGGCGTCCTCCGGGCTGTTCCCCCCGGGGAGCAGCGGAGGCTGGCCGGTGAGCGCAAGCGCGGCGTCGACCACCCGGCGCGCGTTCGCCGGGGTCAGGTGCATCTGCGCCTTGCGGTCTTCGTAGCTGGCGGACAGCTCGGTGAGCTGGCGGTTCAGCGCTATGCCGCCAGCGAGCGCGCGGTTGATCACTGCCGCGCCGTCGTCCGGCGCGGCGGCGCGGGACTGGCCGGACCGAGGCGCGCTCGGTCCGCCGGTGTCCGCGCTCGGTCTGTCGGTCCCCGCGCCGGGGCTGAAGTAGCCGCGGACTTCGGCGTCGATCACCTGGTTGACCGACCCAAGGTCGGCGGCGACCGTGCCGATCTTCATCGCGATCCGATCGACCAGGAACCGCGTGTCCTGCTCGTACTTCGAGGTAGTACCCGCCGGGACGAACTGGAAGATCTCCGGCGGATACTCCTGGCCGTACCTGTCAATCCGGCCGATCCGCTGCTCCAGCCGGGACGGGTTGAACGGGATGTCGAAGTTGACCAGCCGGTGGCAGTAGTCCTGCAGGTCGATGCCCTCGCCGGCTGAGTCGGTCGCGAGCAGGACGCGGATCTCGTCCTGGCGCGCGGTCGGTCTCGCGGTGAACTGGGCCCGGATCAGCTCGCGCTCATCCGCCGGCGTCGAGCCCTGGATCGTGGCGAGCACGCCGCGGTAGCCGCGCTGGTCCAATATCCGGGCGATCCAGTCCAGCGTCGCTGCGTACTCGGTGAAGACCACGACCCGCTCGTTCGTCCAGGTCGTGCCGTCGGGCCGGCAGATCGCGTCCAGGAACGTCACCAGGGCCTCCAGCCGGGCGTCCGGCCGGTGCTCGAACCTGCTGCCCCACTCGATCAGCCGCGTGATCTCCTGGCCGGTCGCCGTGGCAAGCGGATCGGCGGCCCTGCTGCGGCGCAGCGCGGTGAACTCGGGCTGATCGGTCTCGCCCTCCTCCTCGTCGGACTGGCCGCTGCCGAGTACCTCGCGGTAGTACTCCCCCTCGTCATCGAGGCGGATCTGACGGCCGTCTTCGGCTGTCTGCTGGTAGAGCTCTAGCGTGCGGGCGAACGACCACGGGCTGGACAGGAAACGCTTCTTCAGCAACATCGCCGCGATCCCGCCGGAGCGGCCCTCGCCGTTCGAACGGGCGCTTTCGACCAGGATCCTGTCCAGCAGCGCGAACATGTCCTGCTCGTCGGCGCCCGGGGAAAACGGGATCTGGCGCAGCTGGCGTGGCTTGAAGTCCTTCTCCGGCAGGTCAGCCTTGAGCCGGCGCACCGTGATCTCGCCGAGCGCCCGCTCGTCCAGGCTGGCGCCTCGGCTGAACCGGCGGCTGTCGATCATCTCCAGCAACGCGGTAAAGGACTCGGAGTAGCCGTTGTGCGGAGTCGCGCTGAGGAACAGACGGTGCTCGCACTTGTCGGCCAGCGCCCGGGTGGCGAGCGTCCGGGCACTGTCGATTGCGTAACCACGGCCGCCCGGCGCGGTCATCGGGCGGGCCGGCGCGACGTGGTGCGCCTCGTCGACGGCCAGGACGTCGAAGGCGTACCGGCGGGCCGAGGTGGTGCTGGAGACGTCGGCAAAGATGTCGCGCAGCAGCCGCTGCGCCCGCATGCCGGGCAGCCAGGACATGCTGACGATCACCCGGGGGAACAGCCGGAACGGGTTGGCGTGCTGTCCGTGGCTGCGCCGGACCTGGGCCAGCAGCTCACTGTTGACGATGACGAAGTCCAGACCGAACTTCTCTCGCATCTCGTCCTGCCACTTGAGCGACAGGCTTGGCGGGCAAACGATGACGACCGACCGGGCCCGGTGCCGCAGCAGCAGCTCCTGAATCACCAGGCCGGCCTCGATCGTCTTGCCCAGGCCAACATCGTCGGCGAGCAGCAGGTTCGTGCGCGAAGACTGCAGCGCCCGGCGGAGCGGCTCCAGCTGGTAAGCCTCGACGTTAGCGCCGCTGCGGAACGGGGCCTGGTAGGAATTCGGGTCTGCCGATGTGACGGCACCCCACCGGACCGCGTCCACGAACGCGGCCAGGGTGTTCGGATCGTCGAACGCCTCCGGACTGACCGTCTCGGGCAGCCCCTGATCCGGAGCGACCGAATGACCGACCTCCAGCTCCCAGACAATGGCCAGCTCCTCGCCCAGCCGGTCTTCTTCCAGCGACTGCAGGTAGACGACGTGGTTGAGGCCGGCCATTTCCTCGTCGGCCGGGCTGCGCGGCAGGCCCTGGCGCCGGACCTCAGTCACCGCCCACGCCGAACCACGGACGCTAACGACCTGGCCGGCCTCGGGGACAGGCGGCAGCGCTGTCACCGGGCGCTCCGGGGCTATCGTCACCTGAACCGTCTCCTCGCGGGGCGCAGCCGATAGCTGCGATGCATCTGCCGAACTTCTGAAGCGGACCGCTGGTCATCCTTCCTCAGTCTTGCGATTTTCGCAAGTAGTCGGCTAGCATCGCCAGCGTGGAGGACGTCCGGCAGCGAGTGCTTGGCCTGATCGAGTCATCAGGTCTGACCAGGCGCGCCTTCGCGGAGCAGGTTAGCCTCGATGAGTCCAAGCTTTCCAAGTCGCTCAGCGGAGCGCGCCGGTTTTCGTCATTGGACCTGGCCAGGATCGCGGAGAAGGGCCAGGTAACGGTCGACTGGCTGATCACCGGCGACGATCCGCCGCTGGCGATGGCAGCCCGGAACACCGGTGGGCACGGCGGTGCCGCCATCAGCCTGGCGCGACGATTGAGCCTGCTGCGCGCGGACATATCCCGGCTCGGTTACCCGCAGCCGTGGCGGCCGCTGGCCGATGCACATGAGCCGGCCAGGTCCGGCCAAGACGGCAGCGGGTTCGCGGGACAGGGCCGGGCGCTGGCCGCGGTCGCTTCTGCGCGGCTGGCCGAGGCGACCCGGTCAGCCTCGACTGAGGACCTGCCGGCAGTGATCGAGGCGGCCTTCGGCGTCGACGTGACCGTCGCCGCGATCGGGCCCGACTTCGACGGGCTCGCCGCGTCTTCCGGCGGAGCGAAGATCATTGTTCTGGCCACCTCGGCTGTGCCGTCCCGGCAGCGGTTCACCCTCGCGCACGAGCTAGGGCATCTGCTGGCCGGCGACGACCAGGAAGTCCACCTGGACCGCGATATCTATAGCCCGGCCCAATCCCGCGATCCGAGCGAAGCGCGGGCCAACAGCTTCGCCGCCGCGCTGCTGATGCCTGAGGCCCGGCTGCGGGCCGCGGTCGGCCCTGACGGCATTAGCGAACAGGACTTCGCTGCACTGGCCACGGACCTGATGGTGTCGCCGTCTGCGCTGGCGTACCGGCTGCGCGAGTTCCGGCTGGTGGACTCGGGAACCTGCGACAAGCTGAGGAAGATCAGCGCAGCTCGCGCCGCTGCCATGACAAGTCAGGGCGAGGAGTTCGCCCGGCGGGTCGCCGCTGCTACTGCGCTTCGGCCGCCCGGCCTACTGCTCCGCGATGCTTATGCTGCCTACCAGGCGGGCGCAGCGACACTTCGCCCGTACGCGAGCCTGCTCGGCGCTGATGTGGACGAACTGAGGACAGCGCTGGAATCAGATGACGGCTCTGCCGGCGAGCTATGACCGAGTTCCTCTTTCCCGATAATACGGTGCTGTGCAACTTCGCCGAAGTGGACAGCCTGGACCTGCTGACCTCGGTCCTGCGCGGCCGGGGGAGATGGACAGAAGCGGTCGCCTACGAAGCACGCCGGTCCGCCCGGGTACTTCCGCCGCTGACCAGCCTCGTCACTGGCCAGGAATTCGGCGAGCCGATCGAGATAAGTGCCGACGCTGACGTGCTCCGGGTGGAGCGGCTCCGGCGCGCGGTATTCGGCGGCGCCGAGGACGAGCCGCTGCGGCACCTCGGGGAGGCGCAGACCTGCCACGTGATCGAGACTTGGCCCGAACTGGCCGGATCCTGGTGGATCTCTGATGATCGTGAGGCTCTGCGCTACGCGCGCTTTCGCGGTATCACAACACGGGAGACGATTGACCTGGTCGCTATGGCCGTAGCCGACGGCGAGATCGGCCCGAAGGACGGACACGCCTTAATGCAGCGGATGGCGAGCGCGGGCCGCCATCTCAGGCTCCCGGCATCGGCTGCGGACCTCGCGCGCTAGCAACTGGCTGTCTTGGCGCCGCGGTTTGGCATCGGGGATCAGTCGTGTCTTGTTTCTTCGAACCTGAGGCGCGCCCCTATGCCTCTACCTGTACTGCCTCAGATGATGAGACTGCTGCACCTTTCGAGGAGACAAGGCAGCTGCACCCCTTATCGTCGTCGGATCAAGGATCGCCGCTCGGGATCCAGCCCAGCTGCCCGGGCGGCGTGGCTCCCGGCGGGGTCAGCCTGCGCCGCGTCGTTGGTTCCCGCAACCGGCCTCTCGCTGCGCTCGACCCGGGACGCCAGAGATCTTTCCCAGGACGCGGGCGTTTTCTGGTGCCGGCTTCGCCGGCGCTGTGCTGGTGCCCGCCGGGAAACATCTTGTGCGCCCCGGGACGGCCGGTGATGCGGGCCCCTGCCGGCGCGGCGCTTGCCGTCTGACCGCCGGGAGCCCCGACGCCACCCGGCCCGGCCCCTGCAGCCATACGGCCAGAACGACGGGCAGTCCTTTAATGCCTTCGCGCCGCGCCGGCAGCCCAGACTGCCCGGCCGTCCTGTCCGGAGCTGACACCGGCTGAGCGGGCCATCGCGGGGGCGGGGTCTTCCCTCCCGCCTCCGCGTGCCGGTCACCCGATCCATTCGCTTCACGAGAAAGGTGTTTTGCCATGCCCGAGATGCCTGCCAGCGGCGAAGCCGCCGCCGAAGCCGCTGAGCCCGACGGATTGCTGTGGGGCCCCCAGCCCGCGTACATGGTCGCCGTTGACCAACTCACCGCCCACCCCGGCAACGTCCGGGAGGACCTGGACCTGACCCCGCAGTTCCTGGCCTCAGTCGCCGAGACCGGGGTACGGATCCCACTGCTCGTCACCCCGCACGAGGCCGGCGGCTTCCTGGTGATCGAGGGGCACCGCCGTCTGGCCGCCGCCGCGCGGGCGGGGCTGGCCGAGGTGCCCTGCATCCTGGACCCCGGCCGGGCGGACGACCAGGCGGGGCAGTTCCTGGACATGGTGGTCGCGAACAGCGACGGGCACCGGCGGAACTTCGCGCCAGTCGAGGAAGCCGCGGCGCTGTTCGCCGCGCACGAGGCCGGGGCGAGCAGGACCAGGATCCGTAAGTCCACCGGCCGTAAGGCCGAGGACATCAAGACCGCGCTAACCGCGGGCAAGATGTCAGCCGAGACGCGGGCGGCGGCGGGAGACCTGGCCGCGCAGCTGACCCTGGACGAGCTGGCGCTGCTGGCTGAGTTCGACGGCGACCCCGAAGCGGTCGCGACGGTTCTGGAGGCGCTGCGCCGCGGTCTCACCGCCGAGTACGTGGCGGAGCGGATCCGGCAGGACCGCGCCGAGGCCGCCCAGCACGAGCAGCTGGTCGCGAAGCTGGAGGCGGCCGGGATCACGGTCACCGAGGGCCTGCTGGATGGCGCTGCCCGGCTGGCGGGCCTGTTGCACGACGGAGCGGATCTCACCCCGGAGGCTCACGCTGGCTGCCCGGGCCGGGGTGCGTATTTCCAGTCGTGGAACCTGGCGCACCCGGTGCATTACTGCGCCGCCCCGGCCGAGCACGGGCACACCGTGCGGACCTTCGGCCCGCCGCCCGCAGGCGGGAACGCCGCCGAGGACGCGGACCCGGAGGCGGCAGCGCGCGCGCCGCTGCCGGACGACCACGCCGACGTGCCGCCGGATCCGGGCCGGCGGCTGGTGATCGAGGGGAACAAGGCATGGGCTGCAGCCGGGGAGGTGCGCCGCCGGTGGCTGCCGCAGTTGTTCGCCCGCCGCGCCGCGCCGCGGGAGGCGGCCCGGTTCGTCGCCGGGCAGCTGCTGGCCATGCCGGAGCCGCTGCGCCTCGGCCTGGCGGCCGCGCCGGGCAGCCCGTTGTTCACCGATGTCACCGGGCTGCACGCGGACCAGGCCGCCGACGGGTGTGACACGTGCCCGGCGATCCGGCTGCCGCTGCTGATGCTCGCCCCGATCGCCGTCGCGTACGAGGCCGCGATGTCGGGCAATGAGGCGGCCCGCAGCACCTGGCGGGCGGACAGGTACAGTCCCTGCCCGCGTCCGGACGCGGGCCGATACCTGGCGTTCCTGGCCAGCATCGGCTACCACCTGTCGGTCATCGAACGCGCCGTCGCCGATGGCGTTCCCTACACGGGCGACGTCCCGGCCGAGCCGATCCACGGCGACCTCAGCGCGGTCGCCGGCGTCAGCCTGGCCGACGACGACCCTCCCGGCGAAGACACCGCAGCCAAAAGCGGCGACGGCCAGAACAGCGCCGACGAGACCAGCCGGGCCGACGACGCTCCCGGCGGAAGCGAAGACACCGACCCGAACGCGGTGACGGTCTGAACGGCGGCACCGTCCGAGGTGGCCTGACCGGGCACTCACCGCTCTACATGCAGGGGCCGCCGGCCATCACGGCCGGCGGCCCCCTTTCTCATTCCCGGACCTTATCCCCAAGGCGGACGCCGTCCGTGCGGCGGCCGCCAGCACATAAACCCTCGTACTGATTGGAGTTCGTCATGACCGCTCCTGAGTTCCTGACCACCCGTAACGCCACGCTGCCGGACATGATCGCGATGCTGCGCCACCAGCGCGCCCGCCGCCTGGATGTCGTCGCCCCGGCGGCCGCGATCTGCGCCCATGAGGGCAACCTGGTCATCAGCGGCGCCGTGCAGCAGATGTCCGACACCGGGGTGACCTCCGCGGCCGGCACGTACCGACCCACCGCGGTCGCCGATGAGGGGATCAGCGCCAAGCTCGGCATCAACCTGGCCTACCTGCGGCGGCTCCGCGACGAGCGGCCGGACTTGTGGGACGCGAACGTGAACGGCTGGCTGCACGGCAACGACCTGGCCGGCTACCCGCCCGACGGGCGGAAGTTCCTGGTCCGGCTGTTCCAGGCTGACGGTGACGGCCTGGGGGTGGCCCGGGCGGTGCTGTCGGACAGTTACAAGGTGATCGACAACCTGGACGCCCTCATGGCCACCCTGGACGGCATCCGCCAGGCCGGCGCCGAGGTCGAGTTCGACGGCCTGGACCTGACCGAACGCCGCCTGTACGCCCGGGTGGTCGCCCCGCAGATCCGCGCCTGGGCGCCGGTGCTGCTGGCCGGGTACCGCTCCCCATTCGGCGGCGAAACCTACATCCCGGGCCGGAACTGGACCCCCGAACGCGCCCGCGCCGCCGCGGCGCGGGAGGGACACGGCTACGAGCCGGGGAGCGAGCCGGTGCTGTTCGCCGGGTTCGTGATTTCTAACAGCGAGGTGGGGGAGGGCGCCTGGTCGATCACGCCGCGGATCGTCGCGGAGATCTGCGGCAACGGCCTGCAGATCATCGCCGACGTCGCCCGCGCCGTCCACCTGGGATCCCGGCAAGACGAGGGCATCATCCGCTACACCACCGACACCCAGGACAAGGAACTCGCCTTGATTACCGCCCGCGCCCGCGACGCCGTCGCCACCTTCCTCTCCCCGGCGTACCTGCAGGCCAAGGTCACCGAGATCGAGCGAAGCGCCGGGGTGCCGGTCACCCGCCCGGAGGAGACCGTCCGGCTGGCCGCGAAGACGGCGAAGTTCAGCGACGAGGTGACCGACTCGATCCTGGCCCATTTCATCCGCGGCGGGCAGCTCACGGCAGGCGGGGTCATGCAGGCGGTCACCAGCGTCGCCCAGACCCTCGATGATGCCGATGCCGCGGCCGACCTGGAAGCCCAGGCGCTGCGCGTGATGGACCTGGCCGTCCAGCGCTAACGCGCCCCGCGTCCGGCATGCCCGCCCGGCAGGCATCGCGGCTGCCGGGTGGGTTTGCCTGACCAGATCAGGAGGCCGCCCATGACTTTCATTCCCGCCACGATCGCCGCCGAGCTGCTCGAACACGCTGATGGCCGGCCGGTCGCCTACATCGACGCCACCGGCATCGCGGTCTTCGCGTGCCAGCAGCCTGATGGCACCTACGTGATCGACATCTGCACCCGTGATGACACCGCTGACGGGCGGCTGCGGCTGCTCCTGGACGGGCAGCCGCTCCTTGATACCCCAGGAGGCGACCGGGAATGCCCGGCCGGCCGCACCGCAGAGCGAGGCGCCGCCAGTGACGGCAGTCCCGGATCCCGGGGCGGACCTGCCCATGTCACCAGGTGCGGCACTGGCCGGATCCCGGCCTGAACCACCGTCCACCAACGGGGCCGCTGGCCAGCGCGCCAGCGGTCCTTTCGCTGCCCGGCAGTCCATCCGGTGGCTCTGCCACCTGGAGCGGATGCCGCCGGCTCGTCACCGCTGACCTGCCCGCCCGGTCCCGGGCGGGCACCCCCGATCGAAGGAGTACGTGATGACTACTTTCCTGCACTGTCCCGGTGCCGCCAGCGCTTGTGCCGCGTCGGTCATCGGCGTCGAGGGTCACCTGACCTACGCCGGCGCCACGGCCGACGATGGGCCGCTGGGCCTGCGGATCACCGGCCTGCCCGAAACGGCGGTCCGGGAGACCCGGGACCGGGTCTATGCCGTCGTCGCCAACAGTGGCCAGGCGTGGCTCCCGCGGAATATGACCGTGACTTTGCGGCCGGTCAGCATGCCGCGCCACGGCACCGGCTTCGACCTGGCTATCGCCGTTGCCGTGCTCACCGCCGTCGGCACGGTACCGGCCGCCGCGCTGGAGCGCTGCGTGTTCACCGCCGGACTCGGACTCGACGGCAGCCTGCGGCCGGTGGGCGGCGTGATGCCGGCACTGCTCGCGGCCCGGCGCGCCGGATGTACCCGCGCGGTCGTCGCGGCCGGGAACGCGGCCGAGGCCGTGATGGTGGCCGGCCTGGCCGTGGTGCCGTGCCCGGACCTGCGCACGGTCCTGGCCTGGCTACGCGGCCAGTCCTTCCCGCACCAGCCCGACATCTGCGCCGCGGGCAACCCGGCGGCCCCGGGCGTCCCGCCCGGGACCAGCCTGGCTAGTCTCGCTATCCCCCCGTGCGTGCGGCAGGCGATCGAGGCCACTGCAGCGGGCGCCCATCACCTTTGCCTGACCGGCCCGCACGGTGCCCGCATGTCGGCCGTGGCTGCGGGTGCCGCCGCGCTGATGCCCCCGCTCAGCCCGGAGCAGGTGATGGAGGTGACCGCAATCCACTCCGCCGCCGGACTGCTCGGATCGGGCCACGCGCTGATCACCCGCCCGCCGTTCCGGGCCCCCCATCACACCGCGACCCGGGCCGCGATCCTCGGCGGCGGCACGAGTGCCATCCGGCCTGGCGAGGCCACGCTGGCTCACCGCGGCGTGCTGTTCCTCCACGACGCCCCCGAGTTCCCCCGCGACATCCTCACCTCGCTGCGCCAGCCCCTGCAACACGGCGAGATCACGGTCACCCGGGCTGGTAGTACGGTCCGGTTCCCTGCGAAGTTCACCCTCATCGCCAGCACCACCCCGTGCCCCTGCGGCGGCGGCATCGATTGTTCGTGCAGCACGCTGCAGGCACGCCGCTACCGCACCCGGCTGGCCAGCGAACTCGGCAGCCACTTCGCGATCTTCCTCGACATCGCCCCGCCCGCTCCCGCCAGGACCGGCGCCGGGCCCGCTCACCAGGACGCGGACACTCTCTCCGCGGCACGCGTCGTCGCCGCCCGTGACCGCGCCCGGCACCGGTTGCGGGACACTCCCTGGCAGGCTAACGGCGACGTTCCCGCCACTGAACTGCGCCGCTCCTGGCCGCCCACCGCCGAAGCCTTCGCCCCCGTCAGCCGAGCCGTCGCTCTCGGGGAGATCAGCGCACGCGCCGCGCACCAGGTCATCCGTGTCGCCTGGACCCTGGCCGACCTGGCTGGCACCGCCCGGCCCGGCCCGGACGAGTGCGGCCAGGCGCTCGCCTTCCAGCTGGGAGTGGCACAATGACCCGTCAGGACAACCAGCGGGTCGCCTGCGCCGCCGCTCGCCTACCTGGACGAGCCCGCCAACCCGGCACTCGGCGCCCTGCTGCAGGTTCTGGGACAAAGGATGACTCACCCTGCTCGGGTGAGCACCGCTGGATGTCCGGACGACCGGCATCAAGACCGAAGACACCGCCCGGCCCGCTGAAGCGGCTAACACCAACTCGGGTGAAGCGACGGCGCATAACCGGTGGCGCGGCGGCAAACGTCGCACGTTCCGGTATGTCGCAGCGTCGATGCGGGGGACGTCTCATTCGATGCCCGCCCCAGCTAGCGTTTTCGAACCTGCTTTCGCATACTGGACCGATGCTCCCACACGACGCGCGGCCCGCCGTACCCGGACCCGACTGGAAAGCCCAGCGGATACCTCCCCGGCACGCGCCCGTATGGGTCCGGATCGCCGGGGCCTGGCGCAAGGGAACATCACCGCCTGGATCCAGTACACCGGCAGTACCGGGTGGGAAGTCGCCATCGCTGCCGAAGGTCCCCAGGAACAGCCCTGGCAGGGCCGCTACGTCTATGACGAGCTGGCCATCCGGCCCCGCCACGACGACGCACCGCCTCAGTAGCGCCCGGGTGACGGCGGTGCTCGTTAGGCTCGCGGCATGAGCGACCGCGGGCAGCACGATGAGCCGGAGAAGCGGCGTGACCGGTATCAGCGTGCTGCTGCCGCGGGGGCCGGCGCCGGGATAGGCGTGATCATGGCTGGCCCGGCTGGGGCCATCGTCGGGGCGGCGCTCGGTCCTGTGCTGGAGCCGTTCGCTGAGAAGATCTGGTCAGAAGTCAGCGCGGACGGCAGGCGCCGCGGCGGAGAGGTACTGGCGTCCGCCTGCGAGGCCCTGGATTGCGAGCCCGGGAGCCTGGACGCCATGATCGGCACATCAGACCAGACGCGGCTGCAGGCAGGAATCGCGTTGTCGGCCGCTGCCCGGACCGCATACGCGCCGAAAGTGCGGGCGCTCGGGCGGGCTCTGGCGGCAGGCCTGATCGCTACAGATGATGCGAAGGTCGACGTCCAGCAGCTCATCATGGCCGCGCTGGCGGACATCGAAGCTCCGCAGGCTTCCATGCTGGAGCTTCTCGTCTGCCGGCAGCCGGAGTACACGCCGGATGGGTTCATCGCGGTGCCGCACAAGCTCCCCCGCTACTTGTCCGGGGATTGGGGCATCGGCCAGCGTGTCTGGTCGGCCAGGCTAATAGCCCAGGGCCGGCCTCCGCTGCGCCCGGTCTTGTCCAGCCTGCTCGGAACGCTGCAGCGGCATGGCCTGGCCGTTCAGAACGACACCACTGGCGACGCTTTCAGGCGGACTTCGCAGACGCTTGACCAGGAGTGGCAGCGTGCCACTACGCAAGCCCGGCGGCGCGGTAAGAACGCGCAGCCCATGCCCAGTTTCCGGAACCTCTCCACTGTCGCGCCAGAGGTCACCTGGTCGCCTACCGAGCTAGGCGAGCAGGTCATTGACTACCTGCTTGAGGCGGGGGCAAGTTTCGAGGACTAAATGACTTCGCGATCGATGCGCCCGCTGGCCTGACGGCTGATGGGCGCTTTTCGTTTGTCATTTCATGTTCGCTCAGGCGCAAGATTCACGGCTCTCGGCGACGCGCGGGGAGTGCCCGTGCAATGTGCACTTTTCGGATGCTCGGAATTCGAGCGGACCGCGATGGCTGGTGCCGGGCGCGGGTCCTGCACTGCTGGTGATCTTGATTTTGGGCCGGGTCGTGACAGTGGCCCGGCTGTCGGGCCGGGTGGCCGGGGGTCCAGGACCCGTGGTGGCGCGGTCGTCGGGACGGGCACTCGCTGTGCCGGTAGGTTGCGGCAGGTTGGCTCCGGTCTTGGTCCCGGAGGCTGCGGCAGGTTTCGGGCTTCCGCGTGTGCGCCACGGGGGATCCGGGCTGGTGGCTGGTGGCGGCCGGGTCTGCGTTTGTCCCTATCCCGGCTTGTCAGCTTGCGCCACTGCGTCGGTTCCCGCAACCGGCCTCTCGCTGCGCTCGCCCGGGCTGGCCAGAGATCTTTCCCGGCCGCGGGCCTTGCTCTGGGGCCGGCTTCGCCGGCGCTGTTCTTGTCTCCTTGCCCGCTGGGAAACATCTTGCCCCGCCCGGGCCGGCCGGCGTGACGGGTCCCTTCCTGCGCGGCGCTGGCATCTGACCGCCGGGAAGGACCCGCAGTCCCCGGACCGCCACCAGGGCGGCCATCCCTCCCGGCCACGGCACCACGGAGGAGATCCCATGAACCCGATCAGCATCACCGTCACCGGCCGGCTCGGCGATGACCCCCGCACCTTCACCACTCGCGATGGCACCGACGGCGTCGAGCTGCGGCTGGCCCTGGACATCCCGGCCCGCGGCGCCGGCGAGGGCATCACCCGGTGGATCAAGGTCACCGCGTTCGGTCTGCTGGCCACCCGCACCGGCGAGTCGGTCCGCAAGGGCGACCGGGTCACCGTCGTGGCCGATGACCTGATCGCCGAGGCGTGGGCCGCGACCGGCACCGGCGAGCCCCGCGCCCGGGTCACCCTGCGGGCCCGCGAGATCGCCGCCTCGATGGCCTTCGACACCCTGGTCACCGGGTTCGCTGACCGCAAGGCCGCCAAGCTGGCCGCCGCGAACGGCGAGCCCAGCGATCTGCCGGCCGGTGAGCAGGCTGAGCTGCGGGTCCTGCGCGGCGTCACCACCACCTCCTAGACCCCTCACCTGGCGGGGGCGGGCAGCGTGCCCGTCCCCGCCGCGCATGTCCTGCGTCCTTGTTTCTGCACGGAAGGAGTCCCGTGATGAATCGTCCCCCCGGCCAGCCCCGGCTGCGGATCAGCTCCCCGGCCGGCGTCCTGGCCGTCGTCCCGCACCTGCTCGGATTCACCCCCCAGAACAGCCTGGTCGTGATCGGCACCGGCCCGGCGGCCGGCCGTGTCAAGATCGCGTTCCGCTATGACCTGCCCGACCCGCCGGCCGCCGACGCGGCGGCCGGGATCGCCGCGCACGCCACCGGGGTGCTGGCCCGCCAGCACCTGAGCGCGGCGGTGGTGGCCGGGTACGGTCCCGGGCCGCTGGTCACGCCGGTCGCCGATGCCCTCCGCGACGCGGCGGCCCGGGCCGGGGTGGAGCTGCTGGATGTGCTGCGGGTCCAGGACGGCCGGTTCTGGTCGTACCTGTGCCGTGAGCCGTCCTGCTGCCCGGCCCAGGGCGTCCCGTTCGACGCCGCCGCCCATCCCGCCGCGGCGGCCCTGGCGGACGCCGGCCTGCCGGTCCTGGCCAGCCGGTCCGCGCTGGCCGCCACCATCGCCCCGCTGACCGGACCCGCCGCCGAGGCGATGACCGGGGCGACCCGGCGGGCTGAGCGGGTCGCGGCCCGGCTCACCACCCGCGCCGGGCAGCAGGCACTGGACGGACCCGGCCTGGCCGCCGTCCGCGCCGCCATCGCCGCCTACCGCGACGGCGGCACGGTCAGCTCACCGATGCGACACGCGTGGCTAGCGCTGGTCCTGACCAGAGTGCGGATCCGTGACGATGCCTGGGCCCGGATGGACCCCGCCCACCGCGACGCGCACCGCCGCCTGTGGACCGACGTCGTCCGCCGGGCGCAGCCCGGCTACGTGGCCGCACCCGCATCCCTGCTCGCGTTCACCGCCTGGCAAGGCGGCGACGGCGCCCTGGCCAACATCGCCATCGAGCGCGCGCTGGCCGACACCCCCGGCTACTCAATGGCCCTGCTGCTCCGCGACGCCCTCAACGCCGGCGCACCGCCGTCCATGGCCACCCCGCCGATGACCCCGGACGAAGTCACCGCCAGCTACAACGGCCCCGCCACAGACCCCTCCTCGACCAGCTGACCGGCGCGCCTTGCGTGCGCGGGCCGGACAGCCCCGGCCTCCGCATTCCCATTCTCCACTCGCCTCCCCAACGGGGATCCGCCACCTTGGCAGCATCTTCCTGTCCGGCGGTGATGCCCAGCTCTTGCTGCCTTTGCAGGTCTCCGGGGCGGGGTCCGCGGCGTATCCCGGCTTGTTCAATCTCGCAGGCGCGGTCGGGAGGGCAACCGGGCTCTCGCTGCGCTCGCTCCGGACAGCCAAGATCTTTTCCGGGGCCGCGGGCCTTCTCCTGGTGCCGGCTTCGCCGGCGCTCTTTTAATGCCCGCTGGAAAACATCTTCGCCGCCCGGGCCGCCCGGTTGCCCTCCCGCCCTATAACGCCTGCGTTCCCTCCGGCGCCGGAACACGCCACGAACCAGGACCCCGCCACCGGGAACCGCCAGCGAATGGGAGCACGACATGGATGCCATCTGCAGCGAATGCCACAGGCCCGCACCCGACGGCCCGGTCTTCGCCGATGCCGGCCTGCTGTGCTGGCCCTGCGCCGACGCACACATCGACGCTCTGCGGCTCCTGTGGGATCCCGCCGGAAACCTTGAGGTCACGAGCGCGTGATCTCGCCCCGGAGGCACCCGTCCGCCTGGACAGGGCGCGTCCTGCCTGGAGAAGGCGCTGGCCCGAACCGTGCAAGCACGCGGTCGAGCAATCGCCGCCGGCTTCCACACGCGCCTTGCCGGGCACGGGGCAAGGCACGCGCCAGTCTCCTGCAGGTCACTAGGGCTGCCGGGATCACCAGAACGCCGGCGCGGACGTGACAGGCGGCAAGAAACGGCGAGCAGCAGCTCAAGAACCAGGGCGGCGTATCGCGCCGATGCCCGCAATGCGGCGCCAGGCCGCGCGCACACTAGCCGAGCGAAAGGAACGAGACGGTATGAAAGAACCACAGGACAAGAAGGTCAGGCACCCGCTGGCCGGGCCACGCCGCCCGGATTACGTGATCGAGGTCTGGGTGGCCAAGGAGCTGCGCGACAGGGTCCGGCGCAACGGCATCTCCCTGGCGGAGGCCCTCCAGGTCGGGAAGGAACCGGATCACGGCCCGGCGGATCCGGGGCAGGAAGACCGGAAGGCACAGTGACCACCGCCCGGGGACAGCGGGCCGAGCCTGCTCGCGCCTAGCGCCCGGGGCGGGCCCGCGAATCCAGCCGCGCCGTTCTTGCCGGATCAGGCCTCCGGCAGCTTCGGACGCGCCCGGGGGCCAGGCGGAATCACCCGCACCGGGACATGGCGGCCGGAGTCCGGGACATGGCGCGCTGACAAGCTCGCGCAGGCAGCGTGCTCCGGCGTATGCGCTGAGTCGCGCAGGGCGCGGCGCGGCGGGGACCGGATGATCACGGGGCCCGCCACTTCCGCGCCGTGCGGGCTGGTCATTTTCCGGGGGCTGAGCCTCGCCCGCTGCGCGGCAAGACCGGCATCCTGCCCTGGACAGGTGGTGCCTGCGGAGGCTAATGGCAGCGTTCCGCCGGCGCTGAGCCGGGCGTTCACCCCGGGCCGGTTCCGGTCCTGAAGGCACCGGCTCTGGCCGGGGCTGCTGTCCCGGCGGTTGCGCTCTGGCCGTTGCGGTTCCCGTCAGGTTCCCGGTGGCGGGGTCTGCGGTGTATCCCGGCTTGTTCAGTCTCGCAGGCGCGGTCGGGAGCGCAACCGGGCTCTCGCTGCGCTCGCCCCGGTACAGCCAAGATCTTTTCCCGGGCCGCGGGCCTTCTCCTGGTGCCGGCTTCGCCGGCGCTCTTTCTATGCCCGCTGGAAAACATCTTCGCCGCCCGGGCCGCCCGGTTGCCCTCCCGCCCTATAACGCCTGCGTTCCCCTCCGGCGCCGGAACACACCACGAACCAGGACCCCGCCACCGGGAACCACCAGCGAAAGGGAGCACGACATGGACGCCACCACCTCCCCGGCCGTCGCCATCATCTGCGCGAAGCCCTCCTGCGGCGCTCCCACCACCCTCGCGGAGTCCGTCTACATCGACGGCTGCGGCCAGGTCTGCCCCCGCTGCGCAGGCCCGGTCCCCGCCTGGATGCACGACATCAAGCCCCCGTTCTAACCGCAGGCGGCGGTGCCTGCCGGGCGCAGCCGTCACCCGGCAGGCACCGTGCAAGCACGGCGCCCGCTGGCCGCACGCCCTGGCGCGCCGCTTCGCCGCGCTGCTGCGGGCACGGGATCTCCCGGCCCGCGACCGGCGCCCGTCCGCTGCCGTGACCGTCAGCAAACACGTCGCTGACGGTTGCGGCGCGCGCCCCGGTTCCGGCGCTGACCGGGCCGGGCCATCGGCATGCAGTCCCGCTCGCCCCGGTTCCGGCGCTGATCGGGCCGGGCAAGGGCATGCAGTCCCGCTCGCCCCGGTTCCGGCGCTGATCGGGCCGGGCCATCGGCATGCAGTCCCGCTCGCCGCGGTGCCGCTCCGGCTGTGACAGGCACTGGCGGGCCGTCATCCGGCCGCGTCGCGGGGCCGGAACCGGCCGCGCACTGTGACATTCAGCGGCATTTCCCGGCACCACCATGCAACGCCAATGACTATGCCCAGATGACCAGCCCAGAATATGCTTCCCCAAGCTCTGAACACTTGCACTAAGCCAAACCAGCCTGCCCGCCAGCCATCCGTTTCAGATATTTCTCGTCTCGCTCGCCGTCACACCTTTGCATTACAATGATGATGGCAGTCCAGGCGCTATCGGAAATGGTCAGGAACGGTGCGTGATGCTGACGATATCCAGCGGTTATGACCCTGGGTACCTCACGCGCGCGGTGGCGACCGGGCGGGAGAACTACTATCTGTCCGCCGTCGCGGAGCATGGCGAGCCGCCGGGCACCTGGACCGGCCGGGGGTGCCCGGAGCTGGGGCTGCCGGCTGGTTCGCAGGTGGACAACAAGGTGATGGAGCGGCTCTACGACGCGTTCATCGATCCTCGTGACCCGGAGCACGAGGTCACGCTCGGGCGGGCGCCGAGCGGGTTCGCCGGCAACGACGACAAGATCGCCGATCGGATCGCCGGGCTGCTCGCGGCGGAGCCCGGGGCGACTCAGGAGCGCCGCGACCAGATCATCATGCAGGCGATGAAGGACCAGCGCGCCGCGGTGTATTTCTTCGACGCGACGTTCTCGGTGCCCAAGTCGGTCAGCCTGCTGCATGCTTCGCTGCAGGTCAGGGCGCAGCAGGCCGGCCAGGCGGGCAGGGCGGGCGAAGCGGGGCAGTGGGCGGCGCGCGCTCAGGTGGTGTGGGACGCCATCATGGCGGGCAATCAGGCGATGCTGGAGTACCTGCAGCGGGAGGCGGGTTACAGCCGGGCGGGTTATCACTCGAAGGGTTCTGGCCGGTTCGTGGATGCGCACGAGTGGGTGATCGCGTCGTTCGCGCAGCACACCAGCAGGGACAACGACCCCCAGTTGCATGTGCACAATGCGATCTTGAATCGGGTGCTGCGGGAGGATCCGTTGGCGTCCCGGCCGGGGGACCGGCGGGCCTGGCGGACGCTGGACGGGGCGGCGCTGTATGCGGCGAAGCCAGCCGCGGGCGCGATCGCCGAGCGGACCCTGGCCGAGTATCTCTGTGACCGGCTCGGCGTGCGGACGGTCGCGCGGCCGGACGGGAACGGGTGGGAGATCGCGGGCGTATCGGAGGGTGCGCGGGACCAGTTCTCCTCGCGGCGGCGCGCTATCGGGCCGCGGGTCCGGCAATTGATCGAAGAATACGAGCAACGGCACGGGAAGGCACCGGACGCGCGCGCTGTCTGGTCGATGGCGCAATTCGTCACACTCGATTCGCGCCGAGCGAAGGCGCATTCGGCGTCGTCGCGGGAAACGCTGCTAGCGCAATGGGAAGCCCAATCGCGCTGCGCCGAGACCGAGGCGCTCAGCGCCATCCCGGATGCCGTGCTCGGCCGACGCGGCGCCGGGCGCGCGGCGCGGCCACCGTCTGGCGCGCAGCTGCGGCGCATCCTGGCGGCTGCTGTGGCGGACGCGCAACGGCGCAAGGCGACGTTCTCCCGGTACGAGCTGACCCGGATGATCAACCGGTACCTGCCGGACTACCTTGGCGGCCTGCCGGGCGATCAGGTGACGGGCTTACTGGAGGAGCTGACCAGCCAGGCACTGCGGCCGGGTGGCCCGGGGGAGACGGTACTGCTGACCGCGCCGGAGATGGTGCCGGTCCCGGCGGCGTACCGGCGCGGGGACGGGCTGAGCCTGTGGCGCCGCCACGGCGCCGAGATCTACACCACCCGCGGCCAGCTCGATGTCGAGACGCGTCTGCTGCGCGTCGCGGCGCAGACCGGCGCGCCGTGGGTTGCGCCAGACCGCGCCGCGGCGCTGCTCGGCGCGGACCGGGCGCGTGTCGAGGCGCGGCTGTGGGGCGAGCACGGCCGCCCGGGCGCACCCGGCACCCTGGATGCGCCTGGTGGCGCGGAGCCTGCGCTCAGCGACGGGGGCCTGTCCGATGATCAGGTACAGGCGGCTTACGGAGTGCTCACTTCAGGCCGGGCTATTGACATCCTGGTCGGGCCGGCGGGCACGGGGAAGACGCGGACGGTCGCCAGGCTCGCTCAGGCGTGGCGGGATTCCGGCACCGGCCGGGTGATCGGGCTGACCACGTCCACGAACGCGGCGCATATTCTCGCGGCCGAAGGGCTCACCGACAGTCACAGCTTCGCTGAGTTCCTGGGCCGGATCAAGGACAGCGACCGGACCCGCGGGCACCTGCGTGTGCTGCCCGGTGATCTGCTGGTGGTCGATGAGGCATCGATGGTGTCCACCGCCGACCTGGCTGCGGTGGAGGACATCGCGACCAGGCACGGCGCGAAGATCCTGCTGACCGGCGACACCGAGCAGCTGTCCGCGCCGGAGGCCGCCGGCGCGATGCGGCTGCTGGCCGATGAGCATGGCTATTACCAGCTCAGCACGGTCCAGCGGTTCGACCAGGAATGGGAACGCGCGGCATCACTGCGGCTGCGCGCCGGTGACGCCGGCGTGCTGGCCGACTACGACCAGCGCGGCCGCATCCTCGAAGGCACCCGTGAGCAGATGACCGACGCCGCCTACCAGCGGTGGCTGGCCGACCACCTCAGCGGCAAAACATCCTTGCTGCTGGTCACCACGAACGCCCAGGCCGCCGAACTGGCCCGCCGGGCCAGAGACGAGCTCGCCGCGCTCGGCCTGGTCGCGACGGATGGTCTCGCCGAGCTCGCGGACGGCAACGTGGCCGGGGCCGGCGACCTCATCGTGGCCCGGCAGAACGCCCGCATCGAGGCCGGAGAGCCCGGACGGCGGCTGGCTAACCGCGACGTGCTGCGGATCGACGCATGGGATGAGATCGGAGAAGAACGTGTCGCGCTGGTCCGGCGTGTTGTCGGCCGGGGCCCGGCGGGCGAGGCGCTGTGGTCAGCGCCGTTCGAGCTGTCCGAGGACTACATCGAGCGGCATGCGGACCTCGGCTATGCGGGGAACGTGCACGTCGCAGAGGGCCGGACGGTCGACACCGCCCACCTGGTCGTGGACGAGACCGCCGGGCGCGAGTCGCTGTACGTGGGCATGAGCCGGGGCCGTCAGCGGAACACCGCCTACGCGGTGACCGAACGCGCCCGCGCTGCTGACCTGTCACCGGAACCCCGGCCAGCGCCCGATCTGGAAGATCCCGGAGCAGCCGCTGGCGCGCCGTCGCGGCCGCATCGGCTGGCCGTGCTGGCCGACGTGCTGGAACGGCAGCAGAGTGCGCGGACGGCTACCGAATCGGTGCGACGCGAGCTGGACCGGGCAGCGAGCCTGGCCACCCTCGCGCCGGTCTGGGCGGACGTGACCCGCACGCACGCCACCCGAAGGCATGAGAAGACAATCAGGTCGCTACTGGCCGCGGAAGACTGGCGGCAGTACCAACAGGACGCCGAGCGGGGAACATTGGCGCGGCTGCTGCGCGCTGCCGACCTCGCCGGGCACGACGTTGAGGCGGTACTGCGGCGCGCGCTGGAGGGACGGGATTTCGCCGGAGCCCGGAGCGTGGCCGGGGTTCTGCACGGCCGGGTGCAGCGGATCACCGGCACCCCGGAACCGATGGCGGCCGCAAGTTATGCGGACAGAACCCCGGCGATCGAGGACCCGGAGGCGGACAGGTTCGCCCGCGAGCTGGCCACGGCGATGGACGAGCGCGTGTCGCTGCTGGGGAACCAGGTCGCGATGGACCGGCCGGTGTGGGCGCTGCGGTACCTCGGCGAGGTTCCCGCGGATCCGGTCGAGCGGGCAGAGTGGACCGGGCGGGCCGGGGCGGCAGCCGCCTACCGGGAAGAACGCGGCTACGCCGACGAGATAGATGCCATCGGGCCGGCGCCGGAACGCGGATCGCCGGAGCAGCGGGCCAGCTGGCACGCGGCTTATGTCGCGCTGGAACTGCCCGATGAAGGCTGGGAGATCGCGGCGACGACCGACGGCGAGCTGTGGGCGCGCCGGGCTGCCTACGAGCGGGATGCCTTGTGGGCGCCGCCGTATGTCGCTGACGAGCTTCGTGATGCCCATATCGCGGAGGACACCTACCGGGCTGATGCCGTCCTCGCGTGGCACCGGGCAGACGCTGCGCCGGATGAGGCCGACCGGGCGGGAGCGCTGCGGGAGGCCGGGCAATATGGCGCGCTGGCGCAGGAGGTCGGCGCTCACCGGGAGGCGCTAACGGAAGTCGCGGAGGCCCGGCGGCGGTGGCATGCCGCCACAGAGCAGGACCGGCAGCGGGCACTGATCGCCGACACCGAGCTGCGCCGCCGGCACCCGGAGGCAATGTTCCCACCGCTGCACACAGCCGAGGAGACGGTGACCAGCAATGCCGCGCACGAGGCCAGCGGATCAGTTTCCGCGGACCAGCAGATGACACTCGATGCAGACGCTCAGCAGACGGCCGGGCCAGCTGCACTGGGGGATGGTCGCGAACCGGATGCCGAGCCGGTCGAAGCCCGGGCAGGCACGAGCGGGGTCGAGCGGGATCCAGCGGGTGTGCTAGGCGCACACCGTCGCGACCTCAAGGCGGCCCTGGAGGCGGCCCGGATGGCTGAAAGGATCGTCGCTGAACGAGAGCGACAGGCTGACCACGATTCCCAGCTCGGCAGCGACGATGTCATGCGCCGCCGAGAGGCGGAAGCACAGCAGGAAGCCTCGGCACGCGCCAGAGCTGTCCGCCAGGATCCGGCGCCGAGCCGTCATGCCAGGTCGCTGGAGCGCGATGAGCCGGAACTGGAGGCTGGACTGTGACCAGGGCTACGGTCGATCGTGTGGACGCTGAACACGTTGACGATGAGGCGCCGCCGAGCGGTACGGCAATCGTCCGGCCGTTACGCCATGTTCGAGCCGTGCGAGAGCGATACTCGCGCCGGTTCGCCGACCCGGCCGAGGCTGCGACCTCGCGTTCGGCCCGGGCATGGGCATGGGTGCTGGGGGAGAGCGAGACCGCTCCGGTCACCGACCGCAAGACCGCGGTTCCGCCTGGCCGGTCCGACATCGAGGCCGAAATCACTACTGCGGACGAGAGGCGCGTGCACGGCGACCGTCAGGATCGGGCCGATGCTGCCGCGACTGTCCTGCGGTGGCTCATCGGCGACGATGACCACGTCCCGGTCCGGGGCGAGAATCGGGGTGCCCTGGTCGGTGGGTTCGGCGACATTGTCCGCTCGCGGGAGCAGATAGCCGACGCCCTGGCGCTCGCCGCCGAAGGCCAGCAGCGAGCCGCGGCCCAGGGCCGGAACATCGACGCCTGCGCGGACGACCGGGCGTTCGCCCGGCAGGACGCGGACTACCTCGACGGCGTCATGGCAGCACTCTCGTGGATCCTCGGCGAGCGAGCCGGTTCCCCGGTCACCCGCGCGCACTTCCGCGAGTTGACCACGAGAGACCTCAAGATGGAGCGAGTCCACGCCGACGACGTGATCGAACAATCCAGGTACCCGTGGATGGCCGACCGCCTCCCGCCGCCGTGGTACGGAGAGGGCGTCAAGTTCAGCATTAACTGGCTGCTCGGCGATTCAACCGTGGCACCAGTCGATCCTGCTGGCCGCGGGCCCTACGGTAAGGACAGCGAACTGCCCGCGATGCTCCACGGCGCTGAGACTCGACAACGCTGTCTCTGAACACGGTCGCCAGCTGCCCTGAACTAGGGCCAGTGTGCTAGTAGATAACGTTCTGTAATCGACTCCGACGTCACGGAGCAATTACGAGATCGTGTCAAGCTTCGACAGGCTGCTGCTGGCGGCCCCGGAGACGCACATTTACTTCGGGCCAGCTCTGTCGACTAACCAATAGCTCGGCTCGGCGCTATGGTCTGTCGGATGTCGCAGACTCGACAGGCTCGCGGACGGGAAAGTAACCATACCGTCCGTAGGATGCAGTCTTCGTGAACGGGACGTCTACCGACTCAGCATCGAGGCCGTCCGGTGGGTCCATGTTCTCCATGATCAAGATCTGGCCATCGAAGTTCCGCTGGATATCAGCGTAGAACCTTGCGGCAACGCTGGCGTCGAGCACATCATCCGGGTCTGTTGGCTCACCCTCCTCCGGGGGCCTGTAAGTCACCAAGGGTGAATCGAGAACCACGAACCCTGGATGAGGCAGCTCTCGATTGAAGCAATATTGCGCTAGGGCGATGGTGAACGCGGCGTGCAGGATGGCACGGATGCCCTTGCCATGCGCGGATCGCAGTTGGGCTCCACCGACTATATCTTGTTCGTCGCGGTCATAGCGGACGCGATCAGCATCCGGTACACCCCATGCCTGGAGTCGGATCGAGATTTCTTCCGATAGCGCATCGAGGGTGGTGAGCTGCATGCCTGTTACAGCGGCCACGACCTCTTCTTGGCCTTGCGAAGCAAATTCTGTCTGCAGAGCCACCAGCCTTTCGATTTGCTCGTACGCAGCAAGTTGCCGATCCGCTGCCGAGCGTGACTCAAGGAGCTCGTTGAGGCTGCTCCGGTAGGGCCGCAGAGCGTTGTCCAGATCTGCTAGCCGAATTCGAACGTCGCGCGCACTTTCTATAAGACCACTATGACGTTGGGACAGCTCGTCCCGCTGCCCACTCAGGACTACTAGCGTTTCGAGCAGGTCGGACCGGAGTGCCGACGTCTTCCGGTGCTCGGCTAGAACCGATTCCCGAAAGTAGGTGGTGTCTTCAGTGTTATCTTCGTTGAAATGCTGGTGTTCGGAATCGGCGCCGCAGAACGCGCACTGCCCAGGACTGAAGTAGCCGAGCAGAGTGCCTGCCTCGGCAATCATCTCCAAGCGGCCGAGGTCCGAGGTGTATTGATCGCGTAGCAGCTGGAAGCGGGAGTCGAGAGATGTTGCGTCGTCGCTGCGACGCTGGATCGCCATGGCGAGACGATCTATCCTGGCCAGTTCTTGCATCACGCCGCTACGGGTATCAGTGAGTTCCTGGATTGAGGAAGTTTGCTCGGCGATTGAAACGTTTAGGCGGCCAGCCTGGGCGCGTAATTCGGTGATACCACCGGAATTACGGACTTGTTCCTCAAGACCCGCCAACAACCGGTCGACAACCTCGGACTTCGCGTCTGTCAGCCGGTCGCGCTCACGCTTCGGCTGCGTCTCGATGAGGTCGGAGTCGTCTTGATTCTGTAGAAGGAGCTTGAGGGTCGAAACCTCTTTCGTCTTGTCGGTCGGCCGACCGCTCAGTGCCGGAGGGGTTTCGGCTTGCATCTGAGTTTCATCCACAACGCAAAGGTGCGCTACGTTGCGAAAGCTAAGAGAATCAGTCTGGTTGCGCTGGTTACGCCGAATACGTTTCTCGTCGAGTCCGAGCCAGGTAAGGAAATACCGTGACAGATTGCCGGTACTGCTGGCGCTGTGCATCGCAGACAAAGTTTGTGATTGCGGATCTAGCGGACCGGACCGCACATCGCCCTCGTACAGGCCAAAATTTCCACCGTTGACTGCTCGCGACAAAGTAACGAGTTCGCCTGACGGTAACGTTAGCCCGAGCAACGCCGTCGAGTACCCTTCGCGTTCGGGTATTTCCTTCAGCTTCGCCGCGCCGAGCATGAAGTCTATCGCGTCGACAATGAAGGACTTGCCGGTGTCCGACGGTCCTCGAATAACGGTCGTGCCGGGCGCAAAATCGACGCTGGCCGCTTCGACGTTCGCCCCGATAAACGTTAAGTGCCGTAGCGTAAGACGATTCATGATGGAACCCCGCGGCCTCCAGTCACTGATTCTGCCGCTTCAAACTCCTCTGACCACGTGTCGAAGATGGCGCGCATCCGGCTCCTGATTGCTTCTTCTGAGAGGTCGGCGAAATATTGGAGAACCCATTTGACGCGAGCGTGTAGGGCGACGGCGTAGTCCGAGTCCAGGATGCTGACGAAGTTAAAGGCGCGGTCACTGGCCTGGAACTGGATGCCGGAATCTTTTGAAATCATTTCGACGAGGCCCGCACGTAGCATAACCTGCAGGCCTTGCTCGATTACGGCGCGCTTGACGCCGAGTTCGCCGACGCGGATTGGCAGTGGCGGATGAAGGCTGTCAGGCCCGCCGAGGTCCGCGCTGTGAAGGACACCATGGTCGAGCAGCACCAGCCGATTAACATCGAGATGCTCGGGGAATGCCTCGTTAAGAATCATGAGTACCCGCACCCCGACCTCCAGCGAGCTGTTCAGCGGACTACTCATAGTCGTACCCAGACGAGTCGGTCGGCATTAGCGAGCTGGTGGCAGATTCCCTTGCGGTCATCTATGTCGGACACTGTGATTAGGGTGTGCCGGTTCAGGTCGAGTTGACCAACCTGCGACAGTACGCGGCTCAGCCGCGCGTAACCGCTATCGTGATCTGCTTCGGCGGTGTCGATTACTCCGGAGTAGATGTCGTCCTGCAGCCTGCCGAAGGTGCCGGGTGGGACTGAATCGCGGGCGTAGAGTCGCAGAGATTCAGCCTTGTAGAACGTTTCTCGCTGCCGCTGGAAGTGACGCCCAACGTTAGGGTTGGCAGCGAGCGTGCGAGTGTCAAAGTCATAGCCTGGATGACGCTCGGTGTAGACGGCAAGCAACTGTCCCACATAGCGAGTTTCGTGCTCAGTAACGTTCTCCGGTGGCGGTTGGTTCACTGGGCGAGCGGCGAGTGGCGTGCCAAACCGGGCGGAGTAATAGGGCGTTCTGCGGTGAACAGCTAGAGCGTCGAGCAGTTCGACTGACTTGAATATCGAGAAGTCGGTCCCCTTGGCTAGCGTTTGTACTTTTTCTAGCTTGTCTGTGCCTAGATCCTTCGCAAGTGGCTGGCCAGCATTAAGTTGTTCGAGAAATTTGTCCCTGAGGACAGTCGGTTGGCTCAGCAACCTGTTCAGGCGGGTTCCGCATCCTTTGGGTGCCAAAAATTGGTAGCTATCGGGCATCTGGTAATGACCGTCTATGACCGCCACGAAGACCTTGAGAATTTCAGGCGCGATATCGCTGAACGTCAACGAATTGGCGTAGTGCTTGCCCTGAAAGCAGTCCCAGGGGCCTTCCAGCCCCTGAGCCGACTTGAACGCGGCGACGTCGGCGCCCTTATCGCCAGAGCCGCCGAATCGTTTGACCTGCAAGTAGTTCGTCTCGACACCGGTTACCCACTCGCGAATGAAGTCTTCCCACTCGTCACTGGAGTAAAGCTGGATCCTGCCTTGGGGTGCTACCGGTGGCCCGGACAGCGTGACACCAGCGTTCATCGGCGACGGCGCGGGCACATCTGACAGCTCTGGAGGAAGCGTGGCCACGCCACGACCCGCCATGGCCTCTACCGCTGTCACCTGGTCCTCGCTCATCGCCGCTACGACTGAAGTGCTGCCGGACAAGCTATGACACCATCGGCCACCGTCGCACAGAAACTGGTATAACCAAGTGCTAACGTCGTGCCGCCGCGTGTTCGACCCGATCGCCACGCAGCCAGCCAGGCGGCCCGAACCACCCAAAACGGCTAGGGCCACTCCCTACGTCGGGTGGTTCGGTCTGGCGCGCGTATTGCTCGCCATGCGGATAATTGAAGATCACTGAGCCCTTGCGGCTCTGCAGCATGATCACCTTCGAGGCATACACGCCGGGCGGACTACAACCTGATTGCCGTGACATATCAGCTGTTATTCCAAGCCGGTGTCGGGGTGTCTACGACGATAACGGCAGCATTTTGCGGGGTATGCGGCGTGTCGCCATGCCTTTAGCCCCGGACCTCTTCGTTACGGAGCGTAGACTACCGATTCGGTGAGAGTCTTCTCTGCGTCTCAAGGGCAAGCGGCGTGAGTCTCCGCAAATTGATCACCGATTTTGGTTCGTGTCGAGCGGAACTTGACGTTACGCCTCGCCGAGGACTTCTGGGCTGGGCTGGCGCTGGCAGGTTTCTTCGCAGCGGCGCATGGTCTGGCTCAGGCGGCGGATGACGCCGGGGGACCAGCGGTCGTGCCAGTCTGCGGCGTCTTTCGGCGCCGGGCGTCTGGTCAGGTAGGCACGGGTCCAGAGCTGGTAGAGCCAGGCCAGCTCCCACATGACCTCAGGGTGGTTCTGCCAGCAGGGCCTGATCTGGCCAACCAGGTAGCTGGGATATTGGGTGCGGAGAACGGTTTCTACCCAGTCGGACAGTTCGCTGAGGCGCTCGGTGCGCTGCTGGTCGGTCATGGTGAGCCAGAACCACTCCACGGGGGCGGGCTCGTCGTCGTTGCCGAGGATGGCGAGGATCTGCTCGACCTGGCGGCGCAGCTCATCGATGCCGTCTAGAACGGTGGCGTGTTGTTGCTGCGTGCTGGTGAGGTCGTCGACTTTGGTGGCGAGGGTCTCGACGCGGCGGCGCAGTCCGTCTACCCGGACGGCGAGGGCCGCGACGGCGGGTGACTGATCTCGGCCTTGCGGCGGGTCGGTCATCTGTCGTCTCCGGCGGCGGCAGGCGGATCCCAGGGCCGGCGGGGGCGGCGTGGCGGGTCTTCTCTAGCTGGCGGGGGCGGAGGTGGCGGGTCCGGCGGGTTTAGCCAGCGCGGGAGCGAGCCCGGCGCGGGTCCGTTGTCCGGGACCGTTTCGCTCCCGGTGACTGGCCCTGGCAACGGCCGCGGAAGGTGATCCGCGACGGGCATATGCGCTGCCCGCCGTGGTGCTGGGCCGATCCGCTGTGCGCGGTGGTAGTCGCGTCGGCGCCAGGCCATCCGGAGCCGGACGATGACCGGGGACAGGTTGGTGCGCAGGATCAGGGCGCGCCATTCGGGCAGGGTGCGCAGCAGTTCGGGTGGCAGGACCCGGACGTGCTGGTAGTGGCGGGTGCGGGCGCGGCGTCCGTCTTCGGTTCGGGTGCGGCTGTGGGTGCGCAGGGCGATGTCGCCGCACAGGCGGGAGAGCCGGTCGAGGGTGTCGGGGTCGCTGACTCCGCCGAGGATGACTTTGATGCCGGCGGTATCCCAGATGGCGCGGGCTCCGGGTTTGTCCCAGCGGGCTTCGAGCTGGGCCAGGCCGTGGCAGACCGCGATGATCAGGATGCCTTTGCCGGCGCTGTCGGCCATCCACAGCGGCAGCGGGACAGGGCAAATTTGTGTCACCTCGTCTAGCGCCATCAGCATCGGCGGATCCAGCCGATTATGGGGCTGGAGCGATCCGGCGTAGGCGGCGCCGGCGTGGACGTATTCGGCGAACGCGCGGAATAGCGGCGCGATGGAGGCTTCTTCGCGGCCGGTGCCGATCAGGTACAGGGTGTTCGCGGCGGAGACGAACTCGGCGACGTCGAAGCCTTCGTCGGGGCCGGGCGATGTCGCGGCGGCGACGGCGGGGTCGGCGTACCAGGACAGCGCGCGGGTCACGGTCATCCGGATCGAGTCAGCGGTCCGGCCAGGCCGACGCAGTTCGCGGATCGGGCCGAGCCAGCCCTCGGCTGCGGCCGGGTGGGCGGCGAGGATCTGCTCGGGTGCTGCGTCGTCGATGCCGTGCGCCCACTGGTACACATCGTTCATGGTGCGGCCATCCAGCGCGGCGGCGTGCAGCAGGCTGGCGAGCACCGAGGAGGCTTTGCCGATCCAGAACGCCATGTCGTGCATGCTCCGCGATTCGGTAGCGGCGGTGAACGACGCTGCCCGCTGCAGCGCGACGGCGGGCTGGTCGCAGCCCTGGACGGGGTTCCACCGGAAGGTCGACGGCAGGCCGCCGATACCCTCGGGGTTGAACACGTGCAACACCCCGTGCCGGCCCCGCAATAGAGCGGTGTTGACGTACAGGTCGGTGCGGGTGCTGGTGGTCATGGCCGCGCCGGGGTGATCGATGATCCGGTCGGCCAGCCACCCGGATTTCCCGGCCCGCGGAGCTGCCACGACCAGGGCTTGGTCTTCCATCCCGGCGATGACCCGGCGGCCCAGGTGCGCCCGGCCCAGCCGGACCGCGTAGAAGGTCACGGGCAGCACCAGCCGGAACCACCAGGGCAAGGACGGCCGAGAGCGGCGGCCGATGCGGACCGCGCGCAGCCGCGACCACCGCACCATAAGTTCGACGATGTTCGCGTAGCCGGGACCGGGCCGCAGGTACAGGCGGATCCGCCAGCGGAGTATCCGGACCCGGTGACGGGCACCACGGGGATTGCCGATGACGAGCCGGACCGCAAGGGCGAGGAGCAGCACCACGCCGAGCGTGATCAGCAGCTCGATCCGGTGGTGGACCAGCCATTCGGCTGCATGGCGGATCGGCGGGCCGGCCGGGTGATGACGCAGGCGTTCGGCCCGGTCCTGCCGCAGCCGTCCGGCGCGGTGGTGACGATGCTGCACGGCCCCGGTGTGGTGCAGATGTGTGCGCGGGCGGTGATGGTGCATCACGCCACCGCCTCCGCAGCGGGTACGGGTTGGGTTTCGGGTAGGGGCCGGGGACGGGCCGGCGGCTTAGTGGCCAGGTACTTGGCGAGCTCGCGGCGGGCGGTGCCGGGGTGGTAGCCGATCCGGCCGGCGATCTCGCTGGCGAGTGCCGCGGCCTTGGCGCGGTCGCCGTAGCGGGGGTCGCCGGTTTCGCCGGATCGCTCGTAGAGGCGGATCAGCGCCGCGCGTTTCGTCTCGCCTGGGGCCAGCCGCTGATGGGCGGCCGCGTCACGCAGCGGAGATCCGGCCTGGCCTTGCAGCTCTGGCTGGACTCGGGGACTGGCGGTACTCGGCTCTGCGGCGTGTGCTATTCCGCCGCCTGTCTTGCCGCCGCCTGCGGGGAGCGCCGGTGGCTGGCCTGCTGGTCCCGTCACGGCGCGGATGCCCGGCGCGACTGGCGCCACGGCCAGCACCCAGTGACGGAAGCCAGCAAGCGTCCCCCGCACATCGAAGATCAGCCGCAGCATCCAGAGCGCCAGACCGCCGACCGCGCGCCACGCCGAGCCCTCCGGCCCGGTTTGGGCCGCCGGGTCGCTGGCTTGCACCCAGCGGCGCACCACGGCGATGAGCCGGTCGGACGCGAGCGCGTACAGAGCGCTGGGCAGCACCCACACCGTGATCGACCGCGGTGAGGTCAGGTTCGCGGCGAGCAGGTTCATGGCGAGCGAGCCGAGCGCGCAGGCGACGTTCAGCACCCGCTCGACGGTCCCGCGCCTGCCGCGCCGCGCTAGCGACAGCGCGAGCAGCGCGAAGATGACAGCGCCGGTATCGAGCCCGAGGGCCTCCAGGACCGACGGGATGCGGGTGTGCTTGGCGTGGTCGACGAAGGCGTACTGGGCGCGGAAGCTCACATATCCCTGCGCTGCGGCGAGCAGCAACAGCAGGCACGACGCTGCGGCGAGCAGGCCGCCGCCCTTGACGCGGGGCGGCTGGCCGTCGTTCACCGGCGGATTGTCGAAGGGCACTGGCCAACGACCATCCGTTTCAAATGGTGGTTGTATTCGTGTTCCTGATGGTGATCCCGCGGCGTGGCCGTTCAGCGCTGCAGTGGTGAGCGGAGGAGCCAGCGGCTGGTCCGGCGGTTGCGGATCGCGGCCCGGCGGGGCCGTCATGGCCGGTCCTGTTCGGTATGCGGAAGACCGTCAAGGCTGTCGCCAAGCTTTTTCAGCGCCGCACGGGTGATCTCGTCGGGGACCTGGGTGTAGACCTCCATCGTCATCGCGATCTTGGCGTGCCGGAGGATCCGCATCGCCACCCTCGGGTGGACGTCGAGGGCTGCGAGAAGCGACGCGCAGGTGTGTCTCTTATGGGGAATTCCCCATAACCGTCATTAGGCGGACGGCTGGGTTATGCGCCCTGCCGTGGCGTTTCCGCTGGCAGGGGCAGCGTGAGCGGTGTTGTTGTCCGCATAATCCGGTGGGCGGATGCCCGCGTCGCCGAAGAATCACCTT
>Ga0182024_10002863_pt1 | contig 42029 bp, 37 predicted proteins | sample P32metaG_FD_120480 | JGI IMG/M metagenome (GOLD analysis project Ga0182024, IMG submission 120480) | Permafrost microbial communities from Stordalen Mire, Sweden - P3-2 metaG (Illumina Assembly) | ecosystem: Environmental > Terrestrial > Soil > Wetlands > Permafrost | place: Sweden: Stordalen... | reverse complement strand
GTGCAGAACGTATATTCCACCCGCTGCTCGTCGCGCAACCAGGCGTGCTCCGGGCCCACCGCCGCGTAATCGAGCCCCGCCGAAATCGAATGCGTATTCATGATCTGCCCGTTGCTGTCCTGCAAAATGAACGTTCGCGCGCCCTGCAACACGCCCAAACTTCCGCCTTGGAACCGCGCCGCGTGCTGCCCGGCCAGAATGCCGTAGCCGCCCGCCTCCACGCCGATCATGCGCACCTGCTTGTCCTCGATGAACGGATAAAAAAGTCCGATCGCATTGCTCCCGCCGCCGACGCACGCGATCAGCACGTCGGGCAAATGCTCCTCGCGCTCGAGAATCTGACGCCGCGCTTCATCGCCGATCACCCGATGAAAATCGCGCACCATCATCGGGTAGGGATGCGAGCCGAGCGCCGAGCCGAGAATATAATGCGTTGAGCGCACATTCGTCACCCAGTCGCGCATCGCCTCGTTCACCGCTTCTTTCAGCGTCTTTTGCCCCGCCGTCACCGGCACCACCGTCGCGCCGAGCAGCCGCATTCGCGTTACATTGAGAGCCTGTCGTTCCATGTCGACCGCGCCCATATAGACCACGCATTCGAGCCCGAACCGTGCCGCGACCGTCGCCGTCGCCACGCCATGCTGACCCGCGCCCGTCTCCGCGATGATCCGCTTTTTGCCCATCCGCCGCGCCAGTAAAACCTGCCCGAGTGCGTTGTTGATCTTGTGCGCGCCGGTGTGGAGCAGGTCTTCGCGTTTCAGGTAAATCTTCGCGCCACCGAGCCGCTCCGTCATCCGCGCTGCGCCATAAAGCGGCGTGGGCCGGCCCGCGTATTCCTCCAGCAAAAATTTCAGTTCGTTGCGGAACGACGGGTCCGCCTTCGCCTTTTCGTACTCCGCGGCCAGCTCGTGCAGCGGCGCCATCAGCGTCTCGGGCACGAACATGCCGCCGTAAGGGCCGAAATGGCCCGTCGCGTCGGGAACCTGGGTCAGAAGCTTTTGCATATCTGGATGAAATCGCGCAGCTTCGCGTGGTCTTTTCGCCCTGGGGAAGCTTCCACGCCGCTGCTCACATCGACCGCGTAAGGATGCACCGTTTCAATCGCCTTCGCAACATTTTCGGGGTTCAGTCCGCCCGACAGAATCAGTGGTTTCGTGATCCGTTTTGTAAATTCCACCGCGAGATTCCAGTCGTAGACATGCCCCGTGCCACCGTAATCCTTCGATGGCGTATCGAGCATGAACGCGGAAACCGAATAATGTTTCGGCTCGATCGTCTCCGCCTTATCCGCCGGAAAAACCTTGATCACCGGCAGGTATTTGCTGACCGCCTTCACGTGAATGGGCGACTCCTCGCCATGCAATTGCGCGATCCCGAAATTCTTCAACTGCTTCCTCCAACCCAGATTCGTGAACTCCTTTACCGCATTCACCGTCACCGCGACCGTCTGCACGAACGGCGGCAGTATCTCCACGATTTCGATCGCGCGCTCAATCGGAATGAACCGTTTGCTCTTCTCGTAAAGAATAAACCCCAGCGCGTCCGCCCCCGCCGCAATCGCAGCCTCGGCATCCTCCCGATTCGTAATCCCACAAATTTTAACGCGCATCTTACTAATAAAGCCTGTCATCCTGAGCTTGTCGAACACACGTGTTGCAGGATCAGTTCAGCCGTCGCGTCAGCGACTATTAAAAAATCTGTCATCCTGAGCAAGCCAAGCTTGTCCTGGCGCTGTCGAAGGACCTCTAACTATTTCTGCTCCCTCGGCCCTCCCTGACGATTAACGGCTCCTGCTTCTCCCCATTTAGCAAATCGACATCAAACCCCTCTGTAATCACATCAAACAAATCAACCCAGCGCGGATTCTGTTTCTCAATCAACGCAATCTTCTTCTCCCTCCGCCAACCCTTCAGTTGCTTTTCTCGTGCAATGGCAGACAGCGGATCAGGATAGTCCTCATAATAAATCAGCTTCGTCGCTTGGTATGTCTTCGTGAAGCCTTCAGTCAGCCGTTCACAATGTTCATAAATCCGCCCTTCCAAATTACTCGTCACGCCGATATAAAGAACGGCGTGGTGTTTATTGGTGACGATGTAAACGTAATACATGACTGGAGCCCAAAGCAGGAATAGCCGTCGCACTCCGTGCGACGGGTCGCGTCAGCGACTATTTTAAAATCCGTCATCCTGAGCAAGCCGAACTTGTTTCGGCGCTGTCGAAGGACCTCTAACTATTCTGCTTCCGGCGTTCATTTGGTTTCTGTGTTTGGCAGAGGAGCAAAGGTCATTCCTTTGGTTATCTCGTCTGCTGTCGAAATCTGCTTTGGCACGTCGCCCGCACTGTCGTGAGATAAATCTCGGGCAAAACTGCCTAAAGGATCAGCTTCCAAATTCCGAAGTTCATCGCTTTCACAATAAATTAGGACTTTTAGATTGTTACGTAGTCCGTCAGGGTTATTTCGTTGGAGATTGTCGTAGAGTCCTTCATTTATGGCAAGATGAACCGACGTCAAAACACGCGATCTATCATGATAACCTCGGAAATATCCGTATCCGTACGCGGCTAAAACCAAAAGAAGAAGCGACGCGAGTAATCCGAGGGCTTTCAATTTTGCTTTCATAGCTTTAGCCAGTAGATTGCTAGGTTCTCATTATCCCGAGGCGATGAGAGATGCACTAATCTTTCAACAACAACTCCTTCAACTTCTCCGGCACGTTCTTCGCGCGCATGAGCGTCTCGCCGACGAGGACGGCATTGATCCCGCAGGCGCGGACGCGGCGGACATCGTCGGCGGTTTTAATGCCGCTTTCGCTGATGGCGACGGTGTCGTTGGGAATTTCCTCCGAAAGCGCTTCCGTCGTGGCGAGATCGACCTCGAAGGTCTTCAGGTTGCGGTTGTTGATCCCGATCATGTCCGCGCCGAGTTCTAGCGCGCGCTCCATCTCGGGCAGGTCATGGACTTCGACAAGAATATCGAGCTGGCACGCCTTGGCCGTGTCGTAGAGCTTGCGCAGTGTCGCGTCGTCGAGGCTGGCCACAATGAGAAGGATGGCGTCGGCCCCGGCGACGACGCTCTCGTAAACCTGGAGTTCGTGCACGATGAAATCTTTGCGCAGCAGTGGCAAATCGACCTGCTCGCGAATTTGTTTGAGATAGCTCAGGTGTCCATGGAAATACGTTTCGTCAGTGAGCACGCTCAGCGCATGAGCGCCGCCCCGGGCATATTCGCGCGCCTGGGAAAGCGGATTGAAATCGGGCGCGATGATCCCCGCCGACGGCGACGCCTTTTTCACTTCGGCAATAATCGCGACGCCGTCGGGCAGTTGGAGCGCTGCGCGGAACGGCCGGAAATCATTCCGCAACAGCGCCTGCCTGCGCAACTCGGCGGCATGAGGCTCCAGCCGCTTCACTTCGTCGGCTTTGCTGGCGTTGATTTCATCTAACTTGTTCATAGTCTCTTTATCGCACAAATTCGTACCCTGCGGTAGCTCTCAAAAGCTTATATTGGCTGGAGAGCTTAAAATTATAAGCTACGCAGGCTTTTTAAGCGAACCGGCTTATTCCTCGTCCGTATCCGCATCGGAGCGCTTCTTGCCGCGCAGGAAGGCCTCGATGAAGGGATTGAGGTCGCCGTCCATCACGGCTTGCACGTCGCTGGTCTGCTCGCCGGTGCGGAGGTCCTTCACCATTTGATAGGGCTGAAAAACGTAGGAGCGAATCTGGCGGCCAAAGCCGATCTCGCCCTTCTCGCCATAGTGCTTCTCCATCTCGGCGCGCTTTTTGTCCAACTCCAATTCGTAGAGGCGGGCCTTGAGCACGTTCATGGCCGAGGCGCGGTTCTTGATCTGCGAGCGCTCGTTCTGGCAGGTGACGACGAGGCCGCTCGGAATGTGGGTGATGCGCACCGCCGAGTCGGTCGTGTTGACGCCCTGGCCGCCCGGACCGCCGGAGCGGTAGACATCCACGCGAATGTCCTTTTCCTCGACCTTGATGTCGATGCTGTCGTCGACCTCGGCGATGACGTCGAGCGACGCGAACGAGGTCTGGCGTTTGCCCGCCGAGTTGAAGGGCGAGATGCGCACGAGGCGATGGACGCCGTGTTCGGCCTTGAGCCGGCCGTAGGCGAATTCGCCTTTGACCTGCAGTGTGGCCGAACTGATGCCCGCTTCGTCGCCGGGCTGGATGTCGAGCATCTCGGTCTTGTAGCCCGATTTTTCGGCGAAGCGCTGGTACATGCGCAGAAGCATGTTGGCCCAGTCGCACGCCTCGGTTCCGCCCGCGCCCGAGTGGAGCGTGATGATGGCGTTGTTGCGGTCCATCGGGCCGCCGAGGAGCACGCGCAGCTCGAGCGCGTCGAGTGATTTGGCGACCGCGTCAAACTCGGTTTGGAAATCTTTGATGGCGGAGTCGCTGGCGTCTTCGATGACCAGTTCCTTGAGCGTCTTCAGGTCGGCGATCTTTTGTTCGAGATCCTTCAACGGATCGAGCTTGGCGCGAATGGCGTTGGCCTCGCCGATGACTTTTTGCGCGGCCTGGGCATTGTCCCAAAATTTTCCATCGGCCATTTGGGTCTCGAGGGACGCCAGTTGGGTTTTCAGCGCGGGCAGGTCAAAGAAACCTCCGAAGCTGCGCGAGGCGCGTTTCGAGGTTGCTGACGTCGGGAAGGGGAATCGTAGCCATGGATTTATCTTAGCCAAAGCGGGGTGCGGTTTAACAGGGGGATTTTTGTTCCTCAATCTTTTGGGTCAAATACCCGCGGCTTGCCTCGGCTTATCTTATCGAGCGACAGGAGATCCTCGGTTGATTCGCAAATTCTGTGGCGACCTCCTGTGCGCTCGCGATGCCGCGCTCGCGCACCCGGGCAACAAGTAGCCCGGGCCACCCAAAATGCCCCGGAGCTTGCTCCGGGGTTCTTTACGATTTTTCCTTCGCCGCCTGTTTTGCTGCGGCAATGAAACCCTGAGCGAGCTTGGATTTGTTTTCCACAACCACCGCCCCGACAAGAACCGGAGAAACCTTGGGTTTGAGCGTCAGGAGTTTCAAGCGCTGTCCGCTCATGCAAGCCAAGGAAGAGGGAACGACGGCGATGCCTTGTCCAGCTTCCACGGCGGCGATCAATCCCGTGACGCTGTCGTGCTCTTCTCCGACCCGGGGTTCGAAGCCAAAGGGACGGAAAAGCGTTTTGAGTCCACTATAGTATTCCGGGTAGTCTTCGCGGGAGTAGACGATAAAGCGCTCGCCTTTCAATTCTCTTAAAGCCACCTCTTTCTTGCCGGCCAGGGGATGGGATTCTGCCACGGCACATTGGAGAGGATAACTGACCAGGCTGACGAAGGTCAGGCCGCGCATCCTGGAGGCCGGCGGACGCACTGTCAGGGCAAGATCGATTTTGCCGGTGGAGATTTGCCGGATGCACTCCTCGCTCGAGAGATCGTGCAGAGAGACGCGAACGGCGGGGTGTTCGCGCTCGAAAATCCTCAGCGTCTTGGGAAGAAGCCGGACCGTAAGAGAGGGCGCGTAGCCGACGTGCAGCGTTCCGCGGCGAGGGTTCGCGACGGCACGGACGGTTTCCACGGCCTGGTCCACGCGAAGGAGAATGGCGCGGGCCTCGATCAGAAAAAGTTTGCCCGCTTCCGTGAGCGCGAGCGACCTCGCCGTGCGCCGAAACAACTCGACGCCGATTTCCTCTTCGAGATCGCGGATCTGCCGGCTGAGCGGAGGCTGGGAAACATGGAGACGCGCGGCGGCGCGAGTCACGTTTTGTTCTTCGGCCACGATGACGAAATAGCGCAGGTGACGGAGTTCCACCCGGCGAGCATACCTAAAAGGACTTCTGAGCCAAGCAACATAGTCTTTGGAGAATCGCTCCTGATGGCGTTAGGTAGGGGCAACGAAAGAACATTATGATCCAGCTTAGAAAATCCAACGAACGGGGCCACGCCGAGCACGGCTGGCTCGATTCTTATCACACTTTCAGCTTCGCCGATTACTATGATCCGGCGCACGCGCATTTTCGTTCCCTGCGTGTGATCAACGAGGACCGGGTCGCGCCCAAAATGGGTTTTGGCATGCATCCGCACCGGGACATGGAGATCATCACTTACGTCGTAGACGGCGCGTTGCAGCACCGCGATTCGATGGGAAATACGGCCGTCATGCGCGGTGGTGATGTCCAGCGGATCAGCGCGGGGACGGGCATCATGCACAGCGAAATCAACGAATCGACGAAGGAGCCGGTGCATCTTCTCCAGATATGGATCATGCCCGATCACAAGAATGCGACGCCGACTTATGCCGAGAAGTCGTTTGCCAAAGTCGAGCCGGGACAACTGAATCTCATCACTTCCAAAACGGGACGCGAGGGATCCATTCCGATCAACCAGGACGCCGATCTTTACCTTGCCAAATTGAAGCAGGGCGAGAGCCTGAAGCATGCCTTCGCCGCCGGGCGCAACGGCTGGCTGCAAGTCATCGAAGGCGAGCTGGACGCGAATGGCCATCGACTCGCCGACGGAGACGCGGCGGCCATCACCAAAACCGATGCCTTGACGATCTCAGCCGCAAAACCGGCCCATTTTCTTTTGTTCGATCTCGACTAAAGTCAATCAACCCCAACCCAAAAACTACCATGTCCAAACTCCTCCATATTGAAGCCTCACCCCGCGGCGATCGTTCCGCCTCCGTCACCGTTGCGAAACATTTCATCGACTCCTACCGTGCGGCGCATCCCGGCGATACCGTCGAAACGCTCGACCTTTGGAAGGCCGATCTCCCGGAATTCGACGGTGCGACCATCAACGCGAAATATGCCATTCTGCACGGACAGAAGCACACGCCCGAGCAGGCGCAGGCGTGGACTTCCGTCGTCAAGGTGGCGGAGCAGTTCAAGGCGGCGGACAAGTATGTTTTTTCGCTGCCAATGTGGAACTTCGGCATTCCGTATAAATTGAAGCATTGGATCGACGTGATTGTGCAACCGGGCCTGACGTTTAGTTTTTCGCCGGAAACCGGCTACAAGGGACTGGTGACCGGAAAGCCCGCCGTGGCCATTTTTGCGCGGGGCGGCGCCTACGGTCCCGGCACCGGGATGGAGGCCTACGATGCGCAGAGCACCTACTTCAAACAGGTTTTCGGGTTCATCGGCATCACCGATCTGAAAACGATTTTTGTCGAGCCGACGGAGGCAGGGCCGAAGGAGGATGCGATCAAGGCCGCCAACCAAAAGGCCGGGGAATTGATCGCCACGTTCTGAGGGGCGATTGCGGAAAGGATGCGCTCATAACTTCTCGCCATGACCGGAAAATGTGGGAAAAATCCACATGATTCATGAACATGGCATCGTTGAGCGCATCTGCGCAACAGCTCTTTTTTTCGCCACGCGTGTGGGATATGGGCGGCTTTGCCTTGCGCAACTGGCTAGCCTCGATACTGGCTCTTTATGTGGCCTTTGCGCTGCAACTTGAGTCACCGTATTGGGCCTGGCTGACGGTGTGGATTGTCGCGCAACCGACGCCGGGCATGTTGCTTTCAAAAAGCTTGTATCTCGTGTTGGGCACTCTCGCTGGCGCGTTTTTTGGCATTACGCTTATCGCGCTCTTTGCGCAGACTCCCGAGCTCTTCGTCCTGGGCCTGGCCTTGCTTGTCGGGGGATGCACGGTTGCTTCCAACATCCTCACCAACTTTCGCGCTTACGGCACCGTGCTGGCCGCCTACAGCTCCGGCCTCATTGCGTCGGGCGCCATTGATACGCCGGATCAGGTTTTCTTCATCGGCATGGCGCGGACCGCCTGCATTTTGACGGGTATCGCCTGCGCCATTTTGGTGACTTCAATTTTCGCACCATATCGCTCCGAAGCTGAAGCCAAAAAAAAATTGGTGATTGTCCTGAAAGACGCGGCGCGGCGCGCGGTTTTCTCCTGGCAGGGCAAAAATGAAGAGCGGCTGCAAATCGGGAGAAAGCTGATTTTCGATTTAATCGCGCTCAACACGCTGATCGAATTCGCGGCGGCGGAGTCGGGCGCCTTTCGCCTGCAGGCCAACCGCGCCCGATGCCTGCTTGCGCATATTTTCGGCCTGCTTTCGGCCCGTCGCTCCCTCGATGCGCACCTTGCGCGTTGCGGCTGGCCGAAGCACAGCGGCCTCGAGGTTTTTCACGAGGTCATCATCGACTTTCTGAATGAGATGCCGGAGCAATTGGATCGTGGGCAGATTGATGAGTTGATTACCGGCATTCATGATGAGCGCCGGCAACTGGAGCTTTTGCAGCCGGAGCAGGATACCGCGTCGTCCGAAGATATTGTTTCAGAAAGATTCGTCATTGATCGCCTGGACGATCTTTTGTCGCATCTCGGCGGAGCGTTGGAGGATTGGCGCGATATCCTGCAGGAACGGTTGGAAGATGAACCCCCCCTGGCTTTAAATTTTCATCGTGATCTCCGCGCTGCCTGGATTAACGGCCTGCGCGCTTTTTTGGCGGTGAGCGCGACCGGCGCGTTTTGGATTGCCAGCGCTTGGGCCAACGGACCTCTCGCCCTGGTCTTCGTCTCGGTTTTAATGAGTTTATTTTCTGCTCAACCGCATCCGGATCGGATTGGCTGGGCTTTCCTTAAGGCCGGCTTGGTCGCCACCTTTCTAGCTTTGATTTACAAATACTACGTTCTGCCGATGAGCTCGGAATTTGAGTTTTTGGCGGTGGTGCTCGGTTTCGTCCTCATTCCTTTGGGATTTGTCATGGCCAATCCTTCGACCATCGCCCTGGCGGGTGGCTTTTCTTTCGTCTTCGTAACTCTGGTTCGACCGCTTAATCCGATGGTTTATGATTTGTCCGATACCTTGAATACCGCGCTGGCGATACTGGTTGGCATCCTATTTGGCACGCTTTCCTACCTCCTGATTTTTCCGCCCGACCCGCAGGCAGCGCGTCGTTATGTGACCTATCGCATCCGGCGCGGACTGGAGTTGCTTGCGTTGGACAACCAGATCCCGGCGTTCTCGGCTTGGGAAACCCGCATGTACGATCGGGTGATCCGGCTGAACGACCCGCAGAATCTCTCCGCGACGCCGACCGATGAGTGGCTGGACGCGGGTTTGGGCGCGCTCACGCTCGGTAACGAAGTCCTGCGTCTTCGCCGCTGGCTGGCCACCGAAAGGCTCCCGGCTGAACTGAGCGGTGCGATAAAAAAAACCATCGATGCCTTTGGCCGATTTCTTCCTGAGCCGCAACACGTCTTGGTGGAGGTGAAGGACCGGATGGAGCAAGTCGGCCAGCTCGATCCGGGGGTTGGGCGGCCGGAGCGGCGCATTTGGGCGCGTATTATGGGAGCATTGGCGGAAATAGATGTCTATCTCGTCAAGCATCCGCGACTCACGAAGACGGAACAAACCAGCTAATAATTATGCTCAAAGAAATCGACATTTTCGGCGTCTTTATCGCGCCTTTCGCCGGGTATTTGTTTATTGCTTTGCTCATCTTTATTCCAGTGCGCATGCTTTTTGATCGCTATGCGATCCAACGCTGGGTCTGGCATCGCCCGCTTTTCGACATCTCTGTATTCATCATTATTCTTTCACTCATCGGCTTGATGTTTTAGCTAAGATGCAACCCATGCGCTTTCCCTTTCTCACCAACCTGGATCAATCGACACAACGTCGCTACCTGACGACGGGCGCGGCCGTGCTTCTCGCCATCGTCCTGGCCTGGGCGCTTTGGTGGCATTACCTCCGTTCGCCCTGGACGCGCGACGGACGCGTCCGCGTCGAAGTGGTAAATATCGCGGCGGAAATTTCCGGCAAAGTCGTCGGATTGAATGTGGTGGATAATCAGCCGGTTCATAAGGGAGACGTTCTTTTTACGATCGAGCCCATCGATTATCGCCTCGCTCTGGTGCAGGCGGAAGCGAACGTGGAGAGCCGTCAGCACGACCGCGATATCGCGCTACAAGACTCGGAGCGGCGGCAGAAGCTTGGCGCGGAGGCCGTTTCCGCCGAGGAAAGGAACAGCTATCAGAGTACCGCGCAGGTCGCGGAGGCGGCCTACCAAGCTGCGCTGGCGACACGTGACCAGGCCAAGGTGAATTTGGACCGCACGACGATCCGCTCACCGGTCAACGGTTATGTCACGAACCTGACATTGCGCATTGGTGATTATGCCACGCCGGGCCAAACCAAGCTGACGGTGGTGGACAGCGATTCCTTCTGGATCGTGGGCTATTTTGAAGAAACCAAGCTGCCGCGCATCCATGAAGGCGATTACGCTCATGTGAGGTTGATGGGGTGGGGGCCGGAAATCGCCGGACACGTCGAAAGCGTCAGCCGGGCCATTGCCGATACCAACAGCGATTCCGATACCAGCGGGCTGGCCAATGTAGATCCGATATTTACCTGGGTTCGCCTGGCGCAACGACTGCCGGTGCGAATCCATATCGATCATGTGCCGGATAACGTGCGAATCGCCGCCGGTCAGACCTGCACCATCGTCCTCGATCCGGGAAGGAAGCCTTAGGCTGAGCGGATTTCGGTTCTTTGTAGCGGCGGTCAATGACCGCCGAGGATGAATCCAGGTGGGCCGCTCATGCGTTCGGCGGTCATAGACCGCCGCTACAAAAATCGTTCCCAGAGCGCCGTGATCTAAATACCCCCACGTCCTAACCTGCGAATCCCGCACCGCTGGAAAAACCAGCGATGCGGGACCGGCAAGAAGGACGAAGGCAGCTTTATTGAAATCCGCCGGCGACGTACCAGGTCTCGCCGCTGACCCAGGCGGAGTCATCGGACGCGAGGAAGGTGACCACCGTGGCGATGTCGTGCGGCTTGCCGATGCGGCCAACTGGAGTCTGGGCCTCGACTGATTTGCGCATTTCATTTTCGGAATCGGTGATGCCCATCGACGCGGTTCCTTCCGTTTCCACCATGCCGGGAGCGACGCCGTTGACGCGGATTTTTTTCGGGCCGAGTTCTTTGGACAACGATTGCGTGATGGAGTTGACGGCCCCCTTGGTTGCGGAGTAGACCGCCGCGCCGGGGAATCCGTTGCGGCCGACGATCGAGCTCAGATTGATGACGCTGCCGCCATTCGCGCCGAAATGCTTGACCGCTTCCTGCGTGGTGAGGAGTAGGCCGAGCACATTCAAGTTGAAGTGCTTGTTGAAGTGTTCCTCCGTGATGGCTTCGAGGGGCAGGAATTCATAGAGACCCGCGTTGTTCACGAGGATGTCGACCTTGCCGTAGGCCTTCTTCGTTTCCGCGAAGAGCTTCTCGATTTCCGATTTCTTGGCAACGTTCGCCCCGACGGCGATGGCCTTGCCGCCCTTTTCGGTGATTTCAGCGACGACGACGTCAGCGCCTTTCTTGCTGGAGGAGTAGTTGACGACGACCGAGGCGCCCTCGGCGGCGAGTTGTTTGGCAATTCCCGCTCCGATGCCCTTGGAGGCTCCGGTGACGACTGCGACCTTTCCTTCTAGTTTTTTCATAATTTTGGGTTGGTTGGGTTGAGGTTGTGGAGATGAAAGAGGGTTATTCGATCCAACGGGTCACGCGCACGAGGTAGGGTGCTGCGCCCATCGGATTCAAAATATACCCATGGTTTGGCAGTAAACCATCGGTGATGCGTTCTTTCAGTTGGGCTTGGATATGCCTGGCTTGGATCAAGCCCCGGTTGATTTTGGGCAACGGTGCCGTTTTGGTCTTAACGTTGGCGATTTGGTGGATCATGGGTTTTCCTTTCGAGTTAGATGAGATTGATTGCTTTAGAATTTAAGTTGACTGGTTAGTATAGTAAATGAGTAAAAAAAGTTAAACTGTAGCGGCAGTGAGACCTTTAATCCCAAGCAGCCGCATGACTCCGTGCTGCAAACGCTCGACATGTTTCACGCTATTTTCGATCTTGGCCTGCATAAGCACGCCGGTTACGTAAGAATAAATTTCCTGGGCCAGTTCGGCTGCGTCTTTTACTTCGATCAGACCGGCCGCCGCCAGATCTCGCACGAGCGATTGGAGATACATCATGTGGCGCGCGCTCATTTGTTCGGCCTTCAGCCGAATTTGTTCGTCCTGGGTGCTGAGCTCGCTGCCCACCGAGCAAAAAGGACAGCCCAGCATCTTGCCGAAGCTCTGGTATTTCTCTTTTTGGTCTTTGATGATGAACTGACAATAGTTGTCAAGCCGTTCCAAAGGAGGAACTTGTGGTGAAAAGAGCTTGTCCATAATGGGCCGTTTATTTTCCCAGTGGCGCTCAAATGCGGCCACGGCCAAGTCAGACTTGGACTTGAAAGCGTAATAGAAACTGCCTTTGTTGACGCCCGCCTTGGTGCAGATGTCGTCGACGCTGACGGAGCCATAACTACTCTCCCAGATCAGCTCCATGGCCGTTTCGAGGAGCTTCCGCTTCGTCTCGCTTTCTTGTTTCATAAGGGGACTATAGTTGACCGGTTAGTATAGTGCAACTTATTTTTCAAATTATTTTAAACAAGCCCTCAGGCGAATGCGGACTTCCAGGCCGTGGGGATTTCGGTTCGTGGCGCCAACGATGCCTCCGCACACTTCGACGCAGCTTTTGACGATGGCCAGGCCGAGTCCCACGCCTCCCGTCTCGGACGTGCGCGAGGGGTCGACGCGATAAAAGGGGTCGAAAAGTTTCTCGAGTTCACTTGGCGATACGCCCGGGCCATCGTCGGACACGGTGATGATAATGTGATCCTCTTCCCGCCAGGCCTTCAGGGAAATGCGACCCGCACCACCCGCATAGCGAAGGGCATTGCGCAGCAGATTGGCCATCGCGCGCTGAAGCAATTCAAAATGGCCCCGGACGTTCAGGTCGCCGGGAATATCGACTTCGACCAAACCGGCCTCGCTTTTTTCCAGGCGGATGGCGGCCCCGACCATTGCGGCCACGTTGACCGGTTCCAGTTTGACGTGGCTTTCACCCAGCGAAGCCTTCGAGAAACTCAGCAATTCGTTCGCGAGTTTTTGCATATGGGTCACTTCCTCGCGGACATCTCGCACGTAGGGAAGCGAGTTTGCGTCACTCCGCTCTTCCAGAATGCCGAGGGCGATTTCCATCCGGGCCAGCGGCGAGCATAGTTCGTGGGCGGCATCGCCGAGAAAGCGTTTTTGTCCTGTGACGAAATCCTTCAGCCGCCCCGCCATTCGATTGATGGCGTGACTGAGGCGGCCAAGTTCATCGCTCCGGGAATCGGCCAGTTGAATATCGAACCGGCCTTCCGCAATCGATTCCGTGGCGCGGGTCATTTGGATGATGGAGTTGGTCAGGTTCCGGGCCAGCGGAAGCCAGAAGAGAATCGAAAACAGGATGATCCCCGCAGCCACGGCGATCCATGGCTTGGGGTTGAACAAAAGCGGACTGACGCCCAGGGAGGGGGTCATGCCCGCGAGCGTAACCGGGCCGTCGGTTTGCAGCGGTTCCGGCGGGAGGCGCACCAGCAACCAATAGGCCGAAGGCGCATGCGATCTCAAAACGCTTTTGGGAAAATCGGGAATGTGATCGCGTGGCGGCGGACGCGGTTCGCCCTCCGGCGGCGGCCCTCCCGGCTCGGGATTAAATTCAGGCGGTCCTCCAGGCGGAGGCATGCCGGGGCCGGGCGGAAGTCCGATGGCGGGATGATTGGGTTGGGCATAGATCATCGCATGGCGGATTTCCTCCGGCGGGTTGAGCGTCGCGCCCGCCATCCATTGGCCATGGGAATCGAACAGGGCGAAATCCATTTTATATGCGGCACTCAATTGGGCCAGCTCTCCGCCCCAGTCGCTTCGATCCGAATGGGCAAGATTTCCGATGAGCGTGACACTCATGGCCTGGATTTGAGCCTGGGAAGATTCGGGCAAAAGCCAGTTGTCGAGCGAGCCGAACTGCACGCGGATCATCAAGGCCAGCCCCGCAATCAACACCAGGAGATTGACGAAGAACCAGAGCAGCAGCCGGGCGAAGAGAGGAAAAGGCGTTTTCAAGGAGATTCCGGATGGATGAGCATGTAACCCGCGGAGCGGAAGGTGCGGATGAAGCGGGGATCTTTGGCGTCATCTCCCAATTTTTTGCGGAGGGCGGAAATATGCACGTCGATGCTGCGGTCGAAGACCTCGTAATCCCTTTCGCGGATTTCCTCCAAAAGCTGGTCGCGTGTTTTGACGCGTCCGCTGGCCCGGGCCAGGCTGAGGAGAAGCTCGTATTCTACCGGAGTGAGGGAGAGGGTGTTGCCGCCGAGAAAAGCGCTGCGCGCCGAGGGGACGATGCGCAGTTTTCCGATTACAATATCGTTGTCGGACAAGGCTTGAATCGCAGGAGCCCGATAGGCCCGGCGCGTGACCGAACGGAGGCGCGCCAGGAGTTCCCGGGTGGAAAAAGTCTTGGGCAGGTAATCGTCCGCGCCAACTTCCAGGCCGACGATCCGGTCGGTTTCCTCGCCGCGGGCGGTGAGCATGAGAACGGGCACGCCAGACGAAGCGCGAATCCGGCGCAGGACTTCAAGGCCGTCAATTCCCGGAAGCATCACATCGAGAATCACCGCATGCCAGGACGCGGCCAGCGCCTGCTCGACCCCTTCGAGGCCGGTATGCACCGCGACCACCTCGTATCCCATCGGTTTGAGATAGTCGATCAGAAGACGGCAGAATTTTTTATCATCATCCACCAGCAAGACGCGGCGTGGGCCGGAATTCTCATTTGGGGCGGATTTATCGGAAGAGGGATTCATCGATCGTCGGGACGCTCCAAGCCTGAAATTAACAGGTTCGCCCGCAACCGTCTGCGGAATTTACCTTTCCTTAACAATAATCCCGGATCGCCTTCATCCCTGCTTAACAAAGGCGGCTTAGGTTCGGGTCAACTCCACGAACCTATGAGAAGATTGCCCGCCCTGCTTTTTATCTGCGCCCTAACCAGCGGTCTCGTTTCCGCCCAGACGAAATCTGAAACCAATTCCGGCGGTCCGTCCCAATTCTGGCAGGCCTCGCTTAGCTCGGAGACGAACAAGGATTATGATTCGGCGCTGAGCCAAATCACATCCTATCAAACATCCGGCGGCAACGCGTTCCTGGCGAATCTCCGCGCAGCGTGGCTCTATTATCTCAAACAGGATTATCAAAACGCGGCCAGTCACTACATCGAAGCGGAGCGGTTGCAGCCCTCATCGATCAATCCCCTGCTCGGGTTGATGAATGTCAGCGAGGCCCAGGGAAACGCGACCGAAATTCAAAAAGCGGCTGAAAATGTCCTGCACCTCGATCCGCTGAATTACCGGGCGCAAATGGTTTTTGCGTATCAGCACTACACGGCCAAAAATTATGCGATGGCTCTTGCCGGCTATCGCCGCGTCCTGACCTATTACCCGGACGACATGACCGCCCTCAGCGGAGAGGCCTGGTCGCTCTACTACCTCGGGCAGGGGGACAAAGCCGCGACCGATTTTCAAACGCTTCTCGGCATCAACTCCAACGACTCGTGGGCCCAAAAAGGGCTCGCTTTATGCCAGGCGCAAAAAAGTTACTAACCGCTCAACCCCAAACAAATTATCGCCATGACAACGATTTTGGAAAACCTGCTTCTGAATGATCGCGGCATCGCGTTCGACCCGGCCTCGGGAGAAACTTACCGGCTGGTCGGGCCTGCCGTGCACCTTGTCAGGCTTTTGCAAAAGGGGGCGGACGATGCCGCGCTGCTCCAATATCTGCTCGAGGAGTACGACGTCGATGAATCGACCGCGCGCCGCGATCTTGACGTTTTTCTCGGCACGCTCGAACAAATGAAGTTGTGGGAGGCCGCGCCGTGATAACAACCGCACCCTGCATCGCCGTCAGCGGCCTCCATCGGGGAGAAAATCCCCAGCCCGGCGCGGGAATCATCCGCAGCCTGCGCCGCCGGTTTCCCGATGCGCACATCGTCGGGTTGAGCTATGACGTGATGGAGAGTGGCATCTATGCGGATGGTGGTCCTGACGAGGTGCATTTGATGCCCTATCCAGCAGCGGGTGGCGCGGCCCACTTGGATCGGATCGATGCGATTCGCAAGCAGACCAAGCGAACCCCTTTCGACCTTTTCATCCCCACGCTCGACGCGGAAATCGAGGTCCTTGCGAGTCTGCACCGCGAACTGAACCAGCGCGGCATTCGCGTCTGTCTGCCCACGGTCGATGTCTTGAAGCGTCGCGCCAAACAACATCTTCCGGCGCTGGCCGCTGCCTGCGACGTGCGGGTTCCGGAAACTCGCCTTGCGTCCGACGTTACGGGCGCGTGCCGGGCCGGGAGCGAACTCGGTTATCCGCTGGTCGTGAAAGGCCCCTACTATGATGCGAAGATCGTTCCCAACGTGGCACAACTTTCCTCCGCCGCGGGCCATCTTTTATCGGAATGGGGTCATCCGGTGATCCTGCAACGGCGCGTCTCCGGTTCGGAATTCAACGTGCTGGGACTGGGCGACGGTGACGGCGGCTGGCTCGGCCATTGTTGCATCCGCAAAACCCAGTTGAGCGACAAGGGCAAAGGCCTGTCGGGAATCACTGTCGCGGATGCGCGGCTATCGAAGCTCTGCGCGCGGCTCGTGCGCGAGCTGAAATGGCCCGGCCCGTTTGAGATTGAACTGATCCGCGAGGAATCGACCGGCGACTACGTCCTCATCGAGATCAATCCGCGCTTCCCGGCCTGGATTGATTTTCCCTCGATGCTTGGCGCGAATTTTCCCGGACGTCTCATCGACGTGCTTCGGTCCGCCGCGTCGCCGCATCCGCTGCCCGATTGCCCGCCCGGCTCTTTCTATATCCGTCATCAAATCGAAGTCGTCGGAGATCTCAACCGTTACGCCGACCTGCTCAAAGGCGAACCGGGCGCGTTGCCTGGCCTGCTCGACGAACCCGCGTCCCCGAAAACAAAATCCCTCGCATGAACCGTTTACCTTATCTCTCTCCCGCCATCCAACGCGTCGGCTCGGAGCCGTGCAATCCGTTCCGCCTCGGCTCCGCGCCATGCTGTTCGGAAATTGACGGCGTTGCGGTCTCGCGTCTCGTGCGCGAGCACGGCAGTCCGCTCTTTGTTTTTTCCGAAGCAACGCTGCGGGCCAAATACCGCGAAGCTCACCGCGCGTTTTCCCGCCGCTATCCCGACGTGCAATTCGCCTGGTCCTACAAGACCAACTATCTCAATGCGATCTGCCGCGTTTTTCATGAGGAGGGCGCGATTGCCGAAGTCGTGTCGGAATTTGAATACGACAAGGCGCGGCAAAATGGCATTCCGGGACGCGACATCATTTTCAACGGCCCGTTGAAGAGTCGCGAAATCCTGGAGCGCGCGGCGAACGAAGGCGCGATGATCCAGGTCGATAATCTCGACGAGCTGCTCTTGCTGGGCGAAATTGCCTCCCAACCGGATCGCGCCAAGCCCATCGCGATTGCCTTGCGGGTTTATCTCGATACTGGCACGCACGCGGTCTGGTCGAAGTTCGGCTTTAACGCCGACAACGGCGAAGCGCTGCGCGTGGTGCGCCGTCTCCTGCAAATGCCCGGCCTCAAGTTGCAGGGTTTCCACGCCCATATCGGCACGTTCATTCTCGATCCCGACGCCTACCGGAAATCGGCCACCGTCCTCGTGAGGCTCGCTCTCGAAGCGGAGCGGCTCGGCGCGGAACCGATCCGTTATCTCAACGTCGGCGGCGGTTTTGCTTCGCGGGCGCGTCTCCATTACCAATATCTTTCTCCCGAGCAGGCGACACCGAGTTTTGACCGTTACGCCGAGGCGATCTGCGATACCATCACGCAGGCGTGGCCGGCGGGACGGTCCCTGCCGAGGCTCTATCTCGAAACGGGTCGCGCGCTGGTCGATGAAGCCGGCTATCTGATCTCCACCGTCGTCGCGGTGAAGAGACGTCCGATGGCCCCGGCCCCGTCGCTGAACGGAGTGCTCGCGGCGTACGGCAAAGCCGCCCTCGCTCCAGCGCCCTCGCATGAAGCCGACCGGCCCGCGCTGGTCATCGACGCCGGCATCAACCTGCTCTACACGACCGCGTGGTATCTCCCCTCGATTCTTCCGGCCAAGGCGTGCGTCGATGTTTCCGCGCCCACGACGATTTACGGCTGTCTTTGCATGAACATCGACGTTATTCGCGAGGAAGCGCCGCTGCCTGGACTCACCACGGGCGATCAGGTTGTGCTGCATCCGGTCGGCGCCTACAACATCACGCAGTCGATGCAGTTTATCACCTACCGGCCCGCCGTGGTCATGATCGGTCTTAATGGCGCGGTGCATCTCATTCGTCACCGGGAAAATCTTGAGTATGTCCAGGAATTGGAAAAAGTGCCGGATCATCTCAATCCTCATGGATTAAAGCTTATGGCCAGCGTCGATGATACGCACATGAGTAGTCCCGTTCTCAGCAGAAGGAGCCACCTATGATTTCCATGCCCGACCGCGATGGCGCTTCCGCCATCACCCCGCTGCAAAGCCTTCTTCACGGCGTGCCGCGAGCCTATGCGATTTTATTCTTCTCTCCGAATCTGCGGCTTGGCTGGCTCCTGCTCGCCGCGAGCCTCCTCTCGCCCGGCATCGGCTTGTCGGGACTGGCCGGCGCTTTCGCGGCGGGAGGAATCGCCTGGGCCCTCGGATTCGACCGGACGAAAATCCGCAACGGGTATCTCCTCTTCAACCCGCTTCTCGTCTGCCTCACGCTTGGATTGATGAATCGCTCCTACTTTTTTTCGCCCTCTGCTTTTCTCGTGCTCTGGGTCGCGGCGGTGCTGGGCGGCCTTTTCACTGCCGTGGCGATGCAGCATGCGTTCAGCCACCATTTCGGACTTTCGGCGCAGAGCCTGCCCGCGATGACCTTCGCCTATGTCCTCTACTTTCTCGCGTTCGCCATCGCCGGTCCCGCGACCATGCCGGTGGAAATGGCTAATCCGTGGCTTGATCTCAACGTATTGCCGTCGTGGGGCCAATCTTTCTTTCAAATCTTTGGCGCGATGATCTTCGAGCCGCGCGCGTTGCCGGGCCTTTTGGTTTTTCTCGCGCTGATCGTGACGTCGCCGCTTTCGACCCTCCTCGCCACGGCTTCGCTGGTTGTCGGACTGGAAACGATGAACCTGCTCGGCTATCGCGCCGGCCATGACGGCGTGATCTGGTGCGGGTTCAATTTTCTCCTCTGCGGCATCGCGCTCGGCACCGCCTACTTCGCGCCGTCGCGGATGAGCCTCCTGCTCGCGTTGACCGGAACTTTTCTTTGCGCGTTGGTGACGCTCGCCCTGGCCACCGCGCTCCGCTATTTCGGACTGCCCGCCAGCGCGCTGCCCTATAATTTAGTTGTCCTCGTCCTCGTTTATGCGCTTCGGCAACGCCATTCTCCCGCGGGATTGCATCCTTCTCCCGCGCCGGGAATGCTCCCCGAAACGGCGGGCCGCTTTGTCGTTCTCAACGCGTCTCGCTTTCCGCATCTCCAACTCCCCGCGCTTGATCTTCCGTTCAAGGACGAGTGCGTCATTACGCAGGGCATCAACGGCTCGATGACTCATCGCGCTCCGTGGAATTGGGCGCTCGACTTCGAAGTCCTTTCTCAGGATCAGCGCTGTGTCAAAACCGGCGCGGCGTTGGAGGATTATCACACTTTCAACAAACTCGTGCTTGCGCCTTGCTCCGGAACGGTCGCCGCCGTGAAAGCGCATGTGCCGGACAATGTTCCCGGCGCGAATAATCCCGAGGAAAACTGGGGCAACTACGTCGTCATCCACAGCGATGCCGGTTACTATGTTCTCCTCGCCCATCTGCGCCAGGGAACGCCGCCGGTCTACGTGGGCCAGCGGATTGTGTCCGGCGAACCGGTCGGGCATTGCGGAAATTCGGGACGCTCGCCCGTGCCGCATCTTCATCTCCAAATTCAGGACACGGCGTATCCCGGCGGGCCGACCCGTCCCTTTTGCCTGAGAAATATGATCCAGCTTAACCCGGCTGGAACCGTGCAAAAATATCAAACGTCGGCGATTCCGCAGGAAGGGACACGGCTGGCGCTGCCCACGCCTTTACCGGCGCTCCACGCGCTTTTTTGCAACTGGCTGCCGGGCGAATACCGTTATCGCGTCTCCCTCGACAACCACGCCGTGCGCGAGGAAACCCTCCTGCTCGATTTCGACGAGATGGGCCGGTTTCGTCTTCGTTCCCGGCGCCATGACGCGCAACTCACCGCGTTTCTTTCCCAAAATGTTTTTTATACCGTCGATTATGAAGGCCCACGCGACAGCCTCCTCGCTTTGATTTCCACCGGGCTCGCCCGCGTGCCGTGTCTCGCCGATCCGGGCATCGTCTGGGACGACCAGGTCAGCCCCGCGTCCTTTTATGGCGGAGTCATGCGCAAGCTTCACGATATCATCGATCCCTATCTAGGGCCAAGCCTGCTGGCCTATCGTTACTCCATGCAGGCGGGCGAGCAGGGTTTTGAAATTCGTTGCCAGTTGGAATCCGATGCGGGCAGCAGGGCGCCGCACCGGATCGCGACGACGCTGACTTCACGTTTTGGCATCCAAGGGATCGAGGCGCGACTCGGGAACGATGTCACCCTGCGAGCGGAATTGATCGATCCACTCATCCCGCCACAATTATCGAAAGGGCTTCACGATTATCAAAAATCTCCCTCGTTATCCCAAGTCTTCTCTCATGAATAAACGACTTCTCGCCTTCGTGCTTGGCGCAGGGATCAGTTTCCCGGCGCTGGCCGGTGCGAAGGAAATCAACCTGATCCAGAATCCCGGCTTTGAAAGCGTCGATCCATCCACGCAACTGCCCGAGAACTACGAACTGAAAGGCGCCGCTTTCTGGGGATACCTCGGCAGCTGGATCGATTTCGCCACCAACGGCATCATCTTTCCCGGGCAGGCGCCCAATGGCGGTTCCGTCAGCCAACTCGTGCGCGGCATCGATCAGTCGAAGGGTCGCTGGATCAGCTTTCGCTTTCGCGGCTTGGCGGAGGACGGATTTTCGGTCCCGGACAATTCGCTGGAGATGAAGATCGAGTTTTATTCGAAGAACGGAACCGATTATCTCGACTGCGCGTCGAAGCCGATCTACGGCGAAATCGAGCTGGACCGAAAAAACCTCACCGTCAACGGCGATTACGGCAAGGGTGGTGCAGCCGTTTGGCGAAGCTACGAATTGGAGGAACTCCTGCCTTTTCCGGAAGTCGACGCGGTGAGAATCAGCGTCTCCTACGACAACGGGGTCGCGACGCGGCCGCAACATGCCGCTTTTCTCATCGATGATTTTTCCCTGATCCAGCGCACCCGCTCGCTCACCGGACGGGTCGATCCAGCCGATCGCATTCCCGCTGCGAACACGTCCGGGCCCGCTGACACGAGCAAGCTCCTTTCCCTCGGTGGCCGCTGGTATTACGAGCCTTCTCCAGGCGAAACAGTGGATGCCTCGCACCTGACCGTGACGGAAGAAAACGCCGATCGCCTGTTTTACAAGAGCGACCGCCTGATCAATCCCTTTCTCAACAATATGACCGCGTGGCTTCGCGCCGGTTACAAGGACGAGCAGGGCAACATCGTAACCAAGGATCAATTCGTGCCGGACAACGTTGTGCTTATTTTCCAGGGCGATGGATTTCTGACCGTGAAATCCAAAAACCTGCCCAACCATCCCACGGCGAAATTTCCCGGCTTCAATCCCAGCTATATCCAGGAGATGAGCCGCACCTATCGGCTGCCGCTGGAACCGGTCCTCAACCCGGACGCCATGGCGATGGACGCCAACGATCAGAACCATGCGCTTCCCATGGGCCCCATCGGTGTGGCCGTCAACGGCGTCGTTTTCTTCAACCCGTTTGACGCGACCATGCAGGATGCGTCCAACATCATGGATTACTGCTGCGGGCATCCCAACCCTGACAATCAATATCACTATCACAAGTACCCGATCTGCGTGAACACGCCCTTTGTCGACAAAGGCGACGGGCCTTCGCAGGTCATCGGTTTCGCGTTCGACGGCCTGCCCATCTACGGGCCGTATCAGGACGCAGGCATCATGGCCAAAGACTCGATCACGAATCCGTTGAATGCCTTCAACGCCTGCTACGATCCTGTGCGCGGCTGGCATTACCACGTCACGCCGGGAAAATTTCCCTACATCATTGGCGGTTATTTCGCGAAGGCCGAACCGAGCAATTTTCTACGCCATCCCATGCATCCTCCCGGCGGTGCCCCGCCGTCCTGGGGGCAGTTCACGCCTCCGCCCGCCCCTTCCCAGTAGATTACACGGCCAAAAACGGCGGGATCGGACAATCGAGGGTGTCGGCGATGGCGCGGAGAAGCTCCGCCTCGTTTTCCTGGATGACCCCGTCGGCGGCGACGGTTTCGGCGCAGGCGCCCAGGATCGCTTTTTTGATTTGCGGTGCGGCCTGGTTCAGGCGATCAAGCGCCGCATCGATTTTGGTCAAGTCATAGGCCGTCGTGTCCAACTGAAGTTCATGGGCCGGATCGTCGAGCTGTTTCGCTCCGAGATTAAATGCGTTTTGGATATCGGCCGGTTCGACCTGCCCGGCGCAGGCCACCGCCGAAAGCAATACGGCGCAGTCGGGCAGCAGCGGCTTGATGGCGTAGTATTGAGGGACTCGATTCTGGGGCGGATTAAAATGGGGGTCGAGTCGGCGCAGGACGATTTTTTGCAAGGCGTAGGTGAAAAGATCGGCCTGGCCGTTGAGATCGATGATCGCCCGGATGTCTTTCGTGAACTGCGCATATTGGGGCGCGGAAAGATTCCGCAGCGCGGTGATGCTGAGCGTGGCCAGCGGTAGTCGTGCGCGGCTTTCGAGGGTCTGCGTGATCGAATACAATCGCTCCGTTTCATGCGCGATGATGGGGTTGGCCTGGAGTTGCTCCATCTGAGATTTGCGAACCGTTTCATCCGGACTGAGCAGCAACGCATAAACAAGCGCCACTGCGCTCATCGTGCTGTGGGCGGCGTCGGTCAGCGACTCGTTCATTTTCGACATGACGTCCGACGCGTAATCGAGATGCCGGGCCGATGTCGTGCCGACCTGGGAAAGGATTGCCGCAGTCGCGATGGCGGCTGGAAACGCCTGCGCCGTGACAAGATTTCCCAAATGTTGCAACCCGTCCTGCCCGGTTGGGCTGGGAGGTTGTTTGGCTTGGGCTGCCGTTGTTTCATTCCAAACCGGATGGACGGGGATGAACTGCCCGTCCCAATTCGGATCGAGTTCGCGGATGCGTTCCTCGAGCGGCGGATGGGTCGACATCCAATTGAAAACCGATTCGGTCAGGCCGTTGGCGAAAAAGAAATGGCTCGCATCCTCGGCGTTCGGATCGTCGATGCGCGAACCTGAGTTGCCGACTTTCTTCAGAGCGTTGGCCAGGCCTTCCGGATTGCGCGTGAACTGGACGGAGGCGGCATCGGCGAGGAATTCGCGCTGGCGGCTCACGGCGCTCTTGATGAGTTTGCCGAAAAAGACGCCGATCGCACCGACGACAATCAAGAGCAGGCCAAACAACGGCAGCGGATTTTTTCGTCCGCGCGTTTGCAGCAGAATCCGGCCGAGGATGGTCAGGGAAAGAATGCCGAAGACGATGCCCATCAGGCGCAGGTTGAGCCGCATGTCACCGTTAAGGATGTGGCTGAATTCGTGACCGATCACCCCTTGCAATTCGTCACGGGTCAGATATTGCAGTGCGCCGTGGGTCACGCAAATCACCATGTCGCCGGTGGTATGCCCGGCGGCAAAGGCGTTGATGCCGTCTTCGTCGGGCAAAAGATAAAGCCGCGGGACGGGCGTGCCGGAAGCGATGGCCATTTCCTCGACCACGTTGAGCAGCTTTTTTTCGTTTAAATCGGTGGTGTGGGCGTCGATGGGCCGGCCGCCGAGCATTTCAGCCACGACGCTGCCTCCGCTGGAGAGTTGCGAAATCTTGCAGAGGCTGCTGCCGAAAATGACGCAGAGGCAGACGAGCGAGACGAGGGTAAACACCTGCGGGTCCCAGAGAGAGAAGTTCGCGGTTCCGTCGGAGTTCACGTCCTGCTGCTGCTGAAAATTGACGAATACCATCGTGCCGGCATAGATCGCCAGGACGGTGCCGATGACCGCGAGGGCGAAATAAACTTCGAGCAACTTTGTGTTGCGGCGGGCGATTTCCTGGCGTTGGAAGAAGTCCATGATGGAGACTGTCGCTACGTGTAAACGCAGATCACGTGAAGGAAACTTTCACGGCTTCCTTTTCTTCCGGCTTCTCGACGATGAAGAGTTCGGCGGCGGTGAAGTTGAACGAGTTCGCGATGAGGTTCGAGGGGAAGGTTTCGCGCGAGGTGTTGTAGACCATTACCGAGTCGTTGTAGGCCTGGCGGGCAAAAGCGACTTTGTTTTCGGTCGAGGTCAGCTCCTCCATCAGCCGGATCATCTCCTCGTTGGCCTTGAGGTTGGGATAGGATTCGACCACGGCGAAGAGGCGGCCCAGGCTCCCCACCAGCGCCGCTTCGGCTCCGGTGACCTGTTTGATCGCTTCAGGATCGCCGGGATTTTGCGCGGCCTTCGCATTGGCGCTAAAGGCGCTGTTGCGGGCGGCGGTCACTTCGTTGAGCGTTCCGCGTTCGTGCTGCAGGTAACCCCTGGCGGTCTCGACAAGATTCGGGATCAGGTCGTAGCGCCGTTTTAATTGCACGTCGATCTGCGCGTAGGCGTTTTTGAACCGGTTGCGCAACGAAACCAAATTGTTATAGGCGCCGATGACGTAAAAAATAACAACAAGCGCCCCGACAACGATGATTCCAAGCAGGATCAAAACTATTTCCATGGAGGCTCCTTTGTGCCTCCCAATCTGACCGCAAGGCGGGCCGATGCAACTAGATTTTGACGGCCCAATGTCCCAAATTGTTGGACACGCATCGCGGGGCCGTCACGTGTTTGTCACATAATTAGTTGTTTCACGCTTGAAATTGAATTTGAGGGTGCCCACTGTTTAATGCAGAGAAAAGGCCATGGAACTAAAAGTTATCAATACGGACGACGCATACACGCATATCGCCCTTTCCGGCAAACTGGACATTATGGGCGTGGGCGAAATCGAGAATAAATTCATCGGCTATACCGCCGCGCGCAAAAAGAACGCGGTGGTCGATATTTCCGGCGTTACGTTCATGGGTTCGATGGCGTTGCGTCTCTTTCTCAGCGCGGCGAGAAGCCTGAACCTGGAGAAGAAATCGCTGATCCTGCTCAATCCCCAGCCGTTGGTGAAAGAAGTTCTGGAGACCTCCGGCATCGAGGACGCGGTGGTCATCGAACACGACACCGAGTCGGCCCTTGGCAAAGCCAAGGCTTAACGGCGCCTGCCGGAACAGGATGGCGCACGCTTAACTGTTCCGCGGTTTACCTGGTTTTGAAATATGGAGTTACCACCGGAACCTAAACGCGTGACCTCCGCCATTCCCAAGCGGGAGCACCTCGATAAGGTTTTCGGAAGCGGCGAGACGATTCGGACCAAGCGCCTCCATTCCGCCGTGGGACGGCAGCTTTTCGAGTACGTTTCGGAAAAGCCCTCCGATGCTCAGGCCGTCTCGCAGGGGAGAATTTTAATCGTCGACCACGACCGCCTCAGTCGTGAAATCCTGGCGCGGAATCTCCAGCGCGAGGGCTATGTCGTCGAGTTCGAGGAAGATGGCGCCCAGGCGCTGGTTCGCCTGGGGGAGGGGAAGTTCGATCTGGCGCTTTGGGAAGTGCTGTTGCCCAGCCTGAGCGGGATCGAGATGCTCAAGCGAGCGCGCAAGGACGCGCTGCTGCAGCACATCCCGATCGTGCTCCTTTCCGAGGTGAAGGATGTGGAGACGGTCATCCGTTGCATTGAGGCCGGGGGTGACGACTATCTGCCCAAGCCCTTTAACCCGGCGCTGCTCAAGGCCCGCATCCGCGCCAGCATGGAACGGAAGATGTTGCGCGACCAGGAGCGGCGGCTTCTGTCCCAGATCAAGGCCCATCAGGAGCGAATGAGCGCCGAACTCGCCGATGCCACGGTCTATCTCACGTCGCTTCTGCCGCAGCCCGTGCGCGAACCGTTCGTCGCGGACTGGCGTTTCATCCCGTCGAGCGAACTGGGCGGCGATTGCTTTGGCTATCACTGGATCGACGAGGACCATTTTGCGCTCTACCTGCTCGATGTCTGCGGACACGGCGTGGGCGCAGCGCTGCTTTCCGTCACGGCCCTCAACGTGATTCGCTCCCACGCGCTCAACGGCGTCGATTTTCGCAATCCGTCGGAGGTCCTCGTTGCGGCCAACCGGGCTTTTCCGATGGAACGGCAGAACAACCGTTATTTCACCCTTTGGTATGGCGTCTATCAGCGCTCCACGCGGAAACTGACCTACAGCAGCGGCGGGCATCCGCCGGCTTTGCTTTTCGAGCCGGGCGCGGTCGCTCCCAAAAAACTTGCGGCGCGAGGGATGATGGTCGGCGGCATGCCGAACAGCAGGTACCTCTCGCAATCATGCGAAATCCCGGCCGGTAGCCGGCTCTTTCTCTTCTGCGACGGTGTTTATGAAATCACGTTGTCAGAGGGGCGCACCTATACGCTCGACGAATTCGCCGCGTTGCTCGGCCAATTGCCTGCGGATGCGCCGATCGATCTCGACGCGATCATCGCGCAAATCCGCCAGCTTCGCGGTTCGGCCGAGCTGGAGGACGATTTATCACTTATTGCGATTCAATTTTAAACGCATGAATGCCTCGTTTCATCAAATCATCGCCAACGATTTCGAGAACCTCTGCGGATTGATGGGGGGTGCGACCGAGTTTCTTGAAAGTCAGGGCGTGGATGCGCAGGCGGTTTACCGGATCAATCTCGCGCTTGAGGAAATGGTGACGAATATCATCAAGTACGGTTACGACGAACCGGGTCGGCATAAGATCGAGATCGCGCTCGAAGTCGGAGCGAAGGAGGTGGTGTTGGTGATTATCGACGATGGCCATGACTTCAATCCGGTGCTTCACGAAAGAAAACCGCTGGCGGATAAACTGGAAGAGCGCGAGATCGGCGGCTTGGGGATTCACCTGATGAAAAAGCTGCTCGACCACATGGAGCATCGACGCGAAGCTGGACGCAATATTCTTGAGATCAAGATTCTGCGCAAATTGACCCCGCCTGTGGCGTAAAGGACTCGCGTCCCTACCCCGCGAGGATGCGCTCGGCGACTTTCTTCATTTCGCGGCTCGCTTCCAACTCGGGAAAAAGGATCGAGAGGAGGCCGCTGCTGCCGAGTTGCACCAATTCGGGCGTGAGCGGCAGGATGGCGGCAACGGGCACGCGGTAGATTTCCTCCGCCTTGGCGCGGAGTTCGGCGAAGTTCATGCTCGGCAGCGCCTTGTTGATGACCAGCATCATGTTCGGCACATCGAGTTTGCGCGCCAGCTCCACGGTGACCGCCGTGCCCTGAAAGTCTTGCTGGTCGGGACGAAGGATGAGGACAAGCGTATCGGAGATCGCGATCGAGAGCAGCGTCTCCTCGTTGACGCCGGGATGGGTGTCGACGAAGAGATAGTCGAGGTTCAGCTTTTCGATCAGCGCCTGGAAACCGTCGTTGAGCAGCCGCACGTCGTAGCCCTCCTTGAGGATGCGGCCGATGTCGGAAATCTTCATGCTGGAGGGGACGAGATGGAGCGGGCCGCCGGGACGGGGCAGCATGTTCGAGACGTCGTAGGCCGCCTGCTCGATTTCACATTCGCCCCAGATGAAATGATTGAGCGCGAATTTCATGCGCTCCTCGGCCAACGCGAAGGGCATGTGAATGCCGGGCGATTGGATGTCCGTATCGACGACCGCGACCCGGTTCCCCGCGAGTGCGACCTGCGCGGCTAGGTTGGCCGTCAGGTTCGACTTGCCGGTGCCGCCGCGAAAAGAATGGATCGATACGATTTTTGCCACGGTGATCGGTGATTATAGTTTATCGGTGCCCTTTACCTTCGAGCGCATCTCGCGGGCTTTGGCCTGGAGATTTTTGAAGTAGTCGGACCCGGTGATCTCCGCTACTTGCCGTTCCTTTTTCGCTTCGTCAATTTGAATCCGCAATTCTTCCAGTTCTTCCGTCAGTTTCTTGACGCGAAGGTACGATTTCAAGGCGGCTGCGGCCAGCAATCCGAGCAGGCCGATGATTTGGCCGAGGTGCTCGTCGAATGGGATCACGCGCTTGGTTTCCGCGTCCTGCGCGTTGATGAGTTGCAACACGCCGATGACCTGCTCCTCCGTGTCCTTCAGCGGAACGCAGAGCACGGAAGTGGTACGGTAATTCATCCGCTGGTCGAAAGCCTTCGTGCCCGAAAAGTCGAAGCCCTGCGCCGCGTAAGCATCGGCCACCGAGAGCGATTTGGCGCCGAGCGCGCATGACGTGGCGATGTTCTTCAGGTTCGGCTCCCCGGTCGCGGGATCATAAAGATTCAACGGCGGGAGCGAGACCGGCTGTCTCGATGTTCCGCCCATGGCGATTTTAAGCGAGTCATTGATCACCATGCCGAAGCGGAGGGTCTTTTCGGGTGTCACGAGATAAAGGGTGCCCCCATCGGCGGTGGAGAGAGACTTGCCCTCGAGCAGGATTTTTTCCAGCAGCGTATTGAGATCGGTTTCCACGGCCAGCGAGAGCCCGATGGGTATGACGAAATTGGCGAGTTGATCGGAACGCTGCTTTTCGCGTTTCAGTTGACGCATGAGTTGGAGGCTTTCGCTCCGTTTTTTTGCCCCCAGATAAATGCCGAACGCGCCGAGAGCACTTGCGCCAATGCCGTAGGCCCAATAAAAAGTGCCGAGCGCGGATGAAGACAGGTCCATGGGAACGCTTTTTAAATCAAAGCAGGAGCGTGCTCGCGGACGGTAGTGAAGGCAAGCCGCATTGAGAGGGGATAATCCTTTGCTTTTTCAGCAACAAAATGTCCTAAATACGCAATCGGCCACGCAACACTTGCGGCGTACGTGGTACGTTGAAGGGGAATATCCCGCCGCGGAGGAGAACGACTCGAACAAGCCAACTTGCCATTATTCATGAAATCGATGTCCATCCAATCGATTCTACTGGCTTCACTTTTTCTCCTGTTAGGGCTTACCGCCCGGGCGACGCAGACGGACAATCACGGAATCCATGCGGTGCCGACACCGGGCCCGGTGACGATTGATGGGAAGCTGGACGACTGGGACCTCTCGGGGCAGGTCTTCATGTGTTACGACATCGAGACCCTGAAGGATGTCTACTCGGCGAAGGTGGCGGCGATGTATGATGCGGACAATCTCTACCTCTCGGTGCATTGGGCGGACCCGAATCCGATGTGCAACCGCCACGATCCCCACTATGAGGGGAACAGGGGCTGGGCGGGCGATTGCGTCCAGTTCCGTTTCAAGACGGACCGGATTACCAACCTGGATTGCTGGTACTATGCGGCGAATAAGGAACCGACGATCCGGATCGGTTATGGGAGCGATCTGACCCATCCCGACGGCGGCGGCACGAAGGAGCTTTTCCAAACGGAGGGCTGGAAGCTGACCGACGGCGCGGAGGAGGCTTTCGTGGAGGACGCCGACGGGAAGGGATACGTGCAGGAGATCAAGCTGCCGTGGAGCTTGATCACGCTGGACAGGAAATACCAGGCGGGCGATTCGCTCAACATGGGCGTGGAGCTTTTGTGGGGTTCGGGAGATTGGCCGGCGCATCGTTACGCGGACAACCTGACGGAGGGTTTCACCAGCCGCGAATTTTTCTTCATGAATTATTCAGCCTGGGGGCCGCTGATTCTCGAACCGAAAGGGAGGTTGGAGTTGCCGGAGCCGGAGTATGTGAAGGCGATGGCGGCGGAATCGCAGGGGACGCAGGGTCCGGTGAAGATCACATATGACCTGCCGGAGGACGCGCTGGTGACGCTGGCGATCAATGACTCGTACGGCAGGCGCATCCGCAACCTGATCCCGGCCCAGCCCCGGACGAAGGGGAGGGTGACGGAGTATTGGGACGGGCGCGATGATGATGGCAAACTGGTTCCGGCGAAAAATTACAACTGGAAGGCGATCTATCATCCGGCTTTGCACACGAAGTATGTGATGTCGTTCGCCAACCCGGGCCATCCGACCTGGGACACCGCCGATGGTCGGGGTGCGTTTTATGCCGACCATACGGCGCCGGAGGCCGTGGCAACGGCGGGGGATTATGTGGCGCTGGGTTGTCCGATCGGCGAAGCGGGCAAGCCGCTGATTGGTTGCGACTTGAACGGCCAGCGTCTTTGGGGACTGCCGAACCGGACGTTTTCGGTGGGGGGAAGGATGTCGCTGGCGACGGACGGGAAGATTCTCTGGGTTTCGCAGGATGAGACGAGGACGATTTATCGCGTGGAAGTGGCGACGGGACGCTATGCACCGTGGAACCGCACGGCAACGGACGCAGCGGGCTCGGCTTTCCAGGTGCTGGATCTGCCGGTTGACGATCCGGGCACGAAGTCGACGCTCAATTTAACGGCGATTGCCGTGAATGACCATTTGCTGGCGGTGTGCCTATTGAATGACGGCCTGGTGAGACTGCTCGACAAGGAGACGGGCGATGTGAAGGGCGATCTGAAGGTACCGGACCCGGTCGCCGCCGTGTTCGACCGTGATGACGATCTCGTAGTGCTATCCGGGGGCCATCTGGTGCGGGTGAGTGCCGACGGGGAGATTTCCCCTTTCACCAGCGAGAGTTTTCCCGACGGGTACGGACTTGCGATCGATGCGAAGCGCAACATTTATCTTTCGGTACGCGGGGCGGATCAGAACGTGAAGGTGTTTTCGCCTTCCGGCCAGCCGTTGCGCGAAATTGGCAGGTTGGGCGGGCGTCCGCTTGCCGGGAAATTTGACGAGACTGGTATGCGCAATCCGGGCCAGATCGCGGTCGACCGCATGGGTCGGCTCTGGGTCGTGGAGGAGACCATGAACCCAAAGCGGACAAGCGTCTGGGACACGGAGACCGGAGAGCTGGTGAAGGATTTGATCGGCACGACGACGTATGCCGGGGCGGGGGCAATCGATCCGTTCGATCCGACGACGGCATTTTCCGACGACACGGTTTACCAGCTCGATTGGGACAAGGGGACTTATCGGCCGACGTGGTCACTGGGACAGGCGACCGGGCCGGACGATCTTTTTCCTGCTCATGTCGATTCGCTGACCGACCGGGTGATCAAACACGGGGACGCAACCTATGTTTATACCTGTGGTAACGCGGACACGGCGAAGTGCGTCTATTGTACGATGTATCGCGACGGCGTCTGGCGCTCCGCGGCGGTGGTTGGTGTTGTGACAAAAGACCTGGCGTCGAATCCGCTTTTCGCGGGTCACGAAGGGGATGTCTTTGGTTGGACCGACCGGAATGGCGACGGCCGGGTGCAGGGGAATGAATTGACCTTCGCCCGGCTCACCTACCATGGGATCCCGTACCAGGTCGGCAGCAATTACTGGGGCCAGTTGCCCGACGACCAGGGGACGATCACGTATGGCGAGTCGAAGGGAGCGGGCTTGGTGAGGTTTCCGGTGAAAAATTACCTGGCCAACGGCGCGCCGGTCTACGATGTCGCGAATCCGGTGCCCATTCTGGTGACGGCCCGGTTGAATATTGGCGAGGGAATGATCATCGGCGGAAAGCAGGGGCGCCTCTACATCAACCAGGATCCGCTGATGGCATTCGACGGGAATGGAAGACAGCTTTTCACTTACCCGAACCACTATCTTTCGGTGCATGGCTCGCACGATGCGCCGTCGGCGCGGCCGGGAATGTTGATCGGGCCATCGTCATTTTACGGCGTGGTCGACATGGGCGGCGACACGGGCGAAGTTTTTTATCTCAACGGCAACCTCGGCGAGAATTACCTGTTCACCTGGGACGGGCTTTTCGTCCAGTCGCTTTTCAAGGATACGCGGGGCGGATTCACCGTTCCCGCACAGGCGGTGCGGGGCGAGTCGTTCGACGAGGACACGGCGAACGGCGAATCGTTCGGGGGCAATTTTGTCCGCACCCCCGACGGGAAGATATATCTGGTCGAGGGTGGTACGGACGCGCGGGTGCTGGAGATCACGGGATTGGACCAGATCAAGCGACTGGCCGGGAGCTTTACTTACACGCCGGAGCAGTTTGCCGCCGCTCAGCAATTGGGGTGGAAGACCGCAGTTGCGCCGGATGCGCCGAAGGTTTACACGATCCCGAGAGCGCAGACGCCGGTGGTGATCGACGGCAAGCCGGACGAATGGCCCGAACTGAACAACGACCGGAAGCCTCTGATCGAGGTCCAGGAGAGCGCAGACGTCCGTTTTGGTCGTGTGGCGGCGCGTTACGACGACAAGAATCTCTACCTGGCCTACCATGTCTTTTCACCGAACAGCGAACCACGCAATTCGGGGCAAGACTTTCATCTGCTGTTCAAGACGGGCGACGTGGTCGATCTGATGCTCGGGCCGGAGTTACAAAACAGCAAGAGCATGGGCAACCTGCGGCTGCTTTTTTCAGTGCTGGGAGGCCAGCCGACGGCGGTGCTTTACGAGAAATCAGTGCCAGGCACCTTGGACAAGGACCGGGTGCCATTCAGTTCGCCGTGGCGGACGATTTACTTCGATCGGGTAACCCAGCTGGGCGACGTTAAGGTGGCGGTGGGACCCTATCCCGGCAGTAGCGGCTATTTCGTCGAGGCGGCGATCCCTTGGTCACGGCTGGGTGTGGCGCCGTCGCCCGGGCTGAAGCTTAAGGGAGACTTCGGCATTCTCTTTGGCGATACGAGCGGGACGATCACCGTTTCGCGTAAGTACTGGAGCAACAAATCGACTGGGCTGGTGAACGATGTCCCGGGCGAGGCGCAACTCGAGCCAGACCGTTGGGGCGAACTGACGTTGCAATAGAATCCCGGCAGGGAATGAGATTTGTGGCTTAGCCTTTTTTGATTTAGGCAGCCGCGCTTTTTCTGGGTGGTCCGGGCTACTTGTTGCCCGGATTCGCGTGGAGACATTCCACGCGAACAGGAGGTCGGCAGGCGATGCCCAGATTCCGGTGACCTCCTGTGCGCTCGCGATGCCGCGCTCGCGCACCCGGGCAACAAGTAGCCCGGGCCACCCATCATGTGTACTTTATTTAAAAATGCTCTAGCCTGTAATCTTTTGTATTTCGAGCCGATTGCGGCATCCCACCATTTGCAAATCACTTGCAATGTTGTAGCCTGACTCATGAAAGTTCACTTGATCAGCGATTCCTCGACGAAGTCATCGTCCCAGTCAACCGTTCCAACGTCTGACGTGGAACTTCTTGACGCCTATTCTCAGGCTGTGACGTCGACCGTTCAACAGGCCGGTCCCGCTGTCGTTCATATCCAGGCTCGCTCCGGAAACAAAAATGGAGGAGGAAGCGGATCGGGTTTCCTCATTTCACCGGATGGCTTTGTAATGACCAACAGCCATGTGGTCCACGGAGCTGACGAAGTGCGCGCGCAAACGCCGGATGGCCGGGAATCGCGCGCCGAAATAATCGGAGATGATCCCGACACGGACCTGGCGGTCTTGCGAATTGATCTGCCCGATTTACATCATCTTCATTTTGCTGATTCAGAAAAAATTAACGTTGGCCAGATTGCCGTGGCGATTGGCAATCCCCTCGGTCTCGACAACACGGTGACCGCCGGAATCGTGAGCGCCTTGGGGCGCACTTTTCCCGCCCGCACGGGGCGGCTGATCGACAATATTTTGCAAACCGATGCGGCCTTGAATCCCGGCAACTCAGGCGGACCCTTGCTGGACACGCGGGGACGGGTCATCGGCGTCAACACGGCTATCATTCCGGCGGCGCAGGGAATCTGCATTGCCATTGGAAGCAAAACGGCCGAATTTGTGGCGAGCTGGTTGATTAAGGAAGGACGCATTCGGCGCGGTTACATAGGAGTCGCCGGTCAGGACGTTTCCATCCACGAGCGGGTGGCCCGCTTCCATCAATTGCGCCAGCGCTCCGGCATCCTGGTTTACGCGATTGAGAAGGATTCGGCGGCGACTGAGGCGGGCGTGGAGGTAAACGACATTCTCATCTGGCTGGATCATGAAGAGCTGCGTTCGGTTCACGAGTTGCATCGGCTGTTGGTCTTACGGGAGTCGAATCGAAAATCGCGTCTGACCATCCTGCGGAAAAATCAGATCGTCCATCTCTGGATTACGCCTCGCGAGCGGGCTTAAGACGGAGACGGGCTGAAATATCGGCGCGACTCGGGCCGCCATTTCCGACAGCCTCTTGTTCATGGAGGGAAAATGACGGATGGAGGACATAAAGGCGTGACGGATGCTGACAGGAACTGGCGTCGATTTGTCCTTTTCCGCGTCCTCTTCAATTCGCGCTTTTATTATCCGGTCCTCGCCGTCCTGTTTCTTGATCTGGGCCTCAGCGCGACTGAATACACGCTGCTCAATTTTGCCTGGGCGCTCGCCATCGTCTTTACGGATTTGCCGGCGGGCGTGCTGGCCGACCGGATCGGTCGCAAGCCTCTCGTGGTGGCGGCATCTCTCTTCATGGTGTTGGAGATGATCCTGCTCAGTGTGGCTCCCCGTGATGGCGGCATTGTTCTTCTGCTCTGTTGCCTGGCGAACCGCATCCTGAGTGGCATGGCGGAGGGCATGGCCAGTGGAGCGGATGAAGCGCTGGTCTTCGATTCGCTGGCCGAGCGAGGAAGATCGAAGGAATGGCCCCTAGTGTTGGACCAGGTCATGCGGTGGCAGGGTGTCGGCATGGTCATCGCCATGCTCGTCGGTGGTGCGGTTTATGATCCCATCTTCATGGGACGCTTCTTCTCATTCTTCGGCGCGAATTTTCACTTTACCCAAGGCTTAACTCTTCGTTTCCCGATTTATCTTAACCTCATCACCGCTCTCTTGACATTAGGGGTCGCCCTCGGCTTGCGGGAACCTGCGGTGCGGACAACCAAGGTTGCGCCGGAGAACAAGGACCCGAGTGGTCCGGAAGCAACGGCGTGGCATCTCGTGGTCAATGCGGGAACATGGATCGTAAGAACTCCGGTGGCGCTTTTCGTGATCACGGCCGGGGTGTTGATCGACAGCGTGGTCCGGCTTTTCCTGACCTTTTCGAGTTCCTATTTCCGGGTGATCGAGCTTCCGGAAGCGACCTTTGGCTTGATTGGCGCTTCGATGGGCGGTCTTGGTTTAATCATCGCACCCGTCGCCCGACGCATGGTGGCGACCAACTCCGTGGCGCGAAATTATGGCCTGCTTGGGGTGACCGTTCTGGTGGGGCTTACCGGAGTGGCCTGCCGATGGACCCATTGGGGCGTTATCTTTATTTTCCCATTGGCCGCCGCCATGATGGCGCTCGGATACATCGTTTCTTACTACCTAAATGCTCTCGTCGATTCGAGCCATCGCGCCACGGTACTTTCTTTCAAAGGCGTCATCTTCAACCTTGGCTATGGGTTTATCAGTCTCGTCTTTGCCCTCGTGCTGAGGGCGGTCCGGGATGGCGGTAGCGCGCAAGACGCGGTGGCTCGAGGCCTTCTCTTTCTTCCGGTATGGCTCCTATTTGGCAGTCTTCTTTGTGCCGCCTGCTTTCGCAGACAATTCAGACCCCTATCGGCAAGCATCTGAATGCGACCTTTGCTGCAGAAGGTCGTTTTATTTTGGAAAAGTGCCCGAGGCGGGAGTCGAACCCGCACGGGGATTTCTCCCCTCAGGATTTTAAGTCCTGTATGTCTGCCATTCCATCACTCGGGCGATAGATCAAGAACCTTAGGCTAAATAAGAGTCGAGCGCGATGTCCCATGCGTGGTGAAGCGCGGAAACATCCCAGGTGAATTCGCGGGGAGCCGATCCGCCGACCTTCACGACCAGGTCTTTTCCGCCCACCGTGCCGATGCGGCGCGCGGGCACGCCGCGAAGTTCCAGCAGCGCGGCCACCGCGGAAGCATTTTCGGGACGTGTTGTAATCAGCGCGCGGCTTTGGCTTTCGCCGAAGAGAAGCGCATCGAGGCGGGCGTAGGGTAGGTCGAGCGTGATGGTTGCGCCCAAACGTTTTGCTCCGCCGATGGCGCATTCTGCAAGCGCGACGAGCAGGCCGCCCTCGGCCAGATCGTGCGCGCTGCGAATTTCGCCGAGACGAATGGCGGCACGCACGGCATCGTGCATTTTCTTTTCGCGTTCGATGTCGAGTTCCGGCGGACGGCCCCGTTTCAGGCCGTGGATTTCACGCAGGTAAAGGCTTGCGCCGAGTTCCTCGCCAATACTGCCGTCCGCAGGACCGCTAATGAGCAAAATCGCGTCGCCCGCGTTTTGAAAATGGGAGGGCGTGATGTGCTTCGCCTCGCGAATGATGCCGACGATACCGACCGTCGGTGTCGGGTCGATCGGCCCGGCGGGTGATTGGTTGTAGAGGCTGACGTTGCCTCCGGTGACCGGGATGTCGAACGCGCGGCAGCCTTCGGCCAGTCCGTCCACGGCCTGCTGAAGCTGATAGAAATTCTCGGGGTTGTGGGGATTGCCGAAGTTGAGATTGTCGGTCAGCGCGAGCGGTTCCGCGCCGGTCATGGCGAGGTTGCGCGCGCACTCGGCGACGGCGATGAGCGCGCCCAGCCTCGGTTCCAGCGCGACGTAGTGGGCGTTGCAATCGACCGATGCGGCGAGATATTTCCAGGTGCTTTCGCCGGTGGGAATGCGGACGACGGCGGCATCGCTACCGGGCGCGATCACGGTGCCGACGCGCACCATGTGATCGTACTGGCGGTAGACCCAGCGCTTCGAGGCGAGGTCGGGGGTGGCGAGAAGTTTGGGCAGAACATCTGCGATGTTGGCCTCGGGAAGCGACGCGAGATCGAGCTTTTGTCGCTCGTCGAGATCGGCGGGACGATGCGCTTCGCGTTTATAAAGCGGTGCTTCGTCGGCGAGTTTCTTCGCCGGGATTTCGGCCACGGTGACGCCGTGATCCTTGACGCGCATGAAGCCGTCCTCGGTCACGCGGCCGATCAGTGCGCAGGGCAGGTCCCATTTCTCGAAAATTTTCGTGACGGTCGATTCGTGGCCTTCGCGGACGATGATGAGCATCCGTTCCTGCGACTCGGAAAGCATCGTCTCGTAGGGCGTCATGCCGGGTTCGCGCTGCGGGACGAGCGCCAGGTCGATCTCGATGCCGCTGTTGCCGCGGCTGGCCGTTTCGCAAGTCGAGCAGGTCAAACCCGCCGCGCCCATATCCTGCACGCCGACGACCGCCTCGGGGTGCTGAAAAAGTTCGAGGCATGCTTCGAGCAAAAGTTTTTCGATGAACGGATCGCCCACCTGCACGGCAGGCCGGTCGGCCTTCGAGTCTTCGGTCAAGTCGCGCGAGGCAAACGCCGCTCCGGCCAGACCGTCGCGACCCGTGCGCGCCCCGACGTAGAAAACAGGATTGCCCGCGCCGGTCGCTGCGCCGCGCCGGATTTCGTCCGTGCGCAATGTGCCGAGGCAGAAAACATTCACGAGCGGATTGCCATCATAGGAGGCGTCGAAATAAATCTCGCCGCCCACAGTCGGCACGCCGATGCAGTTGCCGTAATGCGCAATGCCCGCGACGACTCCGGAGAGCAGGCGGCGATTGGTCGCGGCGTTCGGCTTGCCGGGGCGGATGTCGCCGAAGCGGAGCGAGTTCATGAGAAATACGGGCCGCGCGCCCATAGTGAAGATGTCGCGCAAAATGCCGCCGACGCCGGTGGCCGCGCCTTGAAACGGCTCGACCGCGCTCGGGTGATTATGCGATTCCATCTTGAACGCGACGCCCCAGCCGTCGCCGATGTCGACGACGCCGGCGTTTTCCTCGCCCGCCTTGACCAGCACGCGCGGCCCCGTCGTGGGGAATTTCCTCAATTCAAGGCGCGAGTTTTTGTAGGAGCAGTGCTCGCTCCACATGACGGAAAAGATGCCCAGCTCGGTAAAGTTCGGCTCGCGCTTGAGGATGTCCTTGATGCGTTGGTATTCGTCGGGCGTGATGCCGTGCTTGGCGACGAGTTCGGGAGTGATGGCAGGATCTGGCATGAGAAAAAATTTTGACGGAATTACGGGATGGACGGAATTCTTTTATTTTGGAGGCCGTATCGGGCCTTGGGTTCACAGAATCCGATTTTGGGCTTGGGCGGATCGGGCGGCGGTTGGAGCAACGGCAGCAGTTTTTGATAAACGTCTCGCAACGCGGCGTTGTGTTGAAGGAGCGTTTTGTCGATTTCGGCCAGGCGTTTCAGGATGGCATCGTTGGCAGCGAGCACTTCGCGTTGTTGGACGAAGGCCCGCACGATGAAAACGCCCATAGCCACGGCTTGAGGACTGTTCAGGACATTGGCGGCCATGATCGCGCCGTGCTCGGTGAAGGCGTATGGAAGATGCTTGATATTAGCACCTTGCGCATTCAATATCGCAATTTGCGATATTGAATGCGCAAGTGCTTCTTTTCGTGTGAGTTGGAACATAAAGTCAGTTGGAAACCTGATTTTGTTCCTTTTCACCGCTTCATTAAGTCTCAGAGTTGGAACACCATACAACTTTGCCAGATCGGAAGCCAAAATCACCCGCTGACTTCGGATCATGTGGATCAGCGGCAGAATATTGTCAGTTGAAAGAGAGGATTCGCTCATATATTTCCAAGGTCACAGATTGTGACCTTATACAATCTTCATGCCGCTTTCGCCGCAGGCGTGCTTACACTGGCAAGGATGGAGGCGAATAGCCCCAGGCCATCGTCGCTGCCGAGGATTTTTTCCGACGCGCGTTCTGGATGAGGCATAAGGCCGAGGACATTGCCGGCGCGATTGGTGATGCCCGCGATGTGGCGCTGCGAGCCGTTGGGATTCGCCTCGGGCGTGGTCCGGCCCTGGAGGTCGCTGTAGGTGAAAAGTACCTGCTTGTGCTGGAAGAGCAAATCGAGCGTCGCGTCGTCGGCGACATAGTGGCCTTCGCCGTGGGCGATGGGCAGGCGCAACACCTGGCCGGTCAGATATTCGCGCGTGAACCGGCTGCCCGGGTGCTCAACCCGCACCGGAATCGTCTCGCAGCGAAAGTGGAGACTCGTATTGCGCACGAGCACGCCCGGCAGCAGTCCCGCTTCGCAGAGAATCTGGAAACCGTTACAAATGCCGAGGACCGTCTTGCCCTGCGCGGCCGCTTCCTTCACCGCAGACATGACGGGAGAGAAGCGCGCGATCGCTCCGCAACGGAGATAATCGCCATAGGAAAAGCCGCCGGGCACAACGATGGCGTCGGCGCCGTTGAGCGACGAATCCTTGTGCCAGATATATTCGACCTCCTGCGCCAGCACATTTTTCAGGACGTGAAAAACGTCCTGATCGCAATTGGAGCCGGGAAATTGGATGACAGCCCAGCGCATGGCTATTTCTTGTCCGCAGGTTGGAGGGTCAAAACGTAATCCTCGATGACCGGATTGGAGAGGAGGTCTTTACAGATCGTTTCAAGCTGCGCGCGCGCGACAGCGACGTCGTCGCCTTCCAGTTCCAGCTCGATGCATTTGCCGACGTGGGCCTGTTTGACGGCGGAAACGCCGAGGTGCTGGATGGCGCGGCAGACCGCGTCACCCTGGGGGTCGAAGATGCTTTTGCGTGGGCGGACAATGACTTGGGCTCGAATCATGACTTACCCTATCGTCTCCGCCCCGATTGGAAAACTTTTTTGGTGCTGCGCACGGCAGTAAAATTCATTGGCCGCAAAAGAACACAGAGATGTTCCCTCGTTCCGAAGTTTTGGGAAACCTGTTTCGCACGGAGGGCCGAAGAGAACTGAAGAGGAAAAGAAGAAAGTAAAAAAATCTGTCTCCATCTCTTCAGTCCTCCGCTCGAACCTTCTTTTTTTTGCGATCTTTGTGTTCTTTTGCGGCTAAATCCCCAACTCGTCCGCCGTCGGCACGCGATAGGCAATGGGTTTGCCGAGCAGGGAGCGGTCGAGGAGCGCGAATTCGAGTTCTTCCACGCCGAGCTTTTCCTTGAGCGGGGCGACTTCGGTGGGAACGGCGGCGAACTCGATGCCCTGGTCCTTGATGCCGGCCAGCTTGGCCCAGACAAGCAGGCGTAGCGCTGAGTAGGCGGCGGCTTTCAGGTTGGTGCGCTCCAAAGTGGGCTTCGGATTTTGCGCGATCCAATCCTTGGTGACCTGGCGCGGGCCGCTGATGACCGTGCCGTGGGCCGATTCGGACCCGCGTTGGGCCACGAACGAGCCGTCGTAATCGAAGCGCCAGAGCACGTCATCGGCGGGCGTGGGGCCGAGTTCGGCGAGGATGCCGCGGAAAAGCAGCGGCGCGGCGAAGATTTGCTCGAACGCGGACTTGAGCGCGGGCGAAAGATTGTAGCTGACGAGCCGCCGCGCGGTGACGTCGTTGGGGGAGCGCGCGAAGCCCTCCAGGTGCGCCGCGTCGATGGCCGTCTGCCGCACTTTCTCGATGTCGGCGGGATGGCCGACGGTGCCGAGCGCGAGGTGATCGTAGATCTCGAAGAGCTTCGGCGTGGAGGTCTTGATCGTCAGCAGCAGAATGCCCGGATCGGCGCTCAGCGCGACCACGGGCAGGCCGGGCGAGAGCTGGTCCTCGATGTATTCGCGGCGATTGGTGATCGCCTCCAACCAGCGATAGGGTTCTTCGGTCATGGCTAGAGCACGGTCAGCTTCACCGGCACGTTGCCGCGGATGGCCTTCGAGTAAGGGCACATCTGGTCAGCCGCCTTGACCAATTCTTCCGCAACGCTTTTCTCGATGCCTGGCAGCTTGACCTGCAACTCGGCGGCAAGGGAATAATCGTGATTATCGCCCACATTTAGGTCAACCTTGACGGTGACGCTAAAATCGGGCGGAAGCTGCATCTGCTTGAGACGTGAAACGCCGGCGAGGGCGCTGCCAAAGCAGGCGGAGTAGCCGAGCGCGAAGAAGTGCTCGGGCGTGGGCCCGCCGCCTTTGGATTTAAAATCAGCCTTGATAAGGCCGTCGGATGTTTCGCCGTGACCGTCACGTCCACCGGTGGTGGTTCCTGAGATAGTGCCGAGTGTTTTCATAATGTGCTTGTGGGGATTGAGGTTTATTTTTGAGCAGCTTCGAGCGCGGTAAAGCATTCGCGGAGGGTTTCCACGGAGACGGAACGCAAGCCGTCGCGGGTGAGCACTTTCACCTGGGGGAAAACATGGGAGCGGCGGTCGACTCCGCCGGTCGCGCTGTCCGATTCGGCGGCGACATCGAGCAACTGGAGCGCGAGTTGCACCGCGGCCTTTTCGTCGCGCTGGGATGTGGGCTGGCCGCTCCAGCGATTGATCCATTGCAGGACGCTGCGGGCGGCCGGTGAGCCGGAACCGGAGACGGCGAAATCGACCGCCTGGAATTGCGCGCCGAGGGCGTCGTAGAAATAGAGACTCGGTTCGGGCTGATGATGCGGGTCGCGCGCGGCGAGAATGGGGACGACCGCGCCGATGCCCTGAATGGTCATGGGCAGGTTGTCCTTGATGAGCTTGCCGAGGGCGCGGACTTTGGCGCTGAGGCTGAGCGCCTGGAGCTGGCTGCGGCGATAATATTGGAAGGAAGTTTGCAGCGTCCGCGCCATCTCGAATGCGACGGCGGGCGAACCGGCGATGGCGATGATTGTGTCGTGATCGAGCTCGATCACCTTGTCAGCGCGGTCGTACATGATGACGTTGCCTGCCGTGGCGCGGCGATCCCCCGCGATGAGCACGCCGTCCTTATATTGAAAGGAGAGGACGGTGGTGGCCTGCGTCTGCGGTTCAGATGCGCTCGTGAGAGCGTGGCCGGAAGAAACACGAAAAGCCTCGGCCGTAACGGGACCGTTTCCCGTCATTCGCAGCAACTCGGAGAAGTCCCCGGTTCCGATAACGCTAACACCAGCGCTAGCGCCTTCGGCCCCGCCGGGGCGAGATCCCAGCGAGTTCATTGGCCGGTGCGTTGGCGGTAGCGTTTGGCCTGGTCGGGATCGACCTTGCGCATGCGCTTGAGCAGGTCATCGACGTTGGGGCGGTCCACCTTGGGTGCGGAGGGTCCGCCGCCGGGAGCGGGAGCGTCGGG
>Ga0182024_10002862_pt1 | contig 42044 bp, 33 predicted proteins | sample P32metaG_FD_120480 | JGI IMG/M metagenome (GOLD analysis project Ga0182024, IMG submission 120480) | Permafrost microbial communities from Stordalen Mire, Sweden - P3-2 metaG (Illumina Assembly) | ecosystem: Environmental > Terrestrial > Soil > Wetlands > Permafrost | place: Sweden: Stordalen... | reverse complement strand
GTGCGCCTCGTCCACGAACAGGTAGTCGATCCCGGTTGCCTCGAACGTGATTCCCGGGTCTCTGGCGGCGTCCAGCTTGGCCTTGAGCCGCTCCTCGGCACGGAGCAGCGCGGCTTCGAGGCGCTTGACCGTGAGCCCGTCACCTTCCCTGGACCTGTGGATCTGCTGGCGCATCCGTTCGAGTTCGCGGTTCAGGTAGGCCTGCTGGGCTGCGGCGCTCATCGGGATCCGCTCTAGCGCGGAGCGGGACAAGATGACCGCGTCCCAGTCCCCGGTCGCGCAGCGGGCGACGAACAGGCGCCGCCGGCTGGCCTGGAGGTCTTCTCGCTGCGCGATCATGACCCTGGCCTGGGGGTAGAGCTGCAGGAACTCGCGGCCGAATTGCTCCAGCATGTGGTTGGGCACGACGATGGCTGGCTTGCGGGCGAGCCCGAGCCTGCGCAGTTCCATGGCGCCCATCGTCATCTCGGCGGTCTTGCCGGCGCCGACCTCGTGGAAGAGGCCGACGGCGGGCTCGTGGATGATCCGCGCGACGGCGGCGACCTGGTGCGGTCGCGGCTCGAAGTTCAGGGCGAGCCCGGGCAGGGATAGCTCGGTGTCGTCGTAGTTGCGCAGCACGAGGCTGTTGAGCTTCTCGTTGTAGGCCGCGGCCAGCTCCGCTGCCCTGGCCGGGTCCTGCCATGCCCAGCCGGAGAAGCGCTCGGCTAGCTCGGCGGCCTTCTCCTGCGCGGCGAGGGTGTCGTCCATGTTGAGGACCCAGGCGTCGTCGCCGATCTTGTCGCGTACCTCGATCCTGCGCTGCTCCAGGACGGCCTGCGCGAGATGGGGTGCCGGGTAACGGCTGGTGCCCCAGGTAGAGGTGGCGAGGACGGTGTGCCGGTTGCCTTTCACCGTCCACACCTGGCCGCCGGGGTGCTCGACCTTCAGGCCGGGGTCGTCGAGGATCTCGCGGAGGAACTGGCGGACGAAGGAAGCATCGATCCAGGCGGCCCCTAGCCGGGCGCTGATTTCGGCGGGCGTCAGGTCGGCGGGCAGGATCTTGCCGAGTTCCTCGGCGTTGACCGCGAAGCGGGGGCCGTCGACGGCGGCTTCCTGTGCGGTCTTCAGCTTGTCGCGGACGTTCCCGGACAGGTATTCCGCGGCGGGCACGAGCTGGCCGGATCCGGGCAGCTCGAAGACCAGGGTGCCCAGGTCGCGGCGGGCTTGGTCTTCATCGACGCCGAGCAGCCGGGCTATGCCGGCCAGCCGTACCTCGCCGCAGAGGTCCAGGCAGATCGCGAGCGCGTCGGCGGGGGTGTCGGCGCCCAGCCGCGGGTTGCGGGGCGCGACAACCCGGCGGGTGAAGATCGCGGCCTTAGCGGCGCGCTGGCTGACCGGGTCGAATTCTTCCAGCGCCTGCACGACGGGGGCGAACGGGTCAGTGCGGAATCCGCCCTGGGCCGGGCGGATGCGCGCCAGTTTCTCCTCGCCGGTGCCCGGGTCGGTACGCCCGGTGTGCCGCCAGGAGAAACGGTTCACCGGGCCGTGTGCCCGGACGTAGGCGTCGTACCGGCGGCCCAGTTCCCGGCGCAGCTGCTCCAGCTCGGGGGTGTCGTCCGGGGATGCGGCCTCCGCCTCCAGCAGCGCGGTGGCCGTGTCGCGCAGGCCGAGGAGCTGGCGCAGCTCGCCAGCCTGCCGGCGGGGAACCGGGAAGGGCTCGGCCTGGCCGTCAGCGACCCTGGTGAAGGTGCCATCGCCGTGCGGTTGCAGGTAGCCGTCCGGCTGCCGGACGGAGTTCCCGTCCGGTCCTGCCGGCAGAGGTGCCCCGGATCCGGGTCCGGCCGCAGGCGTCCAGGTAAGCCGCCGCGCCCGGGCGCTGCCGGCGATGCGATCCAGTGCCCTGGCCAGCGCCGGGCCGGTATCGCCGGCTGCCGTGACGACGAGGTCGTCGGCCCGGTAGGCGCCGTGGACGGCGCTCAGCTCGCCGAGCACGTTCTCTGGATGGCCGAGAAAATACTCGTTCACCGGCACCTGGGCGCCGTCCAGGCCGATCATCCGGGCCCGCTCCCAGACCGCGCCGGCGTCCGGCTCCCGGCCCGGCTCGCGGCGCCGGAGAATCAGCAGGTCGGTGACGACTTTCGTCGCGGCGGCCCGCTGATGGGCGCCGCTGGGCAGCCGGACGGCGCCGGCCAGGTCGGCGAGCGCCGCGATCTCCCGCCGGGCGGCCGGGTTGCGGGCATCCATGGTGTAACGGGATGTCAGCACGGCGGCCAGGCCGCCGGGCCGGAGCAGGTGCAGCGACTTGATGATGAAGTGGTTGTGGATGCTGTGCCCGCCCTGGTTGTGCCGTCGGTCGGTCAGCCGGATGCTGCCGAATGGGACGTTGCCTACCACCAGGTCGAAGGAGCCTTCGGGGACACGGGTGCCGGCGAACGACTCGTTGCGGACTTCCGCGCCCGGGTAAAGGGCCGCCGCGATCTGCGCGGTGACGGGCTCCAGCTCCACCCCGGTGACATGCGCGCTGCCGGGGGCGAAGGCGATGAAGTTCCCGGATCCGCAGCCGGGCTCGAGCACCCGGCCGGCGGCGAAGCCGAGCTGCTGAACGCATGCCCAGATTGCCTGGACCAGGTCAGCGTCGGTGTAGTGGGCGTTGAGGGTGTTGCGCGCGGCGGCGGCCAGTTCCCCAGGCGTCAGCAGCGTGGCAAGTTCCGCGCGCGCCCAGGCGAGTTCCTGCCGCGTGGTGTCGAAGACCTCCGGGACGGCGCCCCACCCTGACCAGCGGGCGAGTTCCGCCTGCTCGGCCGCGGTCGCCGGACGGCCTTCGCGCTGAAGGGCCCGTAGCGCATGCAGCGCCGCGAGGTTGGCGCGGATGCGGCTGACTGCGCCGGAGGGCGCGAGGTCGTGCTGCCCGCGCGGCCGGAACCGCTGCCCGGCTAGCTGGGTGCGGCCAGCTCCTCCTGCTCGGCGTTCACCTGCTCCCACGACGGGTGGCTGCGGTCCACGATCACCGGCATGCCCGGCTGGCTCGCCGGCGCCGCCTCGCTGCGGTCCCCCGGGTCCTGGTCGTCGCGGTCCTGCCCGGCTGCCGGTTCCGGCGGGAGCAGGATCCGCTCCGGCAGGATGATCTCCTCCGCCTGGAGGCGGGCCATGTTCAGCCGCCCCACCTTGACCAGGTAGTCCTCCCCGGGCGGGTCGTCCCCGGCGAGATCCAGGGTCAGGTCCGCGATCTGCCGGGCCGTCTCCTCCCCCAATGCCGAGAAGAAGCTGACCGGTTCCTGGATCGATGAGTAACGCTCCGGCAGCCACCGTTCCCAGTGGCGCCGGGCCATCGTGGCGTAGTGATTCATCCTCGTCGGCTCCCTTGGCGGCCGGCTCCCACAGATCCTCAAGCGAGAGCTGGCCTTCTATCTTGTCGTACCTCCGCCGCCGCGCCACTATGCCGCCATCACCCCGGCCCGCCGGTATCCCACCATCCGGGCGGAGCGTCCTGCGCCCTGGCTTCGCGGGGCTCGATGTGCTCGTCCTCGCTGCATTGCGCGAAGGGCCCGCCCCGGCCGAGGAGGACCGTCAGGTGGTGGTCGAGGTGGTCCCGCAGCCAGGTCGCCATCCCGGTGCCTGGTTCCAGCCGCAGCGCCTCCCATGAATGCCATAGGGCGGTCAGCCGGGTGATGGCCTCGGCGTGCTGCCACCACTGGCGGCACCAGCGGTACTCGCCGCCGAGGGGCCGGCGGAACATCGGCAGGAACTGGCCCGTCACCCATGCCTCGACAGAGTCGTACAGCGGCTGCGGCGGTGAGTTCTCCTGCCCGCCAGCCGAGGCGGCGCCGGGTAGCTGCACTGTCATGCTCACTGCCCCGGCGGCCGGTTGCAGGTTTCCCCGCTGCCGGCGCTGGCGCCGGCGGATGTCACGGCGGCACGGGCGGCTTGCTGCATGGCGTCTTGTGCCCGCTGGATGGCCGCGCTGATCACGCGGGCATCGGGGCCGGCGTACCAGGGCCGGAGCTGGATCAGCGCGGGGCGTGCGCCGGTGGCGAGCAGCAGCGCCGTGCCCGGCGACAGCGCGCGGATGTCGGCCGCCTGCAGGATGTCCTGGCGGCGCAGCGATATCTGCTCGCTGGCCCGGCCGTCGCCGTAACTGGCCGAGCGGACCTGCACGTCGTGGCGGCCGACCAGGGTCGCCAGGTCGCGGGTCAGGCGCGGGTCATCGATCCCGGCACCGATGACCTTCCGGGTGGCTGCGCCCCACAGGGCGGCCATGCCCGGCTCGCCCCAGACGCTCACGCCCTGCTGGTAGGACTGCAAGATGGTAACCGGCACCATGCCCCGCGACCCGAGGTGACTGTACAGGTCGGGCAGGTCGGCGATCCGGCAGATGTTGGCCGCCTCATCAAGGATCAGGACCATGGGGGGATCGAGCCGGCCGCCCGCCATCTCCGCGTGGCGGCGGCCGGCCCGCATCGCCATGTCGGTCAGAGCGGCGATCAGCGGGGAAGCCGCGGCCCGCGACTCGGTCAGCAGGTAAAGGGTGTCGCGCGAGGCCGCGAAGGCGGCCGGGCTGAAAGCCGGCAGATGCCCCGGCGGCGGGGTCACCCACGGCATGATCTCCTCGTCGTGCAGGCAGGCCGCCGCGGTGCGGGCGGTCTGGTAGATACCGTCCCTGGTCTCCGGGGCGCCGTGCTGCGTGCCGCGCAGGGACGACGCCAGCGCCCGGAAACCGGCGCCGTCCAGCAGTTCCGCCGGCGTGGGCGAGGCCGTGTCGTCGAGCCAGCGCGCGACATCACGCAGCGACCGGGCCGACGCGGCAGCGGCGAGGAACAACGCGCACAGCAGTTCCTGCGCGGCCGGGCCCCACAGGTCCCGCTTCCTGCCGTCGGCGACCGTCAGGACGAAATGGGCGGCCATCCGGTGCGCTGCCTCCACCGTGGTCATGCCGCGCAGCGGATCCCACCACCATCGCTGCCGCTGGCAGGTGATCCGCTGCGGGTCGAATAGCCACACCGTGCCGCGGCCTTCGCGCAGCTGCGCGGTCGCGGCCCACAGGTCTGCCTTGATGCTGGTGGCCACGACGGGGCCGGGCGCCGACAGAACATACGGGATGCCCATCGCGGTGGTCTTGCCGGAACGGGGCGCCATGAACGCGATGATCGTGTCCTCCCACGACGCGTACAGGGCCGGGCCCCGGCCGGCCGGCTGCATGAGGCTGCCCAGCATCAGGCCCGTGTCGGCTGGGGTGATCTTGCGCGAGCTGGCCTGCGCCAGGGAAGCTCGCAGCCTGGCCGCTGACCTCGCGGACGGGCTGCGGGTGAGAGGCTGGATTCCCGGGTTGCGGCGCAGCGCGGCGACAGGATCGCCAGGCCGCGCCCTCCGCCGGGCAATGGCCCGCCACGAGATGGCGACGACGATGATGGCGGCAATCCCCAGCGCGGCGGTGACCGCGGCAACCAGGGGCGTCGGCGTACCGGGCCACACCCGGCTGGTCCGTCCGATGGCGAGGTCGTCGGCCCACCCCCAGGAGAAAGGCGGAACGTGACCGCCGGCCAGGCCGGCGGCGGCGCGCGCGGCCACCCACACCAGCCCGGTAAGGGCGAACATTCCCCAGCACAGCGCGAGGACGCACCAGACGCCTGCGGCGTTCCCGGCCGACAGCGGGGCGCGGGGACCCGCCGCCTGGTTCACTGCGCGTCCTTGCCCGGCTCGCGGCGGATCGCCTGGTCGGTGTCGTATAGCTCGGGCTCGGCCCCGACGAGGCTGAGCTCTACCGGGATTCCCAGGCGTTCCCCGGTCTTGATGAGATATTTCCCGCGGCCAGGATGCCGGGCGCCGGGCTGCCAGGAGTCGGGCGCCGACCAGGAGACGACGAGTTCCTGCTCAGGGCCGGTGAGCGGGGTGATCTGGTGCACGCGGGCGAGCTCGCGGGGCGGCAGCCCGGCCAGCACCGTGATCGCGCAGCGGTCCGCGAATCCGCGTGCCTTGGCGCGGTCTTCCTCGGTGGCCAGTGCGTCCAGGTCAGCGAGCGAATGAGTGATCATGATGCTCGCCATTCCCTTGGCGCGGTTCAGCCGGGTCAGGCTGTCGGCGTACTCGACCAGCCCAGGGGCGCCGCGCAGCGCCCGCCACAGCTCATCCATCACCGCCAGGTAGGAGCGGCGGCCGTCTCCCGGCCCGGCGAGCGCGGCGGCGGCATCGGCCACCCCGAACCCGTATGCCCAGGTGCACAGCATCGCCGCCGTAAGCAGCTTGTCCCCGGCGGCGCCGACGCGGGAGATGTCCACTGACACGGCCGGGGCGTTCAGGTCGATCGGCCGGGATGTCGGCCCGTCGAACACCCCTGCCAGCGAGCCGGTGCACAGCAGGTCGAGCGTGAAGACCAGGCCGGCGACGCGGTCCTGGTACCGCGCGGGCGTGCTGGCGCGCGCCGCTGACCGGAGCGTGTCCGGTCCCTGCTCGATGACGGCGAGCACGTCGCCGACGGTGGGCTCACGGGTGCCGCCCAGCCGCTCGTCGAGCAGGTCGATGGCACGGCCCAGCAGTACCTCCTCGCCGTTGGACAGGCGCCCTTCCCGCACCAGCGTGCATAGCGCCATCAGCAGCGACAGCCGGCGGCTGCGGACCTCCCACCGCAGTATGCGGGCCTGCGGGCCGGACATCCGGCGCAGCGCCTGGCCGAGCGGCCCCGCGTCCAGCGGGTTGATCCGGTCCATGCCGCGGCCGATGCGGATCACCTGGCCGCCCAGGTGCTCGATGAGCATCGCGTAATCCGGCTTGGTGTCGCCGAGGACGAGCGCGACGGTGCCTGTCGCGACGGCGCCGGTGACCAGGCGCTTAACGAGCGTGGACTTGCCGGTGCCGGGCTGGCCGAGGACGAACATTCCCGGGTTCGTGATGAGCCCGGCCCGCAGCCATGCCAGCGGGTCCAGGCAGACGACCTCGCCCCACAGCTGGTGGCGTCCCACCGGCGTCCCGGCAGCCGGGGTGCCGCCGCCCGCCACGAACGGGAACAGGCCGCACGCCTGCGAGGTAGTGGCCTGATATTCCGGTGCCCCGGTGACGTGGGCGGCCCGGCCTGCAAAGGCCATCTTCCAGCCCCACGCCGGCGGGACCCGTCCCGGTTCCTGCCCGGGCCCGGCAGCAGCCGCCGCGCTCCCGGCGGCCGGCGGCTCCTGGCGGCCGGCTGGCCGGCGTGGCCGGCGAGTGTCACGTCCGGGGCGCAGCGTGATCATGTCGCGTGCCTCCTGCGGCTAGTGGGGCATCCGGCGGGCCAGGTCTGCCGGGCAGATCCCGCACGGCAAGGTGGCGGCGAAACCGGCTGCCTGGCTGTACGTCATCCGGCGGAGCCTGATCTTCGATGACTCGGCCGCGGCCTCGGTCCACGCGACAGCCTGAGCCAGGTCGCCGGCGCTGGCGACCGTGACCGTGACGAACATCGAGATGAGGCAGACGCCCGCTCCGGCTGCTTCCTCGGCTGCGGCCTGCCGGGCGCGAGCCTGATCATGGGCGTCCCGCGCGGTCTCATCCCGCCCAGTGCGGCTGCGGTAGCGCTCGCGGAATGCGGCGGCGTTGACCTCCGCCTCCAGTACCCGGGTGGCCGCCGCGGCCGGGAAAGGGCGGTATTGCATGGCGACCCGCTTGGGATAGGGACCGGGCGTGATCAGCCGCGCCAGGACGTCGGCGGTCACGTTCTGCCGCGGGGCCTCATGCCAGGCCCAGGTCACCGATATCCCGCTGTCGTGCCGGTAGTGGTCAGGGAATTCCTCGGCGCCGACCGGCCCGGCGTCGGCCCATTCCAGCGGCGCGGGGCCGGTCCCGGCGCGGGCGCGAGCGGCGATGCGCAGGATCTCGCCGCGCGCGGCCGGGTCGAACGCGGCCCGCACCACGCCGGCGATCTCGGCGTCGCTGAGCCTGCCCAGCACGGTGACCCCGCAGGAACCGAGTGCCGATTCCAGCCCGATCAGGGCGCGGCCAGCCTCGGCGGCTGCCTCGGTGAGGTTTCCCGGCGCGGCCGGCGACGCCTTCGGGTCGAATGTCAGGCTCACCCTGGTGTCCACGTCGGCGGCAGCGGCGGGCGCGGCGGCCACGAGCTGGCTCATGATCGTGCGTGCCGCCGCCGGGGCGGCCGGGTCGATGGCGGCCGCGACGGCATCGGCGAGGGTGGAGCCCGGCTCCGGCGCGGTGTCGACGGTCACCGTCACCCATTTCAGCGTCGGCATGTAGCCGAGGCTGGCGAGCCAGCCGCCCCAGTTCGCCACCCAGCTGTCGGCGTCGCCGCGGTCGGCAAGCCAGGTCGATGTCGGGACGACCCGCAGGGTCGGGGTCAGCATGCCCGTGCGGCGGTCCCAGACGATCCCGTACCGGCCGCCATAGCCGTCCTCCGCGGACAGCAGCGTGGCGGGCGCCAGCACGCCGGGCAGCGTGAACCCGCCGGCATGCTCGGTGACGACGCTGGCCCGGTAGCTGGTGTAGCCGCGGGCGGACGCATGCCACCAGCGCAGCCGCCGGATTGCCCGCAGCGCGACCGGCTCTCCGCTGACCTTGGCCAGGCCAAGGCCGACGGCGATGACCACCGGCGGCGCCACGTACACCAGCGCCCTCACGTCGGCCGCGGCGACCAGGATCACCAGCACGGCCGCTGCCAGCACCGCGAGCGTCCCGGCCGCGCCGAGCCCCCACAGGCCGATGCCGCGCCTGCGCCGCCAGCCGCCGTAGTCACGGGGCCGCGCCTGCTCCGGGAGCATCGCTCAGTTCCCGGTCTCATCAGGCTGCATCGCCCCGGCGGCGCTGCGGCCTGCCTGCGCTGCCCCGCTTGCGAGCCCGGCCGCAGCCGCGCCGTAAGGCCCCGCGGCAGCGCCCGCGCCACCGGATGCCGCGCCGGGCCCCGCGGCCGCGGCAGGCATCCAGGCTCCGGCGCTGCCGCCCGCCCCTGCCGCCGTTCCCCCGGCGCCCGCGAGCCAGGGCGGGCGGGCCTGCCCTGGGCCACCCCCCGGCCCGCCTCCGTGCCCGCCGACTGGCGGCCCTGGCCCGGCGCCGGCCGGGGTGGCCGGGCCGACACCAGGCCCTCCCCCTCCGGCGGGGTCGGGAGAGCCTTGCGGTCCGGCGCCGCCGGGCGGCCCGGCGCCACCCTGCGGGCCGAGCTGCGCCGATACGAGCCGGGCCTGATCGGCCGCCGACGAGCATCCCGGCCCGCCGGATGAGGCGCGCAGGGCACCGACGGCAACCGCGCCGCTCATCAGGGTGCCCAGGAACCCGCCGCCCCCGGCCGCCGTCTCCACGGCCCCGGTCGTCCAAGTGAAGAACTTCATCAGGACAGGCAGCGCCAGCAGGGACAACAGCACCATCGCGAAACCCATGAGGATGGTACGGGGGTCCTCGCCCCGGCCGATCATCGTGAAAGCGGTCGCGTAGACGGCAGCAGCAGCCGGCTTGTAGAAGATCAGCGCGAGCATCCAGCCGGTGACACGCCGGAACCAGGCCCGGGTTCCCGGTGCCAGGGTTCCCGCCGCCGCCAGCGGCAGCACGCCGGCCAGGATGACCAGGGCGGCCTGGCGGAACAGCATCAGCACAGCCTGGATCGCGGCCATGATGATCGCGACGATGCCGAGGACGATCACCACGCCAGGCGCCGCCCCCGGCATCGAGAGCACCGCGATGAGCCGGAGACCGAACTGGCCGCCGGTTGACACCGCGAGCACCCACGAGGACCAGGCGTCGCCGGCCTTCAGCAGCATGGCCGGAAGCAGCACCCCCAGCGCGGACGTGGCCGCGATGATCGCGAGACCGGAGCCGACGTCGATCAGCGGGTTCGCCTTGCGGGTGAGCGCCATCTTCCCGGCCGCAACAATCATCGCGAGCACGGCGACTGCCACGGTGACCGGCAGTAGCCAGCGCTGGAGCGCGCCTACGGCAGGCTCGCTGGCCAGGTCAGGCGAGGGAACCTTGACCCACCAGTCGATAGTGCCAGAGACCACCCAGGCGATTCCGGACTGGATCGCGCCCGCGATGGCGCCGATCGCCCCTCCGGCGACGCTGCCGGCCACATCACCGACCACGTGGCCGAGGGCCGTGCGTGCGATGCAGGCCGGTTCTATCAGGGTCGGGCACGCCATCGCCGGCTACCCCCGCTCCGCCGGGTTCGCGGATTCTGCCGGGTCCCCAGGGTTCGCCGGGCGTCGCGGGAGCACCAGCGGCGGCGGGTCCTGCCGGGGCGCGGGCGCGCCGGGCCCAGCCCAGCTGCCGGGCGGCTGGCTGCCGGGCTGCGGCGGCACAGGCGATGGCCGATTGTGCACGAGATTCTGCACGACCTGCAGGACCGGGCTTACATACCTCGACGAGCGCAACGCCAGGGCAAGGGCCACCACCCAGCCAACCAGGGTCCAGCCCAGCAGGACATTGATGACGGCCACCGCGCCGATGCCCGGGACGCGCCGGATACCGGCGATGATCACGGGGAGCAGGTAAAACGCCACGGACACGGCGATTATCTCGGTCACTACGACGGCGGCGAACATAGATTTCAGCATCGACGGGTTCCTTTCACGCAGCCGGGGTCGGCAGGATGGTGAAGCCGGAGATAGACCTCAGGGGAGCGGCGGAATTGCCCCAGTCGCCGCCGGGAGGTGCGATCACGCGCCAGTCGCGGCCCGACCACACCACCTCGATGCGGGTCACCGCGCGGACGGTGACGCCATCGCTGCCGGGACCGGCGCTGACGATGTCGACCGTGGCATCGGCCGGGGTATAGGCCACCCACCGGAATGCCTCCTCGACCACGTAGGCACGGCCGAGAGGCTGCCCGGCGGGCACGCCCGACGCCTGGCTGGCCTGCTCGTAGCTCGCGTTGCACGCCGACAGGAGAGCAGCGGTGCCGGGGCCGGTTACCTGGTTCCGGATGGTGGGCACGAAGATGCCCGGTCCCCACTGGGCATTCGCGCGGACGCCGATGTTCACCGCGGCCAGCAGCGCTCCCAGCGGGCTGTCCGCGAATCCCGATGCCAGGCCGCGCCGGACGACATGGGGGCCCGCGGACCGCGAGACTGGCAGCTCGACTCCATGGAAGTCCGTCCAGCCCAGGTTCGCCAGGTCCGTCGGGGGCAGCTGCTGTGGCCCGGAAGGCGAGGCGGCAGCGGGTGACGGCGGGATGCTCCTGGCCTGCCCGGCCCCGCCAGCGGCGCCGCCAGCGGGGCCGGGAGCGGCGTGGCGGCCCGGCCAGGCGATGCTCGCGCCCGCGGCGGCGAGCACCACCAGGACGCCGCCGGCGATCAGCGCAAGGCGGCCCCGCCGGCGGTACCGGGCCACAGCGGGCCGGCGGCTGGCGGCCATCACCGGAGGAAGACGCTGGAAATGGCCGCAGCGACCGCAGCGAGGCTAAGGCCGCCGAGAACCCACGGCACGCCTGTCGCCCCGTCGGCTGCGAACGTCGCCCGGTTCCGGTGCCCGATGGCCATTTTCCCGGCGCAGATCAGCAGGCCCGCGACGCCGCACATCAGGACCCCCCACTTCCCCCAGGCGATGATGGTGGTCACCGGCCTGGTCAGCCCCGGAGGCGCCTGCGGAGCCGGGTTCGGCGCGCCAGCCAGCGCCGGCGGGCCGCCCGGCGAGGTGGCCAGCAACCTGGACGCGGGCCCGCGCAGTGCCCCGATATGCAAGGCAAGGACGTGCAGCACTAGGGACATATCAGTCGGCTCCTACGGTGTCGTCATGGATGCCGGGCCGTCCGCGCACCGAAGCGCTTCCGCCCGGATGCCGGCTATCGACCGGCGGGCACTTCTCGGCAGGTCCGCCTGCGCCGGATCGTCAGCGGCGCGCAGCGACGCAACGAACGGGACACGCACGATCGCGCTGACGCGGGCGGCCAGGAGCTGAAAGCGGTAGACCGCGGCCACCGGCTCTGGCAGTCCGTCGCTGACAATGGCGAGGACCGCGACGCTCTCGCCTTGCCAGCTGATGGCGTTGACCGCGGCGGTCGCCCGCGCTGCCGCAGCGGCCGTGTTCCGCGTGACGAGCGTGATGGGCCGGCCCCGGGCCTGCACGGCCGGGCGCCCGCGCGCAGGGCGCCGCACGGTGCCCATATCCCACGCTGGCTGCAGCAGAACCGCGAGCGTTGTCGTGCCCGCCCCGCCATGCGCGCCTACCACCACGATTTCGCGGACTGCTCCGTCCGGACCAGGCACGACCAGCCCCGGCCGTGCCCGCGTTGGCGTTGGCTGCACCTGGCATCCCTCCTCACCTCGATCCGGGAAGAACCCGGACCGGACCGTCAGCCCGGTCCCCCGGCCACGAACGGCAGTTTCAGATGAAAATATGACTATCGATCATCAATCAGGGTTGACGTCGATCCCGAGGATAGGCATAACCTGAACCCAGATGTCAACTTAAATCAAAAAACGATCTTCGAATTTAGAACGGAGGTGACGGTGTGCGGTGCGATCACGCAGCCGCCGGCCGCCCGGCGCCCGTCAGCCGAGAATCCAGGCCGCTCGCCAGCCGACTGCTCTTCCGCTGAGGAAACCATCGTGTACAAGATCGCCGCCGCCGGAGCCGCTCTCGCTGCCGTACCGCTGGTCATTGTCCTGCTCGCCGCGAGCATCCTGGCGTCCGCTCAGCCCGGTGCTGACGCCGGCCTGGGCGGCAAGCCCACGGCGCTCGCCAGGCGAGACATTCCCGCGGATTACCTTGCCTGGTACACCGGCGCGGCGCAGGGATGCCCCGGCCTGCCATGGTCCGTCCTCGCGGGCATCGGCAAGGTCGAGAGTAATCACGGCCGGTCGAGGCTGCCCGGCGTCCGCACCGGCGCCAACAGCGCAGGCGCCGAAGGACCCATGCAGTTCCTGCCGGCCACCTTCGCCGAGTTCGCCGTCAACGCAGACCCCGGTCACCGGCTGACTCCCTACGACCCCGCCGACGCGATCTACACGGCAGCAAAGATGCTGTGCGCCGACGGCGCCCGCGGCGGCACCGACGCCGGCCTCCAGCAAGCGATCCTTGCCTACAACCACGCCGGCTGGTACGTCACCGACGTCATGACCTGGGCCGCCCGGTACGCCAGGGCGGCGGTGACCGGCGGCGGCGCTGCGGCCATCGCCTTTGCCGAGGCACAGCTCGGCAAACCCTACTGCTGGGCCGGCCAGGGCCCGGGCTGCTTCGACTGCAGCGGCCTCGTCTTCGCCGCCTACGCCGCCGCGGGCATCCACATCGGCCGGACCACCTTCCAGTGGCAGCAAGACGGCCCGCAGATTCCGCTGTCGCAGCTGCGGCCCGGCGATCTGCTGTTCTCCGCCGGCTCCGACGGCACCCCCGCCAGCCCAGGACACGTGGTGATGTACCTCGGCAGCGGACAAGTCATCCAGGCCCCGCAAACCGGCGAGGACGTCCAGATCGACCCGGTCGACCTGGCCACCGTCGTCGCCGTCACGAGACCCGCCGACCTAGCCGCCGGCCCATGAACCGGTCCCCAGACCGGTCCGGGACCGGCACGCATAGTTCTCGACCATCCACCGAACGACTCCGAGTGGTCCGTTTGGTCCCGATAGGTCCCGGGACCGGTCCGGACCGGTCCGCCGGGCGCCGTCAGGGAAAGGCAGAGACGCAGTGACCGAGCACGCAGAAAGGCCCCTGAGCAGGCTACGAAGCGTCCTTTACTCGGTAGAGGAAGCGGCGGACCTGCTCGGCATAGGCCGCACCTACATGTTCCATCTGCTCGCCACGGGCGAGATCGATTCGTTCAAGATCGGCAAGCTCCGGAAGATCTCCAGTAACGCGCTCGACGGCTACATCGAGCGGCTGCGCTCGGAGCAAGGGGCGGTCCTCGGCCCGGGACTGGTGCCCGACGCCGGACAGGACGCCGAGCCATGAGGGGACGTACGCCCTGGACAGAGCGGGACGGTCTGCTGGTCCTTCCCGACGGCCGCAGCGCGGACCGCGTGGACCGCGCCTGGTCCGCGCCGGTCCCCGGACCAGTCCGTCCGTGCCGCCAGGCAACGCCTACGACTCCGCCGTTCCCGGCGTACAGACGCCGCGGGCCCGGCGCCGCTGGCCACGCGGCGGGAGGTGATCAGATGTGAGTCAGTCGCTGCCACCGGACGTTCTCGCCGACGTCGCCCAGGCGTTGTACGCCGTTCAGGATCCCCGGTCGGCCGACCGCGCCAGCCGCTCAGACGTTGTTTCCCTCAAGCGGGCCGAGATTGAGACGGTCCTCGGTGCCCTCCTACGCGCCAGAGTCATCGTGATCGGAGAAGCGATGGGTAGCGACGGTGCCGCAGAGACGAACAGGCTGATAAGCCGCCAGCAGGTAGGGGATCTGTTTGGCCTCCGCAGGTCTGCGACCTACGACCTGACACAACGATCTGACTTTCCCCCGCCCGTGGTTATCTCCCCCAAGTGCCTCCGGTGGCCGGTAGAGGAAGTAGTGGCATTCGCCGAGAAACTGCGCCACAAAGACGCAGGGCAGCAAATGCGGCGGGCGCGCACCGGCCGGGTAAAAGGCACTGCGGCTTGGCCAATGCCGGGCGGCCGGATCACAGGCCGGGTCCGTCCGGCGCGGGGCCGGGGGTAGTCAATGAGTGAAGTTGAAGGTGCGGGGGCAGCGCCAGCGAGCCGCGTGGTGATTGAGACGGCTGAGGGAATCACGGTTTACCCGGCCCGCTGGCACGGGGACCGGTGGCGGGCGGTCTGGTATGAGGACGGGAGACGTAGGCAGTGCCAGGCAGCCTCGGAGGCCAAGCTGGCTGCCGGGCTGGAGAAGGTCGCGTTACGGCTGGCCGCCGAAGCACCGAACATGCTGCGCAGCGGGAATGAGCTAATCGCTCACTACCTCTCGCCCGACAGGCAGCCGGTCGAGAAACAGTGGTCGCGGAAGCATGCCGAGACACAGCGATATTTGTGCGCCCGCTATCTGCGGCCGGTGATCGGGCACCTGGTGTGCCAGGACATCAGGGTTGCGCACATGCAGGCTGCCGTGAACGCCGCGCCGACGGCCGGGGAGGGCAGACGGGTGCGCGCGATGATCTCGGCGCTGACCGGCGCGGGCATCGCCGGCGGGTACCTGGCCAGCCCGCGGCTGAAGGAGGTGCACTGGCAGGCCCGGGGCCGACAGGCAGTTCCCCCGCGCGCGGTGCTCGCGGGGGAGTCCTTGTTGTTCGTGGATCCTGGTGAGATCCCCGCGGGTGAGGATGTCGCCAGGCTCGGGCAAGCCGTGGCCGCCCTGCGGCAGGGCCTGTATGAGCTGATGGTGCATTTCGCTGCGTATACCGGCCTGCGGTGGGGGGAGCTGACCGCCCTCACAACCGGCCAGATCAGCCAGGCCAGCCGAGTAGTCACGGTTGACCGCAAGGTCGTGGAGGTCCGCGGGCACCTGTTCGTGGAGGCACCCAAGAACCGCAAGTGGCGGCGGACGATCTACCCGCGCGCCACTCCCGGCGGGTGGCCGCTGGCCGAGATGGCCGCCGCCAGGATCAAGGAAGTCAGGCAAGAGCAAGCGGCCGGGCGTAACCCGCTCGGGCTGATGTTCCCGGCCCCGGCTGGAGGCTATTGGCGGGCCTCGAATTTCAGCCGCCGTGTGCTCAAGGCCGCCTATCTGGCAGCCGGCTGGCGCGGCACCAGCGAGATCCGCGGGTGGACCTGGCATAGCCTGCGGCACGTGTTCTGCACCACAGCGCTGAACATCTGGCGGATGGACGTCAGCGACGTCTCCCGCCTAGCCGGGCACGCCAACATCCGCATTACCCTCGAAATGTATGTAGGCAGCACCGTCGGCACCCTCGACCGCGCCCGCGCCGCCACCGACTGACCAGCCAGCAGCCCAGCCTTGGCCCGGCACAGCCCCCGGGCGGGCGGAGTCGCTCGGCCTCCGCCGTATTCCCCTGAAGGGCCATACAGCCATCCGCCTAATGCCAATGCCCAATATGAACATGCGGCGTCATGCATTCTGAACGGGACGGGAACCGGAATCCTCTCTCCGGCGGGACAGTTCCGCGAAGATCGTGGCCATAAGGACCCGTCCGGTGACAACCGTCAAGTCGGGTAGCGACTGTCACGGAGCGTCAGGGTTCACCGTGCGCGTTCGTGCAGATCGAGGTGATACACGGGTGATCATTGCCGCTTTCCATTCCAGAGGTTGAGTAATGATCACCCGTGTATCAGGCGTTATACGGCCCGAAGGGCTTGGTGATCTTCGATCACCCGTATAACGCCGACTCGGAGCGGCTGGCCGACCCCCATTGGTTAGCCTTGTCCAGCCGACCACGATCTACCGGTTCTGTGTTTGTTGCACGGTCAGGCAGGTCCCGGTCGAACTCGGGCGCCTCCTCCGCGACAGCAGCCCCGAGGATGACGAGGTACACGTATCCGCGGTAGCCCGGAGTCCAGCCGCGGCCGTTGCACCATGGATACGTGTCTCACGACAGCGGGGTCTTGGCTGGCACCAGGCTAGCCAGACCGTCTGGTATCCCGCGCTCTGCCGACGATGTGCCCCCTGGCGCAGCATGCAGGCAAGTCGCGCCACGGCAACATGTGCGAGTACACCCAGATACTGTCGACCCTCTCCGATAGAACCCTTCTTGAGCACGTGACCGGCTAGTTGCCGGGGGACGCCGCGCGGCTGCTAACCGACCGACTGCAGCGGCGGTCGTGGTCGGCGGCTCATAGCCTTCGGGCTGTGCCACGACACGGATTGTGAGGATGCAGAAGTCCGGGTTGAGTCCTTCGGCGGAGACCGCGCACGGTTCGTCGTGAGAAGTGATGGACGTGACCACGGCGGTGCACTCTCGACCCGTGTATGTGCCGAGCGACTCGTCGAATTCCCGAAGCACGAGGCGGTCGCCAACTCGGTAGTCACGATCGTTGCGTCGCAGCTCATGCCGACGGTCGCCGGTGATGATGGGGTCGAAGAACCGGGGCCAGCTCTTGAGTTCGTGTGAGGTGGACATCAGCCCTCCACTCCTTCGAAGTCGGACAAGTCGAAATTGATCTGGGACACGTTCTTGGCCAGCGGTGGTTGTTGCGGGGCAGCTTTAAGTGTTTCGAGGGTCGCCTGATCTGCCGCCAGCGTGAGCGGCTCGATCTCGGTTGTGCCGCGCCAGAACGCGTTGTTCACGACCCGACCGGCCGCAGTGTTCGCGAATGACGACAGGCGGGTCGCGAACTGCTGGGTCATGGTCACCAATGTCGTCATGCGGTCCTCGTCGCTGAAGTAACTCATCTGTCCGCTGTCAAGGTAGAGGACGCCTACGACAGTTTCGGTCGGCGCTTCTGCGTCTGCCTGGTGTGTTTGCCCAATCACCGGTATCGCTGCGATCGACTGCACCGACCGTGCCATCTTTCGGGACGAGTCGTTCAGTTGGAGCTTCGTCATGTCTCGAATGATGGTCTCGTTCTCGGCTCCAGCGCGGGTCCGGAGGACCTGGCGGAGAACGTAGGCGGCTCCGATGGTCGCGTGGTTGGCCTCGAATGTGCGGCCTGCCGTGTTCGGTGCGGTGTTGTCAAGGCCGACGCCGTCGTACTCGCAGCATTGCTGGAGTACTTCTTCGCCGCCGATGAGCAGTGTGCGGTGGAATGTGACACGTAGACGTGAGTCGTTCGGGTGGTCGTGTGCCAGGTAGCCGACGACGGCGGAACAGAACGCAGCCGCGATCGCCTGGGTGGGGCTGGGCAGGTACTCTCTGCGCCAGCGCGCCCGCTGGGTGTCGTTGGCGTCCGACGGCGGAACGGGACCCGGATAGTCGAAGAAGCCGCCGCTCCACCGCAGGACATCGGGCTGGCGGAGCAGATTGCCGCCGTCGAACGCGGCGTCGAGCACCGAGTGAAGGTCCACGGAGAGGATGTCCTGAAGTACCCGTTTCCGATCGGTCCCGTGTCGCTTGATAACCCGTTCGGGTGGCACTCCGTGCTCGGCGCGCAGCCTGCTCAACGAGTCGGTGGAGGGCTGGAAGCCGCCGACGCGAAACAACAAGAACGCGAGCAGCCGGTTCTGGAAGGAGACGCGACCGCGGTCGAACAGGCCGGCGAACCGGGCCTGCCGGACGTGAAGCACGACACTCGTGTCGTGTCGGAGCCGATTCTGCAACGCGACACGTACCGCGCGGGTGTCGTCGGCGAGCCCATCGTCTGACCAGACGGCGTCAAACAGTTCGAAAAGGTTCACGGCCCGGTCATCCCGGGACTGCCGATCGAGTTCCCGAAGGCGGGCCAGCAACCGATCACGCCCAGCGAACAGTTCGGCGAGGATGCGATCTTGCCGGTACTGCGCGATCCGAAGGCGGAACAAGTCAATCATGGCTCCGTCGCCGGCGCCGGACACGATGTAGGTCATCCTGGCCTGCCCGAGTTGAGGCTGGGCAAACGTCTCGTTACGCCAGTAGGACGTCTGGCGTCCCCGTTCGAGCCCGAAACCGACGGTGAGGATGACGACGTCGAACTTCTCGGTCAGGCCGATGGACTCCCACACGCCGGCGAGCGGGTTGGCGGGGTTAGCCGGGTCCCTCGGCTCCCCAACCCACTCGATCTCGGCCTGACCGCCCGCCGATGGTGCGGACGCGATCTGCAGGTGGTGAGTGTTGCAGAAGATCCGCAGCCGCCGGCCGCCGTCCTGATCGGTGCGGTCGGGGTAACTCCTCAACAGCGACTGCCAGCCCCGCAGCACTTGCACGACTACGTCTGATGCTCGTGCCGCAGTCCAATTGAGGATTGGCAACGCGGCGCTCGAGGACTCGCTGCCTTCTAGCGGCCAGTCGTAGATATGCGGGTGCAACCATCGTGAATCGCTGCCTTGTTGGAGGGGCAGGAGCGTGTCACGCCTTTCGAAGATCGTGATCTTCGCGTTCGACTCCTTCTTCGTCAGCCCGGCGGCGACGGTGAGCCCGGCGAACCCGCCGCCCACGATCGCGATGGACTCAACGGCATCCTCGTCGCGGTCGGTCCGCACTCGACCGGAGGAAACGAGCCCCCATACAAGGTTCAGAGCGCGGTACTGCTGGCTGAGCACCGTCACGCCAGTGTCGAGGGTCCCTACGACATACAACGGCTGGTCGGGCACCCGGAACAAGTCGACCGTCGCCGTCGCAATGGCCAAGTGGGGCAGCGCCGGAGTTGCTGACACAGTCACTTGGCGAGAGTATCGCCGCCGCTACATTCCGGGCTCGTCGACCTGCCCTCCCAACCCGCGCGGGGTGAAGCACCATGTTAGGTGCACGCGACACGGCCCCTAGACGTTGGCGCTGCGTGACCAGGCAGTCGCGTCGGGCCGCCTGTCAGATCGGGGCCAAGCTGTGGTCCAGACAGTTCCTGACCTGCAGAAACGCTCAGCGAACGCAGAGCAGCCAGTTCTGCACGCCGAGAGCGCGGTATTCGGGCGTTCATTGAACTCTCAGATGGCTGTTGGCCTGGTGGCCGGGATGCAGCACGATGGCTGCGATACCTGGGCAAAGAGATGTGACACTCGAAGCCCTCCGGCGCTATGACGTGGCGCCCAGAAAGTCACGCTTCGGCACGAACCATCGACCGATGCCCGCGCGCTGGCCAGGTACCGCGTCGCGAGGTTATACGAACCATGGAACGATCCATGTGGCCGCCGCGAGTATGCAGGTCACTATCCGTAGGCACGGGATTACCCGCAACAGGGGATCGGCGGCAGTGCTACCAATAACCACGATGAATCTACCAGCCAACGCAGCGACTTTTCCCATAAGCGCGGCGAGGGCCGATACGAGGATGGACCACCCAACTACGACCAAGAAATGATGAGTGCGCACCAGGCTCGGATCGTGCATGACAAAGGAGGAGAGTTCACCCGTCGATAGCATTAGGAACAGCGTCAGCCATCGTCGTGTCGGAGAAATCAAGGAAGCCATTGCACTGTGGCGCGACGTCAACCAGCCGATAACCAACGAGATGATTGCAAGACTGGCGAAGACCGATGACTTGCCGGTATCCCACTCATGCAGGACGCGATGCAATGCGATCGCTACCGATACTGCCATAAAGCCGGAAGCGAAGTAGAAGAAGGCCGCACCGTTGAGCATCGCCGCCGGGTCTTCGAGCACTGCGAGTCGCTCACCGACGCTAGGATGAGTCCGCACAAAGGGAATGCGGTTCGCATCAAGAATTACACTTCTTGCCAATTCCTCTTTTGATGTCTTACCACCGAGGATGCCAGCGGATACGGAATCCGCCGCGAGCTCCTTCGCGCGACAGTAGGCTCGCATCGAGATCAGTGCAATGAATGCCATCGCCGCTAAAACGAATTCGTTTGATATGCTACGCCAATTGCCCATGAGTTGATTGAAGAGGGCCAACCCCACCGCAGTTGACATCACATAGTAAACAAACGCATCACCCATGCCGATGTGCGCGGATTCGTGCGCCCACTGCACATCTCGGGCACGGGGGTTTCCCTCCCATGCGAGCGCGGTGTGAGTGCTGACCAGGACGACGGGAGAAGTCAGACGACCGCGCACGCGTGCCGAGGCACGCGTGCCTGGTACAATTTTTGCCGCCGCCTGAATTTTATCATCCTTTAGGTAGTCGGGCAGAGGCTTGTAGCGCTCACCCCAACTGACTGCGCCGCGCGGAGTCCGCATTCGGAAACGGGCGATCCAGTAGACGGCCATAGCTTGGCCGAGCACTGCAAACAGCCCGAAAGCGTTGCCATGCTCGACTGCCCAGATATCGCAGGCCGCCAGCGCAACATAAAGAACAGCTGGAAGTAGGCGGATGTTTGCGGCCGAGCGATAGAACATGATTCGGTGCCGCCACGCGGCCGCTATGCTCACCCAGTCGCCTCACGTGCCTTGCTCACTGCTAGCTCTGCGAGAATCTCGGCCATTCGTGGCGCCAGACCGAGAGCGACACCATACTTCATCAGCTCGGCGCGCAGGGCGGAGAAGTCCTGCTGGGCAGCTGTGCCTGTCTGAGGAGCAGAAAGGCGCGGCGATTCCGGCGGCAGCACAGGATCCTTGATCTTGAATATCTTCCGCACAACATCCCGTAGTCGCTCTTCGAGGGCGGCACGGACTTCACCCTTTACCACACCATATGCCCATATAACGACCATGGTCACCGGCGGCGTTATCAAGTTCAGCTCGGTTTCAAGCCCGAAGTCAACCGGCGACCCACGCAAGAATCGTCGGCGGTTGGAGGTTGCGAAGTAGTCGGCGGTCAGGTACCGCTCTTCGGGTTGCAGTTCGCTGACAATCTCCAGCACCATGGCCTGTTCGCGCTCACCCAGCCGAGATGACACTTCAGCTCTCCCTGGAGTTCAGAGACGTCCTCATCCCAACGTCGTACAAGCTGGTATATCACGGACAAGGCTCTGACATGAAGCTGAGTGACCTCCTATGTCGACTGTACAAGCCGGTCCCCAAAATGGCTGTACGGCGACTAGCACCCTCGGGACCGAACTGGCATGCGGTCAGCAGTAGAAGGGCGCGAGCTCGCCGGGTACCTTCCGCCGGGCAGGTAGAGACATGAGTTTCAGATTTCCGTCCTATCTGCGACCTGCTCAGATTCGGGTTAGGCGCTGCAGGATCCGGGTTACGGCATCCCATCCTGCGAGGGCTTCGCTGCAACCGGCGTTCGGTTCCTTTGCACCTTCTTGGAATCGCCCGGCGATCTGCTGCAGCCTGCCCCGATCAGCCGGTTCCGCGCTCATCAGGGCGTACCAGCCGATTGCCAGCGGCAGTACAGAACGCCGGCACTGCGCGCGGTCAGCGCAACCATGGGTATTCACTCTGGGTAAGGACGGGCTTCGGCGAACAGCCGTTACCAGGTACTCATCCGTAGACAGATGATGGTCTAGCCTCAGGGCGTTTCCCGGCCGCGGAAGACGTTGTCGCGGTGCCACCGGAAGTAGGGCTCGGACCTGGCGGAGTGGGCGTGGCATGGCCTGCCGTACAGGTCCTGGATGCGGCGACCGACCGTGCCGTTCGTGTCGCTTGCGCCGATGATGATCCCGTCGTGGCTGACGGTGATGAAGCCGTGCTCGAACAGGGCGTCACAGCCGAACAGGCATGCTGCCATGGCGATGTCTGACAGCTGGCGGCGCTCGTGGTCAGCGCACAGGCTGCGTTTCTTGATGTGGGCGGCCCACAGGAACCGCACCGGGTAGGTCTCCCCGCATAGCGCGCATGCGGCAGTGTCCGCGCCGGCGAACAGGATCCGCCGCAGGGCGGCCTGCTCTCCGCGCTCCTCGATGGTGCGACCGCGGCCAAGGTCGTCTTCGAAGGTCACCTCCTGGCCAGCGTTGCCCGGGGCCGGGTCGCTATCGTCCGCGGCCGTGATCGCCAGCCGGGGTGGCGGGCCGGTGACGGTAGCGCCCGGCAGGGTGCGGAGCACGGCGCCGATGAACGAACTGCGATGACCGAGGACCTCGGGCGTGATCGTCACCCAGCCATTGCAACAGGGCCAGAGCGTGTTCGACATCGGCGATCGGAACCTCCCGCCCCTGCGGCGACCGCCCGGTGCCCACGACAACGTCCGGGGGTGAGACCCTCCAGAATCAGGTTCTGCCGGCCGGAGATCGTCCTCAGCGGCACGCCGAGCAGCCGGCGCAGCAGGTCCTCGGCAGATTCGCGAGCTTCCGCCGGCAGGATCTCTGCCGCCCCGCCAGGGCCTGGCCAGCGTGCAACCATGCCAGCGGAGAAGGCAGCGGGCTTTCGCCAGGCTCCCATTCCCGCAGGTCCACCTCAGGGAAGTGCTGCCGCACCCACTCGTGCGCGACTGCGTATTTACTCGAGTTCCGCGCGTAAGGATCCGCCTGCTGCGTCCATCGCAGCCGCTCACGCAGGCCACCCTCCGTTGCAGAGTCCCGGACCCGGTCGCCGCAAGCGCCCTCAACGTGGCAGTGCTCCCTGGCGCGGTCCGCACCCCGGAACGGAAAACCGCAGCGCCCGCAGTAACGATCGGCATACGCCGGGACGAAAGAAACTGTCCTGTCAGTCATGGTCACCGGGCTATCTAACCCCACCAAGAAACTGCTGACGCAGGTCATGCCGCCGCGCTGCTCGCAGCGGGGCTGCCCATGATGAGCAGCAGTCATCACCCGTCCAGAGTCTATTGATACGAAGACCGGCCCGATGCCGGTACAAGCGACCGGCCCCGGTCCGATCCGCGAAGGATGGTCGTTCAGCGACCGCTCCAGGCAGTGGTACTCGACCGATGCGGGGGGCTGGGCCGGGCGGAATGCGCCTTCGTTTCCCATCCCGCCCGGGCCAATCGCAAGCCCCGCAGGTCATACCATTCCTCGGCGTGAACCTTGGTCTAGATATCGTCAGGCACGGCTCCGCCCGTGAGGCTGCCGCCGCTGTTGGCCGCCGGGCTGATGCAGCTCCGCCAGGGAAAGATCCGGCGCAGCCAATGGCCCAGGCCCGTCCAGGAACTGGGGATGATGGCCGTGCGCCCGGTCGCCCACTCTGCCCGAACGTGCGTTAGGCGTTCCGGTACGCGATAACAGAATATCCGTTCTGCGGGCCATTCCCGATCATGTTGAACGGCAACTAGGCCATCCAGAACGGCGGATATTGAAGCACGTTCTGCGCAATCCTTGTAACGAAACGTTACGATGGTATCGGCTAGTCCGAGCTGATCGGGTAGTACTGTCGTCAATTTACAGGCTCTGCCGCCAGGCGGCCCTGGCCCATGATCTTCTGGCATTGAACCGCCTCTGCACGGGCCTGCCGACATGTGTGCCAAGACCCAGGCGAGGCGCATCTGTGCTGCAGCGGACTAGTCGTCGCCGTCTACTGCGCGGCGCACTGCTGCAAGGTCTATGCCGACTGGCGCGGCAGCACCCCAGCAGTAGATCACCTTGTCGTCCATGCCGACTGTGCGCCGCAGGGCAACGACGGCGAAGCCGCCATCGGCGAAGACATCGCCGGGCCGCGTTTCCGCCAGGTGTTTGCCCCATGCCTCGGCATCCTCGTCGGCTTCGAGGCCTGTGTGCTCGTCAAGCACGGCGCCTGACATGGAGATCGCGACATGGCGGCTCTTCAGCTTGCCAAAATCCATAACAATATTCCTTTCATTGTGAGTTGCGCGATTACAACCCTTATACTTCTATTATGCTCGGCACGGAGCGAGCTGCCGGCCATCGGCATCGAGCTGCGCGAAATGCTACGCGCCGAGGAGGGGGTCGCCACTAGTTGTACTTCTGCTCGAAGAGGTTCCGGAGTTCGGGCTAGCTGAACTATCCCCGGCAGGAAGGCAGGCCTGCGTGGCCCCGGTTACTCGGTCATGAAGGTCCTGAACAACTCCGCTAGTTCCTCAGGCGGGCTCATCGCTGCGGCGATCTCGGGTCCGTGCACGCGCTTTTTGTAGCGGCGGCCGGTGTACTGAACGAACAGCTTGTCCAGGATCTCCTCGCCAGGAGCGATCTCCAGCAATGCATCGCCGGTGTGCTTACCGACATCGGCCTCTGCTTCTTCCCAGGCCGTGGTGATCTGCGCTATGAGTTCAGCGGGCGTCATCAGCCGCTCGATTACGGCGCTGGTGAACTCGCTGAGGTCCACGTCGTCTTCAGCGAGCCGTTTTCTCAGCGTGGTGTCCATCAGCTGCCGCGGCGGGGTAACCCGCTGCGCGGCCCGGTTGATGACGATCTTCCGCCGTAGTTTCCCGGCGGCGGAGTTGAGTGCCTCCGCGGTAGCCGCTGCGTCCGGCGCAGTTGCGCCCTGCGGGACGAGGGGCCGGATGACGGCGGCGATGGCGCCCGGGTCGAGGAGGTAGTTCTCGATCTCGCGCCGCCGCAGAACATGGACCGATTGGGATTGAGTCAGCCGCTCCAGCACCTCCGGTGCCAGCTCGTCATGGTCGCGCAGGTAAAGGACCCGGCGCAGGCCAGCCCGGTCAGTACCGGCCAGCCATTCAGCGAGCTGATCGGCATGACGTGCGTTGTGGCCGCCGCGGCCATGGAGCACGGCCACCCTCGGATTGCGCAGCACGTGCGGGAACCACACCTGCAGCACATCCTCATCGGAGGTTCCCTCCACAACCAGCGCCCGGTCAGCCGACAAGACATCGGAGAGCCGGACACCGAGAGCATCCAGCAGCGGCAGCGGGTCAGCCCTGACCGGCTCGACATTCGAGGCACCCTGATCGCGGCTGACAAGCCATAGCCGGTCACCGGCCGGAGACCAGTCCAGCATGACCGGGCTGTGGGTGGCCGCGACGATCAGCCGGTCGCTAGCCCAGCCTTGCAGCAAGCCAAGAAGAGCCCGTTGCGCGGCCGGGTTCAGGCTGGTCTCCGGCTCCTCGATGAGCAGTGTGAACGGGGGGTCCTCGGTCAGCCCGACGACGATCGTCATGAGCAGCTGCTCGACGCCGGTGCCAAGATCTTTCAGGTTCAAGGCGCCGGCGCCGTTCCCGAACACCACCCGCATCTGGTTCCCGCCCGTCGGCACCCGCAATTTCCCGATGTCCGGCACGACCTGGGCGATGAGGGCACCCACCTGCTCGAAGACGTCAGTGTGGTCGGTGAGCAGGTAGTGCAGGACACCGGCGAGGTTGCCGCCTGCCGGGTCAAGCTTTTCGGGACTGGCGGTTGCCTGGGTGCGCTGCGTTCCGGTGCGCAGCGCACGGAAGTGGTAGAACCGGGACCGCCAGGCGGTCAGGGGCGCCATGATCGGCGCCAAATTGCCCTGGCTCGACAGGTAACCGTCTAGCCCAGCCCGCCCTTCGCTAAAGGTGCCTGTGACTTCCAGGAGACGGTGCCCTTGATCCAAGGGGGCCAAGACCCCGCCCTGCTGACCTTCCTGGCCGTTGCCTTGCTGGAAAGCGCCGATCACCTCGTAGCTGTACGGATGATCGGCTCGGCCCGGCTGCCGCCGCATCCTGGCCACGGGCTGCAGGCCGATATCTGGCCAGCTTCCGAGCACCTCGCGGAGCACCAGCGACTGGTCTTGCCACTGCTCGAACATGAACTGAAGACTGGACAGCACGCCTGCATCCAGCAGCCACTGGCCTCCCGCAGCATTCTCCAGGATCGCGGCGCGCTCAGCCTGATCAAGGTCGAACGTTGCGCTGAGGCGGGCGGGCGCTTCAGCACCACCATGCCGCAAGGACGCGAGATCGCCGTGATCCCCGGCAAGGGCATCCAATGCCGACAGCAGCGCCGTCTTGCCGGCGTTGTTGGGCCCGGCGACCAGGACCAAGCCGGTCCCCGGCAAGTGCATCTCGGCCTCGCGGAAGGCCCGAAAATTTTCCAGCTGCAGTTGGCGAACACGCATGCAGGACAGCCTGGCAGCAGGCCACGCGGCTGTCGCCGGGAATTGCGTGACCGCAACGGTCGCGTCTGCAGCACCGACCTTGCTAAGCCGGGCGGCGGCTCTGTGAGCAGCCGCCCGGTCGGAATCGGCGTAGCAGATGACGGTAACGGCGGCCGTGGCAGATCAGATTACCCAAATCTGGATGGCCAGCGCCATGATCGATATCTAGTCCATGAAAGCGCCGAACGGCGGTCGGCGAGCGTTCACTTGACGGCTCCCGTTACTCAACGTGATGCCCTAGACCGAGGTGACCTGATGCTCGCCGCCACCTCGGCACAGCGCGCCTGGTCCATACGCCACCGCCGGGCACAGGCACCCCTTTGACGATCGAACCGAACGTCCCGAACGCCGGTGCCAAGACCCTGCTTGACTTGACGCGCGCTGTATGCGGCAGATCCCTGCGTCGTGCGCATTGCGCCCGACCTGGTGGGCCAGTTCCACCAACGCTGCACCGGCGGCCTCGGCACCGGCCGAACGCGCGGCGAAGGCACGGCTGCCTCGGACATGATGCGAAGATTGGGCGTCTCGTGCTCGGTTCGGCAGCCGGAGTACCGGCGAGTTACGGCTAAGGAAAGACGTTGATGGCCCACGTGGACGAGACGGACGGCGCAGACCGCACCGAAGCGCTCCTGTGGGCTGCCCCTACAGGGCCGCTTCCCGCACCACCGATCGACCCCAAGGCTCAGGTGCTGCCTATCGGTGACCTGCACTGGGCCGACGCCGAGCGCCTGTTCCTCAGGCTGCTGCACACGGTCCGGCCGGTCCACTACGCCAAGCTCTTCGGCGTTCCGGGTCAGGCCCAAGCCGGGATCGATGCCTACGCCCGGCTCCCGCTGGACCTGACAGGCGGTGGGACCGGCGGCCGGGACTACATCACCCTGCAATCGCGGCGGATCAAATCCCTGTCCGCAGCCAAGGTTAAGAAGGCCGTTGACGACTTGCTTAAGGACGAATGGGCGGACAAGACGTCGGCGTTCCATTTCGCCACCTCGTTTGACCTACAGGACACCAAGCTGGACGCCGCGATCCGCCAGCAGACCGAACGCCTGGCCAAACTCAATATCACCTTCGTCCCGTGGGGTGTGCAGGAGGTCTCCAGCCTGCTGAAAGAGCATCCTCGCATCGTCGACGACTTCTTCGGCCGGCCCTGGGTCGAGCGCTTCTGCGGCGCGGAGGCAGTACAAGCCCTCGCGAACAACCTGCCCCGCCAGGACAGCAGCGACCTACGCGCCGGGCTGCGTGACCTCTACCAGGCCGTTTTCTCCGCCCAGGGCGAAGTGCACCCTGTCGAGGACGCAGAACCCGGCCACCAGTTCGTGATATTGGATGTCGATCCCAACCGCCGGCAGTCCGAGATCCTCAACATTGAGCTGCCTGAGCCGACCGGTGAAGGTCAACGCCCTGCGCAAGGTCCGGTCGACGGGCAAACCTACATCGCCTCGCGGCTGGGCGCCCGCCGGCAGTCGTTCAGATCCGCCCGCCGTCTGCTCAACCGCAGAAGCCGGGCCACGCCGACCGCAACTAGCACCCTCACGGCCGACGAGTGGCTGGCCGGAGGTAAGTACCGGCTGCTCGTCGGCCGTCCAGGAGCGGGCAAGTCCAGCCTCCTGCGGTTCACGGCAACGGACCTGCTCTCGTCCCAACCCCAATCGATCGCGCTGCAGCGGGAACACGCCACCGACCTGCCGATCTGGCTGCCGTTCGGGTTCCTGTGCCGCCATCTCGAAGCGTCGACGGAGAACTCGCTCGTCTCGGCGGCCGAAGCCTGGCTGAAGTCGCAGAGCGCCACCCACCTCTGGCCGCTGGTCCAACGCGCACTGCAGGACGACCGCTTGCTGCTCCTCGTCGACGGCGTCGACGAGTGGAGCGACGTGGGCGCAGCCGAACATGCTCTCGGGATCCTCGAGGCGTTCCTCGGCCGCACCAGCGCCTCAGCGATCCTCTCCACGCGCCCGTACGCGGTCGACCGGCTCAACTGGAGGCGCCCGTGGGCGCCGGCGGAGATCACGCCACTGACCGACCAGCAACGCCGCACCATCGCTGCCGGGATCCTCCTGCCACTCACACGGCCGGAAGCCGCACCGGCCGCCCGGCCGATGTGGAGCGCCGGCGTCGAGCCGTTCCTCGACCAGCTCGCCGCCACCCCCGAACTCGCCGAGCTCTCCCGGTCCCCTCTCTTCCTGACGTTGCTGGCCACGACATGGCAGGGCGAGCCCTTGCCGCAGCAACGGTTCAAGATCTACGCCCGGCTCGTCGAGCTACTCATCGAAAAGCATCCCCAGATGCGGAAACGCGCCTCACACGCGCGAGGGGCGCTGCTGACAGCCAATGAGGTGACCACCCTGTTCGCCGCCGTGGCCTACCGCCTTCGCGTCAAGGACCCCGCCGGCGCCGTCACCAAACCGGAGATGCGCAAGCTCATCGTCGAGTCGATGACGGACGATGAAGTCCTCGGCTATTTGCAACCCGACGCCCGCAAGATCGCCGATGCGGTCCTTGCCATGGCGGAAGATGAGTTCGGCCTTATCGTTTCGCATGGCGCCGGTGCTTTGGGCTTCCTGCACCGGGTGGTGCTCGACCACCTGGCCGGCCAGTACCTCGCCACACTGCCCGCCGACGCGCAGGTCGAGGCCGTGCAGCGGTTCGTCCATGATCCGGGCTGGCGCGACGTGCTCCTCGCACTGCTGACCGCGCAGGTCAGCCCTCACGCAACCGAACTACTGCTCACCGCGGTCCTCGGCACGGGCGGCCACCGATGGGCAGACGTCGACGGATACGAGCTGCTCGCCGATGCCCTCGCCGCAGGCGTCAAGCTCACCCCGAGATCCCAGACCGGGTACACGAACCGCCTCGTGGAACGCGTCGAGACCCACCCGTCGCTGAGTCACCGGGCTAACCTCATTACCGCGCTGGCCGGCACGCTCGCGAGCCACGCCGCCCGCAGTCACTTGCTTCCGATCATGAAACGATGGCTCACCGCGCCCCGGCCCGACCCGTCACCGACCATGTGGGCGCTGCGCGACCTCGGCATCGCCGACGACGTCGCGGCCGAGTACCTGCTCTGGGGCGTACGGCATCCTGAGGACAACGTGAAGGTCAACGCGGCGCTGGCCATCGCGCGCCGGTTCGCCGGTCAGCCACGCCTGGCGGACCGGCTGGTGGCGTTCACCGAGACCGGGCCATCCTCGGCAACGCAGGCTGCCGCCATCCTCGCCCTCGGGAATGGCTGGGCCGAGGCACCCGAAACCACCCGCTTGATCGACTGGGCGCGCCGTCAGCCGTCCATGCCGCTCCGGCTGGTCGGCCTGGACCTGCTGCAACGCGGTCACCCGCCTGGTGATGCCGCGCTGTTCCGTCCAGAAGAGCGTGCCTGGCTGCTCTCACTGCTTCGCCGCGAGGACCACTCCTCCGGGCCGTGGCCCGCAGCGGACCTCGTCAACATCGCCGCCATCGGGGACGCGCATGCGGCGGACTTCGCGCTTGAGACCTTGACGACGAACGGACGCAACGGCGGCGACCGGGGCCTTGCGTGGGCCTTGGCCTGCAATGCCTTCGCCGGCGACAGCCGCTTCAAGGCATGGGTGGCCGCTGAACTCGCCGAGCCGGACGCACGCGGCCTGATCTTGTACAACACCGACATGATTCCCCAGCAGTGGCGCGACGATCCGGCATTCGCTCAGGCGCTCCTTCCATACGTGGACGCCAAGCTGAGGGGACCGGTGGCGTACGGCGCCGCCGGTCTCGCAACCGCGATGCCACCCGAGGATGCCCGAGCGGTGCTGTTGCGCGGTCTGGACACCTGGCGGCCATACGCTGCGGCCCGCATGCTGGTCGAGCGGTACGCAGACGACGAGCACGTCCGTATAGCCCTCGCCAGCCGGCTCCGCGGTGACTACGCGCGGGCCGCGCCCATGGCAGGTGTAGCCATCGATGTGCTCGGCCCGAGAGAAGGCTTCGCCGTCCTGGTATCCCTGCTGCGGCAGCCCGACGAACCGGGGCGCATCGAGGAACGCGTTGTCGTTGCCGAGGCGATAGCCGGTGCCTGGCAGCGGTTCGAGGACGCCGTCCGGAAACAAGACGCCGAAGCCGAAACCGAAGCCGCGCGGGAAGTACTTGCCAGCTACGACGCAGCCGAGCTGGCGGCACTGTGCACGGCAGTGAACCCCCACTACCTGATGTGGCACGTCCCGGCCGTCATCAACGCCTGGCCCGGGCAACCGGCGGTCCAGGAGTTCGCAGACAAGCTCATCCACGACCCAGAACCGATCAGTTCAGGTATTCCGGATACCATTCCAGCCGCGATCCTCAGGGCGTACTGCGGTAGGACCGGCGAATCCTCCCGCCGGATCTTCGACAAGACCCTCAGCTTGCTCAAGCACATCGAACCAGAGCTGCGCGAAGTCCTGGCGTTCGAACTCGCACGCAGTTCGCTCGCCGCGTACGACCGCATCGACGTCATGGCGGAGTGGAAGAACGAGCCCGACACCGAGGTTCGCCGCAACGCCTTCATCGGGCTTATCCAAGCGATCAAGCGTCACCAACAGGCCCACGACGATGTAGCAGGCGCCGACGCGCTCACCTCCGAAATGGAATGGCTACGCGAGGAGATCAAAGACGACCTGTGCGCCTACGGCCCTGAACTCGAAGAGCGCCGGCAGCTGGCATGGATCGGCATGCTCATGCTGGGGATCTCACACTTATTGACGGTATCGAGGAAACTATCGGTCACCCAGGTGTGCCTGGCGTCAAACTCGATGTCCTTTACAACGGTGACGTGGACCAAATCCTTGTAGACCTGGTCGCCGAGAACTGGGAACGGTTGTGTGTTCACTTCGGTGAGACAGTCTTCGAGCGCCTGAACGGCAAGGTCGACAGTCAGCGTCGAACTGCCAGCGAGCAACGGCGCCGCGTCATGTCAGCGCTAGCAACCGTCGCTTCCCGGTATCCCGCCATCGCCGAGATGCTACGCCACGAGGCTGACACCGACGCCACGCTACGCCAAGATCGGCACTTCCTGCTCTGGGCCAAGGAAGAGAACAGGGGCGACGAAGGGGTCCTCCGCGCGCTCGTGGCGAAACTAGGCGACATGGCGCACCGTCGGCAAGACCAAGTCCTGGACTCGCTGCTGGACCGAGACAGCTGGAATGTGTCCGACGAGGCATTCAAGGCCATCCTTTATGAAGACGCGATCGGCGCTCGGCAAGGCGTCATCTATGCGAGCGAAAAGCTAGCCGCGTACACTCAGCTGTTTCCAGCGGACAGCCTGTCCATCGCTGCCCTCCGAGGCCTCGAATCGTGGTTCCGAGCAGACCGCGCAACTCGGGTGCGCCGCGACTGGGACGACACGCTGGCCATCGCGCTCGGTGCAGCTGAACCGCAAGATCTGCCAGCTATCGTGACCCGCGCCCACACCCGAATGCGTATAGGCATGTCCGACCTGTATCTGTCCATGTTTACCAAGCCGCTCGTGCGGCGGCTACGAGTGGATGTCGACGCCGTCGAAGCATTCAGGGCTGCGCTCAGCAATCCGATGGGCATCCGTGAGGACAGCCCGATCTTCGCGGATCCTTGGGACCCAATTGCCGACGCACGCCCCAACCTGCAACCGCTACAACGCACGTACCTCTTCGCCGTCGTCCTGCGCCAAGCGGGTGCCCTATCTCAGCAGGACAGGACAGCGGCCACCGGCGTCCTGGCATCCGCATCACCCGACGCCGTCGTGCACAACCCGTTCACCAACCATGAAGGCCCGCTCTGCCTCGCCGTACTGGACCTCGCCGCTCACTGACAACGCCATCGTGTTCGTCTACGGTCTGGACATATGGCGTGTCGCTGGATTCAATGGCCGCCTCCCGGTAGACCAGTAGGCAGGCCCGCAGCCCGCTGAGCAGATGCTCGCCGTCGCCGTCGCCGACACGACCGTGCGGGTGTGGGACCTGGCCACCGGCGAACTCGCCGCCGGGCCGCTCGACGACTGGGCGGCTGGCCGTGCGGGTCTTCGCTGGCCTGGCCGGAGCTATCTATGCCGTCACCCAGGACACCAGTACGACAGCGACGCTGACGGCTACGACGACATCGCCCTGCAGGTTTGGAATTCGCTGAGGGAAGCAAGGTCGGCAAACCGCTTGTAGGAGGAGGCTCCGGCGGCAATGTCACGCGCCCGCAGGTGCTGATCACTCGTATCGGCGACGGGCTGGCCGCCGTGTCCGGCTCCGGTAGGGACGGCCCTACGGGTCTGGGACCTGTGACCACCAGCACCCGCGTCACGAAGCCGCTCGACGGCCACCGCGGCCCGCTGACCGCGGTCGCGGAGGCCGAGCACGACGGACACCCACTCGCCGTGACCGCACGCCGGGACGGCACGCAACGGGTCTGGGACACCGTTGTCGGCGTCGCCGTGGCAAGCCCTGGTCGGCCTCGCACGCATCGGCTGGGCCACACTGCGACCTGACGGCACGTGCCAACTCGACGGCGATCCCGGGCTCCACGTCTGGTGGGAGTCCGGCCTGCGCCGGGCTGGCCCCGAGCCGACTCCTCGGACTGAATAGTCAGGCTCTCGAAACACCTGCTCATGCATAATCGGTCGACTCCGAAGCGCCCGCCGGAGACCGTAGCACGCCAGATCGACCTGATCTGCGCGTCTCAGTTGTCGAGTCGTGATAGGACGGCGGCCAAGCAGATCGGCGGCTCGGTGAGCGTTCGCCCTGACCTTTTCCATCACTCAGCGTGATGCCTCCATCGACTTAGCCCGATGCCGACCGCCGACTTGGCGGGCGTGACTGGCCTGGAGGCCGCCGCCGGGCCCCGGGTGCCCGTCGATGATGCGAGCGAACGTCCGGCTGCCGGTGGCCAGATCCTGATGACCTGGCGCGCGCCGTATGCGGCTATGAGCGTATGTGGGGCGCCTGCGGCCTAGCGGACCATGCTGCCCTTGTCGTGTCGCCGTACGCTTCATGATATCGGTGGAGTAAGCTAGTCAATCTCACTATTAGAATATGCCGGCTTAGTGACATCGACCGCGAGGGAGTGCCTAGATGATAGAGGCCTCAGAAACAGTCGGAACGTTTACGGCCTATATAGACAATAATCATCCACAGGATGCTCCTGTCTTGACAGTAGTCAAGCATATCCAAGGCACCACGTCGATCGTTTTTCCTAGGACGCTCGGAGACGGTGATCTTTCAAACGCGAAGCCAGAAGCCGATAGCGCGCTTGATAGCAATGGGTATCAGCGGCTGGCGGACTGGAAGATGGGGACCAGTACCGGCTGGTCTCAACCGGTGGAAGCAATTGAGCTTGGGCTGTCGCCGGGATTATCGGCGAGGAGAAGCTCTGCGAACACTTCTGCTGGTGTCCTGAATTGAAGGATAGCACGGGGCCGGCCATTAATCTCATCCGCCACCGCATTCAGATAACGAATGTCGCCGGTGATTTCGGTGCCTTTCGGGAAGTACTCCCGCAGCAGCCCGTTGGTATTCTCGTTCGTCCCCCGCTCCCACGGCGAGTGCGCGTGCGCGAAGTAGACGGGGATGCCGGTGGCCAGGGTCAGAGCGGCATGCTGCGCCATCTCGACGCCCTGGTCCCAGGTGATCGACCGGAGCAGGCCGGCGGGCATGTCCTTCACCGACCCGATGACCGCGTCCTTGACCTCGGCGGAGTCCCGGCCGTCCGGCAGGGCGACTGGTACCAGGTAGCGGCTTTTGCGTTCCACCAGGGTACCCATCGCGGTCTTGCCGGCCTTGCCGATGACAAGGTCACCCTCCCAGTGACCGGGGATCTTGCGCCCGCCGGCCTCGGCGGGCCGCTGCGAGATCGACGTCATCCCGACGATCCGGGCACCCTTCGAGCGGGCCCGGCCCCGCGGCTGCCGGCGGGCCCGGCCGGTCCGCAGCGCGATCTCCATCCCGGCCAGCTCGCCCTTCGGCAGGGCGTACATCCAGGTGTATATGGCCTCATGCGACACTGACATGCCGGTCTCCCCGCCGTTGCGCTCCCGGCACAGCCTGCCCGAGACCTGCTGCGGCGACCACGCCTTCCGCAGATCACCGACAACCCGCTCCCGCAAAAACGGGTCAGCGTCCAGCTTCCGGCACTTCGGCCGCTTCCGCGACATCCGAGCACCGGAATCAGCGCTATGCGCCCGGTACCTCTCCCCCCCGCCGTGCCGGGCGATCTCCCGGCACACGACCGACTCGCACCGCCCGATCGATGCCGCTATGTCCTTCTGTTCCGCCCCATTGGCCAGTCCGCGGGAGATCTCCTCCCGGTCAGCCAGCGACAATCCCCTCCGGCGCACGCATCCCCCGATCGCTCACGCATCCGCCAGAGCCTCCCACCCCCCGAAGGGCCACCTCACCGAAAATCCCTTAACACCCGAAAGGGCGAGCCGCCCCATTCACCCGATTGCTTAGACCGCCTGCGAACAAGCCGGATTTCGACACCCGTGGAAAACAAGATAAGCTGATCGGTAGCATACGCCGCGAGATTCAGCCTCGGCGAAAGACCTCCGAGGCATTCTGCTCCAGCCATCCTGACACGGCTCCGCTCCTTCACTTCAGGGATGACACAGGAACCGGGATGACACAAGAACCGGTCTGTCCCGCGTGGGGGGCGATCGCCGAGGCACGAGTAGGTCCGGGGCGGCCGAATCGTGGTCGTGCCGTGGGCCGGATGAACGCCAATGCTGATCGATCAGTGTGAGAAGTGAGACCGACCATAGAGGCATGGTCCGGCCATAGCGATCTCGTCGCATCATACTTAGTCTGTGCACACCCCGCGGGTCAGGCTGGTTCGGCCGCGTACGCTCGCGCTGGTGCCATACGCCTTTGGCTGCAGTGCCTGACGCTGGCTGAATATCTCGGCGGACTCACTATCTGTACCGCGTGGCCGACGCTTGTATGCGGCGAACCATGGGGTGGTCAGGCGGGAGAACGCGCTCCAGGTCAGCGAGCAGTTCGCGATAAGCGAGCCGCGCATCTGACGCGTTGCCAGTTCGGTCAAGCTGCTGTGCAAGCTCTTCGCGCACAGTGAAGCTCAAGGCATGTTCGGGACCAAGAACACGAACGACTTCCCCTAGCAAGCTGGCATATATGTCGAGGGCGCGCTCATTGTCACCAATGTTGCTGGCAGCTCTGGCCACAAGCATCCAAGATTGGAGAGTGTCGGGGTGATCGGAGCCAAGGACCCTGGCACGGCTTGTTGCGACTTCAGTAAGGAGTTGAAGCGCTTCGCTCACAGCGCCGGTTTCGGACAGCAACATCGCGTGGTTGCTGCGTGCACTGAGTGTCGAAGGATGATCAGGGCCATGCAGTACCTCGAATCGATCAGCAACATCTGATTGGATCGAAAGTGCTTCATCGCGGCGTCCTAGTCGGATGTAAACGGCGGCTAGATTGGCACGCATAGTCAATAGCTCGCTGCTGTTTGAGATCTTCAAAGCTTCAGCTCTAGCGATGCTCTCGGTGAGGACGACCGATGCTTCGTCGAACTGCCCGACATCCACGAGCAGGGCTGCGAGAACTTGATCCAAATGTAGGCGGGTTCTGTCACTGGTCGTCTGATCGATCGCTTCCACCAGAAGGAGCATTGCCTCCTCAGCAAGGCCCGCCTCACGGAGACAGATTGCTAGATTGCTGCATGCTGTAACCAGATCTGGATGTCCGTGCGGGAGTGTTTCTCGGCTCTGCGTAACGACGCGCCGGAGTATCGTGACCGCCTCTGGCAGATCGCCCTGAGCTCGCAGACTAGTTGCCAGGTTGGCCAGTGAGGCGATCGAGATCGGGTGGTCAGGGCCCAACTCCGTGAGGGCGAGTTCGGCCGTTCGCCTCTCAATAGAACCAGCCTGCGCGATGCGTCCCTGATCAAACGCAAGCGCCGACTGCAGGTTCATCGCTCGGATTTTAAGCAGTGTCTGCTCAGACTGCTTAGCAAGCGAAAGCACTCTTGGGCAAAGGAGTTCGGCGCGTTCAGGCTCGCCGGCAGATCGCCAGACTGAGGCTTGCCAGATCAGGAGTTCAGCGAGATTAGCAGATGTAACGTGATCCCAGTCAAACTCGGTGAGTTCCGTCAGGCCGACAACACTCATGAGCAGTTCCTGTACCTCGGTGTTATTATCCGGGTCCGGAAGACGTGGCGTTATGTAGGCTATGGCGTCCTCCAGCGCCTGGCGGGAGGCGTTTAGGCGTACATAGTCCACGATGATCTGGTGAGCGAACGCTGTTCTGCCGCCTTGCTCAGTACACATGCCCCAGGAGACCAGGCGCGAAAACAATGTCTCGTCTCCCGGAAGAATCCACCGGTCGTCGGTTCGCACCCTGGTTAGAATGCCAGCGCAGTAGGAGAGTACGTGGAGTCGGCGACGCTCGGTGTCTGACAGTTGGTCCAGCAAGGCCGCGAGCGTACGGTCGACCATCGTCGCAGGCGTTGACAAGTCGGGCAGCACATCGTCGACTGATCGCTGCTGCAGCGCCTGTGTGATGAGGCGTAGCAAGAGAGGCGAACCTCCCAGCGACTGTGCGATGCGTTCAAGTCGGGCACGCTCTTGTGGCATCAGATCCGGTGTAAACGCTTCGAGGTAGTCGGCGACTGCCGCCCGCGAGAGCGGGCCCACAGTCATGACCGTGTAGTCGGACGGGCGCATGAACCGGGAGTTGCTTATGCGTCGAGTTGTGACCACTATGCGGTGGAGCCTGCCTAGCCTTGCCAGGTGAGTCATCGGCTCGCGTACGTCGTCCGCAACGGCGTCGAGTCCGTCGATCACGATGAGTCCAGTGCTGTTTGTTGTCTGCTCCTCAATAAGTTGCAACTGCTGTCCAAGTTCCGATATCAGCGCACCTGCTGTTGACAACCACCAGATGAAGTCCACATCGTTACGGACTTGAAACGCGTACTCTCTTGCCAGCTTTGTCTTGCCGAACCCAGGCATTCCGACCAGCCAGGTGATCCCACTGCGCTGGGACTCCAACTCCCGCAGGTACTCGTCAACACCCACCAGAGGCTCACGTGGCGGAAGCTCACCTATAATCCTGGCCGTTCCTATCGAGGTATCATGCCCACCGAGGGCAGTGTCAAGCGATGGCAGGAGCTGGTCAATCAGCTTATTGACGTGTCGGCCGTCGCGAAGATGGAGCCACTTTCGGTCGGCTAGCCAAGGCGGCAGGGCATGAACATCGAGTTCACCAACTGCAACAGGGAATACCTTGCGCGCGGTCAGAGTGTTTAGAGCCGTGGCAACCTCGCGCCGAAGCCATAGAGATGACAGTGACTGCGTCGAAAGAAGCACGATCACGGCGCCCGACGATCGGAGTGCCTGGTCAATCACGCGCAGCGGGTCATCAGTTTTGAGTTTCGTATCCAGCCAGACAGACAGCCCTCGGTCGCCGATAGCTTGGGCGATGAGCCGTGCCATGTTTGCATCTTCGTGGGCGTACGAAATGAACACATCCCACGTGCGTCGACGAATCTGCTGTTCCAACGGATGAGTTACATCCTCGTTGCTAGTCATCACCGACTCCGTAGTGCCGTTTAAGGATGCCCATCTTGAGGTCCTTGACTTCGAACGGATCCAGTAGCTTCCTGTCACCCATTGCCTGCACTTCGAGTATTTGCTGGACGAGTTCGGCTGGAGGTACCGCTACTGCAGACCCAGAGTCGCCTGGCGGCAGGCCGTTTGAAGATTCGATACGCTTAACTTGTCGGCGAATGAACGTTTCAATTCCCCTGTAGATTCCAGTCTCTCGGCTCGCCGGTTTGCAAATATCGATGTGGTCGGCGTCAATGCACGTAGTGATACATCCTTCGATACCAGGATCGGCACTCGTAGTATTCACGATCATAAACCAGCTAATGCCTCGTCGTACCTTACGACTCTCGGCGTATGCTGCGGTCTCGATGCCGAGTTGTGTAGCATTCTGCCGGTACCAATCGGCCAGCTCTTTGAGATGTGGGCAATGTGCCGTCAGTGCGAGCGCAGTCCTGGTTGGCCGCGAGAGTCTCGCCATCTTAATAAAGGTCGCGAGGTTCGATCCGGCGTGCGGCGTCGCAAGGAAAGCGACGCCAAGGGTAGAGTCGGCAATCGCTCGCCATTCGGGCATGGCCATGTTAGTAGAGTGACGCAGTATTTGTTTCACAATCAGTCCGCCCAGACTGTGGCAGACAAAAATAGTCATCCGGGATCCGATACCGTAATAAAGCATGGCCGGAATGAGATTCCCTGCCCTGTCCGGCAGCGCCATCCCTTCGCCATCCGTCGTCCACTTCGTGGCCCCTGCGGGGTATCGAAGGGTCCAGACTGCGATCTCGGGGATGTCCTCGTCGAGCCAGCTAAGCCAGGATTCAGTAAAGCCGACAGGCGTCCAGGTTGAGCTGTCGTCGCCGCCCAAGCCATGGACGAACACCACGTCCACGAGCGCGGATGGCCCAGCGTCGGTTATGGAGCCGACGCGACGGAGCACGGTCTCGTCGCGGCTGTGCATATCACCGCCCGCGCGACGGCCGAGGTGGACGTCGTGAAGTCGCAGTCAAAGCGCGTGCCTTGACCGTTACCTCTCGAGTCTGAATCACTGTCTGACCTTACCTATCCGACTCTTTCGCCGCCTGCTGGGGCCTCGCCCAGTTCTCCCTTTCCTGCGCCAAGCGCTGCATGCCTCGATCTGGACTACTCAGCCTGCGGTTCCGACGGCCGTCCGGCCGACCTATGGTTGGCAAGCGACTGCGCTAAAATCTCATATCAATCACGCTCCGGACGTGGTTCACCCTGCCGCACGATCAGCTGGCTGATGTGCTTCCCCGCCGAGAGCGAACAGCAGGATGTTATCGCGGGCCTCGCAGTTGCTAGGTCCCGGCAGGGTGCGCTGGCGTTATTTCTTGGCCGCCACACGGTCGCTCGAGGTCTACTCTGAGCCGGACGGCCACGACATAGTTCTGCCCGGCACCTCCATTCCCACGGCGGCAGCCGTGTTTTTCACTGTGCGCTACCTCCGGTCGACCGCTCATCGGCTACCGGTCGACCCGATGTCCTGTGCCCGACACATCGGCCCCATGCCATCGAATCCGGCCCGTTGCGTGAACACGTCAACGATCCGGTCCGAAGCGTCCGCAGTCGGGACGCCACAGCAATCAGCGTTCACACTCTGCACCAGCACGAGCACCGTTCGAGGCTCCGCGAAAGGCCAGGAATGTTCGGGCCGGATCAACTGGCAAGGAACCCTCTCGAACACGACCGCAGCCCGACCTGGACGGGAACAGGCGGCTTGATCGTTTTGACATTAAATCAGGTCCGCGCAGGTCAGAGCTTCTCTCGGGGTGTATACCGGAACACACAGGGCATCTTCCCGGATTCACCAGGTCAGCGATTGATCAACACTGGGTAGTCACGCCACAGGTGTTGCGCCAGGCGCCCCGTCCCGAGACGACGAGCGTCAGACCAGCAGCGACAACGAGCACCACACCCCCTGGAGGTGAGTTGCAAAAGCTCTCCGCGGGCTTCCGGTGTCACGTTTCCTTGCTCCTCGTCTTCGGCGGTGTAGCCGGGGTACAGCTGCCCGGCGAGCGGGATGTTGTCGCGGTACTACCGCTGCCAGTTGCCGGCCTTGTCGCCGCCGGGCAGCAGCAGTGCCGGGCGGGCGGAGCCGGACGCGAAGATGATCCTGATCCCCGGCCGGTCTCACGATCCGGGACGCGGTTCCTTCAGATGCTGAATCCTGGCGCCCTTCAGCCGGCCCGCAAGGGGACGGCCGGGCGTCGGCCCCTCCTCCCGCAGGACCGCGACCGCCTGAGCCACCTGGGCCGCCGACCCGGGATCCTCCCTGATCAGCCCGGTGAACCACTCGGCGTACTCGTCAGTGACCCAGCGGACTGCCGCGCGCGGATCATGGCCGCCAGCGCTCCCAGGTCGGCGTTTGAGCCATGCAGCCCGGCTCTGCGCAGTGCGCGGCGGGAGATGCCCTGCCCGGCAGCCGCTAGCTGCCGGGCTGCAGCCTCGGCCTCAGCCAGCCGGCCGGCCACGTTGAGCAGACCGCCGGCCCGGCTACCCGGCGGCGGCTTCGGCTCGGGATCCGCCTGGCCGTCGGCGCATGCGTCGGCATGGAGCAGGTGCGCTAGAGCAGCGCCCATTCCCAGGACGAGGACCGGCAGGCAGGACACCACGGTGGTGATTTCCCACGGTGCCCGGGTGGCACCGGCCTGGGCCAGCAAGTGGTACGCGATCTGGCCCGCCATTCCCAGCAGCAGCGAGCCTGCCGCCGACCAGCCGGCGAAGCGGCGGGTCCGATGGCTCACCTGCCGGCCGCGGGCTAGCCATGCGCGCAGCGCATATGCCGCGTAAGCCTCCACCCCGACCGGCAGGGTCACCGCGGTGTCGATGCGCAGGGAATCCCAGATCCCCGGCAGCGGGTGGACCATGCCGAACCCGGTCATCTGGCCGATCCCCACCCATCCTGACCACACCGCAACCGCAGCCGGAGCGGCCAGCACCAGCAGCGGCCAGGACCGCACCGCCCGGCGGTCCGGCACGGCAGACCGAGCCGGCGCCTCCTCACCGTCATGCCCCGCGGCGCAGACACACAGATGACCGGCCTGGCCGGAGATGCCGGTATCTGCCGCCAGGGCGGCCGTCAAGGCAGTCATCGCAGCGCACCCGCTGCCAGCAGACCACTTGCGCTTTGCCCCGCGCCCGCCAGGCGGGGCAGCGGCACAGGAGGTAGCGGGATCACAGGACCGGCGGTGGCGGCCCGGGCACGGTCGAGGGTCCCCGCCGTACTGCCGACGTACATCTCCCAGGTAATCCGATGGTTAGCATGGCCGGCCAGCTTGGCCACGTCGGTGATGTCCAGCTGCCAGTCGAACAGCGCGGCGGTGCAGAAAACGTGCCGCAGGCTGTGCCATGTCCACCGGCCCGCGCCGTCGGCGGCGCGCCACCCGGCGGCCAGGTAGCCGTCCTGCAGGACCCGGCGGCGGAAGTTCGACGACCGCCAGTAACCGCCCGCCGGGGCCGGGAACATCAGCCCCAGCGGGTTGGTCCCGGCGTCCTGCTCCGCGCTGACCGCGGCGATCCGCGCGGCCACCATCTCGGCCACCGGCCACCCCTGCGGGGTCAGGCTGGGATAGACCGCCTGCCGCCACTTGCGGTTCTTCGGCGCCTCCACGAACAGCTGACCGCGGATCTCGATCACCTTGCGGTCTACCGCCACCGCCCGTGCTTCCGGGCTGACCTGGGCTGCGGTCAGCGCGGCCAGCTCACCCCAGCGCAGCCCGGTATACGCCGCGAACTGCACCATCAGCTCATACAAGCCCCGCCGCGGCGCGGCCAGAGCCTGCCCGAGCCTGGCAACATCCCCGGCCGCCGGGATCTCCCCGGGATCCACGAACAGCACGGACTCCCCCGCCGGCACCGTGCGCTGGGGTGCCACTGCCCGGCCCTTCGCCTGCCAGTGCACCTCCTTCAGCCGCGGATTCGCCAGGTACCCGCCGGTGATGCCCGCGCCGGTCAGCGCCGAGATCATCGCGCGCACCCGCCGGCCCTCCTTCGCCGTCGGCGCGGCGTTTACCACCGCCTGCATGTCCGCGACCCGGATGTCCTGGCAGGCCAGGCCCCCGAGCACCGGCCGGACGAACCGCTCGCACAGGTACCGCTGCGTCTCCGCGTGCTTGCGCGACCACTGCCGCTCGGCGGGCAGCCGGTCCCCCGACAAGTAGCAGGCGATCAGCTCGTCCCCGGTGCGCAGCATGTTCGGCGCGTCCGCGGCCAGCCGCACCGCGACCTTCTCCAGGCTGGCCGCCATCCGGTCCTCCGACGCCGCCTGGCACTGCCGCCGCTCACCGTCCTCG
>Ga0182024_10002861_pt1 | contig 42061 bp, 32 predicted proteins | sample P32metaG_FD_120480 | JGI IMG/M metagenome (GOLD analysis project Ga0182024, IMG submission 120480) | Permafrost microbial communities from Stordalen Mire, Sweden - P3-2 metaG (Illumina Assembly) | ecosystem: Environmental > Terrestrial > Soil > Wetlands > Permafrost | place: Sweden: Stordalen... | reverse complement strand
TCGTGGGTCACCAGGATGATGGTGATCCCCTCTTCGGCATTGAGCTGCTGGAACATCTGCAGCACTTCCTTGCTGGTCTTGGAGTCGAGGTTCCCGGTAGGCTCGTCGGCGAACAGCAGCGGGGGGTTGTTGATCAGCGACCGGGCGATGGCCACGCGCTGCTGCTGCCCGCCCGAAAGCTGCGACGGATAGTGGTCCAGGCGGTCGCCCAGCCCCACGCGCTCCAGCACCTGCGCGGCGCGCTGGCGGCCTTCCCGCTCGGTGAGGTTGGCCGCCGTGTAAGTGAGCGGCATTGCCACGTTATCCAGCGCGCTGGTTCGCGCCAGCAGGTTGAAGCTTTGGAACACGAAGCCGATCTTCTTGTTGCGGATCATGGCGCGCTGATCGGATGAGAGTTTGGAGATTTCTTCTCCGTCGAGCCAGTAATGTCCCGAGGTAGGCCGGTCCAGGCAGCCCAGAATGTTCATGAGCGTGCTCTTGCCCGATCCGGAAACACCCATCAACGCGACCAGCTCACCGCGAGCGATATTGAGCGTGACGCCCTTCAGGACCGGAACGTCGATTTCGCCAACGTGGTAGGTCTTGTAGAGGTCGTGCAACTCGATCAGGTTGGTTTTGGCATCTTTCATGTACTGGTTCTCGCAGTTGGGCCCAGGCGGGAAGCAACTCACCCGCCAGCAATCAACTCTTCATACAGGGGAAAGGGACGGACATTTAAAGGGGGATCGCGCGGACGATCACTTTTAATCATTTCAGGACCTTGAAAGGGACGCGGACCCGGGCCCGGCGTGGACAGGTTCTGAAACGAACTCTTAGCGGCCGCCGCCACCGCCACCGCCGCCGCCACCGCCGGGACCGCGGCGAGGCATCTGCGGGACGAACGGATTGCCCGGAGCCCCGCTACTTGCGGCGGGCGCATCGGGACGGATCTCGCCGGTGACCAGCTCCATTCCGTCGCTCAGCTTGTCGCTCTGCACTTCGGAGAACGCGCCGTCAGTCGGCCCCACCCGCACGCGGATGGGCCTGACGAAGTGCGGGTCGGTATCGCGGACCCAGACCCGTCCGCGGGTCCAGGCGGTTTCGGGTTCATCCGAAGGCTGAGTATGAGGGTGCGCGTGAGTGTGAGGCCGGGTGGTTGGACCGGTGGTCGGCGCGGCGCTATCGTTATCTGACCCGGCGCTGTCGCCGCCAGCGCCTTCGCCCTTCGTGCCCCGGCCCCCGAGGCTGGCGCGGGCATCAGGGGCGATCTCATCGGTGCCTGGCTCGAATCGGAGGGCCGCGTTTGGCACCAGCATCACGTTATGGAGCCGGCTCACCTCGAACTGCACGTTGGCGGTGAGGTAGGGCAACAGCTTCCCGTCTGAATTATCGGTTTCGATCTCCACCGTATAGGTGACGACGTTCTGGGTCATCTGGGCGTTGAACCGGACCTTGCCGACCGTCCCATGGAACGTATGCCCCGTGAACGCATCGACGGTGAAGGTGACCGGCTTGCCCGGGATGATGTTCCCGATGTCCGCCTCATTGACCGCGACCCACACCTGGATCCGCGTCAAGTCCTTGGCGAGCAGGAACAGGCTCGGCGCGTTCAGGCTGGAAACAACGGTTTCCCCGATGTTCACGCGGCGGTCTATGATGACGCCCTTGACCGGCGAGGTGATCGTGCAATAGTCGACGTTCTTCTGGGCCTTGTCCAGCGCCGCCTTCGCCTGGACGGCGGCTGCCTTGGCCTGGTCAACCTCGGCCACGGCGACCGCCACGGCGGCCTTGGTGGTTTCGTAAGCCGACTCATAGGTGTCGTAGTCGCTCTGCGACAGGGCATCCGACGGACCCAGTTTCTGGGCTCGGGCCCAATCGCGCTCGGCTTTGACAGCATTGGCCTTGGCCTGGTTCAGGTCGGCAATCGCCTTGGGCACACCGGCCTCGGCCGAGTTCAAGGCTGCCTTGGCGTTGTCGCGGTCAGCCGCATAGAGCGTATCGTCAATATTCGCCAGGACCGTCCCGGCTTCCACCTTCGAGCGGTAGTCGATGTCCTTGCCGTCGCTGTCCTTTCCGAAGGAATTGACCAAGCCTTGGATTTGTGCCCCGATATCAACCACTTCAGTGGGCTCAACCGTACCGGTCGCGCTGATCGTGGCCAGCAGGTCGCCGTGCTTGACCTCGGCGGTGCGAAAGACGACCTTGGGGCCGGAGGTGAAATAGCGGTAGCCGTAGTACCCGCCGACCGCTATCCCGGCCAGCAGTAAAATGAAAATCGTCGATTTCAAGCGGTTGCCCATATGCACGATCCTGAGGTTAAGCGATTGAATGACAACTTCGTCACCTTGGCGGCGCGTTGGCGCCCCAAAGCGGAACTTCTAACAGATTGCTGACGCTTGTCCGAACCGGCCAAAAATATCAGTTGATTTCAAAACGCCGCTTCACGACCCCTGCACCAGCTTCGCGACCTCGCTAAGGTCCACAAACCCTCGCTAAGGACCAGAAACCGCCGCAGATACTTCCTCGCCATCGCAAATCTCTTCCAAGTGTGTTCCGAGCAGATTCAACAACCGGCTCAACTCCTGTTGCTCGGGGACGCTCAATGCGCTCAGGACCGTGTTCATGCGCGCCGCATGGTCGCCCTCGACCCGGGCCATGAGCCGGCGTCCGTTGTCGGTCAGGTGGACGAATTTGGCTCGCAGGTCGTCCGGCGACGGGCCGCGGCAGACGAGTCCCTGTCGCTCCAGGCGATCGATGACGCCAGTCACGCTCGGCGGACGGACTAACAGCCGATCGCCCAACTCCATCTGGCGCAACCCGTGGCACTTGCCGTTAGCGTCGGTCGGGATCTCGCCCCTGCGAATGGCCTCGGCTTCAGCACAACGCAGGGTGCGCAAGACCGCGAATTGGGAGACGGTGATGCCGAACCGCATAAAAAACGGTTGCATCGCCCGGCTCAGCAGGCCGTAGGTCCGCACCAAGGCCCGAAAGGCAGTTTCGTTGGGTCGATGTTCGCCTCTGTCCTCCGCCACAGGGTTGCCGCACTTTGGTGTTTCTAATGCCATTGGCCCAACGGAACGTTAGTTCGTACCCTAAACATAGTGGCGTTGTTCGCGAAATATCTTCCCGACAGTGCCTCAGTGCCGCTCTCCCTTGTCACCCGCGGGCGGTTTGCCGGTATCGCTGCCCCGTCCGCTTGGTTCATTATGAGCCGCTGGTTCAGACCGCGATGGCTGGGGTGAGTTTTCGTAGCGGTCCCGCCCCGTCATCCGGGCGTGGAAGTCCCGTTCCAACTCCCCAGGACCAGCAGCGTGGGGGGCTTCATGAGGCGCCTCGCGCACCGGCTCGGCGCGGCCCTGCGGCACCCACTTGTTGCCCTGCCGGTTCTCCCACCCGTCCAGCGTCTTGCGATGAACGTTACCTTCCGGGTCGGCATAGACGTTGTTGCGGACATCGTGGCCTACTTCCACACGCGCCGGCTCCGGGCGCACGACCCTGGGGCCCTCCGCGGGCCGCCCAACCACCAGGTCCCGCCGAACATCCGTCCGGCGCTCATAGATGTTGCGCGATTCGATCACCCGGCTCCTGTTGACCACGTTCGCGACGCGAATGTCATTGCGGACGTAGACGGGCCGGTAGCCGCCGTACCCGAACCAGTGGCCGCCAGGCACCAGCCGGTCGTGCCCATTGCCCAAAAAGCTGACGAATGATACGCCGCCCCAGGCGCTGCCGATCTGGAACCCCCAACTCCCGGAATACGGCTCGTAGCGGGCGGCAAAGCCGAACGTGAAAGGCCGCGGGTAATAGTGGACCGGGCTGAACCACGGGGAATAGTAGAACCCGGTGCCATAAACGACGCAGCCGTTATACGCAAAGCAGCCGACATACCCGGGCGTGTAGCCGCAGTAGACCACCTCCGGCGTATAGCCGTATACCCGGCAATATCGCACCGGATAAATCGGGCACGAAGGGGGAATCGTGTAGATCTCAGCCGGCACCGCAACGCACAGGTCCCACGGCCCGACCGGCGCCGCGCAGGTATACCAGACCGCGTTGTGGCAGCAGTAATAGCGGCCGCCGAAACCCACCACCGAAAATGGGCTATTCACCGCGTAAGTGCACTGGGTGCCTTCGATCGGCTGGAAGCGCGGGTCGCCGTCGTAAACCACCTCGGGACGCTCGGCGGTGGCGCGGTTGATGGCGGCGGTCTGCGGCACATAGGTGTCGACCACGGCATCCTGTGCCGCCGGTGTCCCGGCTACCTGGGCGAGCACGTCGCCTCGAGGGCCTCCCGCCGGGATGCGCGAGAAATCGGGCGGCAGCTTGTCGTTGGGGACATAAGCCCATGGCCCCTGCCGGTCGTGCGAGGTGAACCATCGCCCGGAAAGCAGTAGATACAGGTCCTGCGAACCGACTTGCAGGAACAGATCGGAATCGGTGTTGGTGACGTAAAGCAAGTCCGTGCCCGGGATCGTGCCCATTTCCTCTGGGCCATCAGTCCAGATCAGCTCCGACGGTTCGGTCGAGGTGATGATCTGCACGTTGGGCCGGGCCGCCGCCGACGCGGTCTGCTGATCGGGGTCTTTGTACCCGCTCTGGTCAGCCAGTTGCGCGATGGCAGGCGGCGCCGCGCCGTTTACCTGGAACGGTCCCAGCGGGTCGGCAGCGGCAAACCACTGCGTCGCCCCTTTCAGGAAGTACGTCTTGCTCGCAGGGTCGAGCACCACAAAGAACGGGGTATTCACGACCCGCAGCAACTCGCTCCCCTCGACCTTGATCAGCCGCGGCGCCCCGTCGTACTGAACTTTCACTGCTGGATGATCGAGGAAGATGATCTTCGGGGCCGTGTTGTCCAGCTTGACGTCGGCCGCCTGCTCGCGATTGACCACTTCGAGCATCGCCAGGAGCTGATCGAGCGACAGCGTCTTGGGGTGGTCGGCCATGCGCTGCCGGACTGCGTCGGCAAGGGCCTGCTGGTCGCCGGGTTGAGCGTCGGGGAACTTGGCCTTGGTGAAATTGGCGTCCAAGATCTGGACCGTCCGGGCATTGCGGTCGATGGCCACCCGGCTCTCGAGCCAGACCACGCCGAACACCGGATCCTGCTGCCCGGGCTTGCGGACCGAAACCGCGGCCCGGGCGGCCAGAACGTCGCCGTTGAGGCTTTCAAGCTGCGGCTGGTACATGATGACCTCGTCCCCGCCCGACTCGATCACCAGCGGCCAGATACTGGCCGGCTCCGCTGGCGGCGCCGGGGCGTAAGCCGGCGGCGGCTCGCCCGGCGCGGGGGCTTGGGCCGCGCCCAACCGCGCCAACCCCAGGACCAGGGCCACGCACGCCAGCCCGCTCAGGCACGATCGTTTTCGATGAATTGACATAGTCGGCACTCGAAGTTGAATGGTCCATGCCGCGGGCCTTTCGAGGCCCGGCGGCGGCGCCAGACGGCATAATGAATAGCAACAATCCGGCTGATGGCAAACTCGCCGGGGAAAGCGGCCTCGATTTTAGACAGCCGAGTTCGGGGTTTGGTTGTTGGGAAGTTTTTGACCCTCAGGCTAGATATGCATCGGCAGCGGCATGCATGTAGGGTGCCTCGAGGTCCACATCCACCGCCCGCTCGATATCCAGCGACAGACGCATCGCAGGCAAAGCAGTCCCGGCCACCAGGCGCTTTCGCCAAATGGCGAGGAACCGCCCGCCGGCGGCAGCGGGCTCGCCTACGCGGTAGCTCACCGCCATCGGCGGGAGCAGGGACGGCTGGTTGGGGATCCCCAACGTCCGCGCGATCCCGTCGGCAAACGAGAACTCGGCGGGCCGGGGGTGTACGTCCACCAACAGCAGGTGAACGCCCCCGATCAAATACCCCGCGTAGCGGTTCAGATAATTGGTTCGGGCTTCCGGCCGGTCTTTGTTCCGCGGCGACACCAGTTCTACCGCGGCGACGATCCGGCCAGACCGCTCAACATAAAGCGTCGGCGGCGTCTCCAACGCCATGACCGCGACTTCCACGTCCGGCTCGACCTGCGAATCGGGCGTGGCCGGTAGAGTTTCCGCCGGGTCCAGATGGCCTTCAATGGGGTGGGACCGAACCGCCGGCCGCCCCGGTGGCGAGCCGACAGCCACGGCCGGTCCCGGACCAAGATACGCGCGGAATCCGATCGGCAACCGTCCCCGAAGGTGACGCGCCAATTCCGTCATCCAGAAAAGATGCATGCCTTCCCATCCCGCGGTATCAGCCCAGTCGTGGAGTGGCATGGAGTAATTGTATCTTACACGGTCCGATGTGGCTACCAGCGGACAGGTCGACACTCGACAGCGTGACGCCCCGGCTTGCCAAATCGCCCGTGGCTCATGGCTCGAACGTCAGTTCCACGTTCCGGGCAACGCGGTAAAAAGGCGGCACATGCGGCTTCAGCGTCGCGACGTTCCCGTGGAGTTCGTACTCGAACGGCTCGCCAGTGATTGGATCCGTCGGCAGCAGCAACTCGGTGACCTGATCGAGTCGCTCTGGCGGGCGGCCGTCGTGGTGGGCGGCGTAATCGCGCAGTGCCTCGATCGTCCTGAACATGGCGATTTCGCGGTCCGGCCGGAGAAGATCATAGCGCATCCGCAGAAGCGTGGGCGCCGCGTACGCCGGCCGGCGCGGCCCCATCACCTCCTCGATCTGGTGATAAACCAAGAGCGCATCCACCAGCGGGTTCTCACTCAACGGTTGCTTGTCCGGCGCGATTTCCCTCCAAGTGCTCAACATCTGGTCCTGCAACTGCGGGAAGGGCAGGATCAGGGCCTTGCACAGTTCGTCGCGGGCACTGCGGTACTCCCGGCACAGGTATGTTCCGACGGCCTGCTCCTTGCTCATCGCGTCCGTTTTGGCCCTTGGCGTGCCATGTGAAACCAGATATGCGACAGCGCGCGGATAGGCGGATTCAATGAGCTGCCTGGAAAGGTCTTCGATCCGTGCCGCGCTGCGGGTATACGGGGCGGTCTCGTCTTCGCCCATGCCGACCATTTGCCGGATTCTCCGCGGCCACTGCTCGGGCGGCAGATCGCCCTCGATCGCCGAATAGACCAGCGGATTGGTGTATTTTAGCTCCCAGTCGTACGACTCATCCTGCCCCGGCGCCCGCGGTTCCAACCAGGGATGAGGGAGCTGCGACAGCGCCCAATAGAGATTGGGCGAGCCGGCGCGGCTGACCCATTCCTCGGCCCCGTCATTGATTGCAATTTCCGCGATGACCTCTGAAATCCGCGCGTGGAGTTGGGCCGGCTCGCGGGCGACTTGCCGAGACATCGCCAGCGTCGTCTGAAGCGAGTACGCAGCGCTGGGCCAATCCTTCCGCGACACCTGCCACCTGGCACGGAAGGCCGTCACGATGGCCAGGTGGTGCATCCCGTTCAGGTACGCCATGTATTTCGTCCCGCTCGCCGCCCGCTCGCGCCATCCCACATCCCAGACCACATCGCGACGCCGCGCGGCCAGATCGCCGTAGGCCAATGCGTCGGCATATTCATCCAGCAGGCGCTGGGTGTACTTGGCGGGAAACTGGTCGATCGGAGTGTCGAGCCAGTCGTATTTGTGGTTCTCCGGATACAGAACCTCCTCGGTGGTCTTGTCGTCGGGAAACACGATCTGCACCATCAGGTAAAGGGGGACGGCGTTGCCGGGCGTTAGCTCGGCCAAGCCGGGCAGAAGCCGATACTCCGACGGCTGCGTTGCCGCGGCAGGATGAACGGTCAACCGATCGACCATAGGACCGCTCGGCCTTGAATGGGGCAGCGTAGTGGGGGCGGAAGTGGGCGGCGGGGCGGGGTCGGCCTGGTCGACTTGGGGCGACATAAGGGACAATGCGGCGACAGACAAGATCAGCAACGTCGGGTATCGCATGGTAAACCGGTAAGCTAAGGAACTCCATTCGCTTGCAGGGACGGAACGCGCTTTCAGGGGAGCCGATCGGGCGGCGAAGTGAAATTGAGGTTCAGATCGCCGAGGCGGCCGGATTCCCCCATCGCCGGCCCGCTTCCCGCAACCGGGCGCGAGGCACGGCCATCGTCCTCCAGCATTTCGTCGCACAGCCGTTGGTAGGCGTGCCATCCGGCCTGTGCCATGGATGGCGAGGAATCCGACGTCGTCGCCAGAGCGACAGGCACGGAAGCTGACGCCGGCCCTGACGGAACGTAAACCACCCGCTCGGGCACACGCAGCTGCATCCGGCGGGGCCAATCGAGCAGCAGCCCAGCCAATGCCGCGCTCATCGCGACGCACGTCACTGCCGCAATTGCACGCCAGGTGTTTGCCCGGCGGCGCCCGGCGAGGAAGCCGGCACGATACCAGATCTGCCGCGGCCCGACCCGCACCGGTGCAGGACGCAGCGACTGCATCGCCCGAGGCAAGTCCCAATCCGCTGAATCTAAGGGTTCCGGCTCCTGCATTTTTGCTCCAATCGTTGCCGTAGTGCTGCCAGGGCGGCTTCACAGCGGCGCTGCACGGTGGATGGGTCCACGCAGGTGACGCTGGCGATCTCCGCAAGCGTCAGCCCGGACCAGAACCGCAGGGTGATCGCTTCGCGCTGCTCGGCCGGCAATTCCAACAGCGCCGCCTGGGCCGTGCGCCCATCGAGCGGGTCATCGGTGCTGGGGACGAACCAGTCATCGCCGGCGGCGGCCGACGCCGCTTCGCGGCGCACGCGCCGCTGGTCCGACCGCCACGCGGCGATCGCCTCGTTGCGGACACACCGAAAGAGCCACGGACGTGGGTCCCTTGGCAGCCGCCGCGATGCCAGCAGCCGCACGAAGACCCGCTGCAGTACGTCCTCGGCATCGGCCGGCCCAACCCATTGGCGGGCGTAAAGCACCAGCGCCGGGGCATGAGCCTCGAACAACGCGGCGACGGTTGCTTCCCCATCAGGTGGCGTCATCGTCGCCTCAAAGAATATCACGCCGCGGGCGGCAGATTTTTGCGTAAGGATTTCTCTTCCCCAATGTGTGGACGACAGCGATAATACGGCCATTGCCGTTTCCGCCCTTGCGTTCGACGCGGGAAGGACCTGGCGGATGATCTTTTCATTCCTCGATTCGCCCCTGCATGCCGTGACATATTCCATACCTCATCCGGCTCACACGCACCGGCGAGTTGGAAAGGAGGCGCGGTTCGCATGCGTCTCGGTTTAACCCCATAACAGTCGTCCCGCCCGCTCCCGCCGTGCGAGACCAGCGAAGGAGAATGGTTTCCAGAAGCAGGCACCGCCTGGCATCCCGGAATCAAATCTCCTTCGGGGAGTTGTTCTCATGACGACGTCCGCTTATACGATTCGCCCTACCGTGCGAGCGGTCCTGCTCGCGTTCCTCGTCCATCACAACCCATTTTATCTGCTCAGTGCCCTGTGCATGATTGCCGGCTGCTATGCGCTGAATAGCGCGATGGCGCTCTATTCCGGCGACCTCCGCGGGTTGCTCGTGCTGATCGGCACGATCAACGCCTACGAATTGCTGCTGATCGGGCTGGGGCTGTTCCTGATCCGCCGACGCGGCATCATCCGCGACGGGCGCACCTTGCTGCTTCTGCAAATCGTCTTTCTGTTCGACCTGACCTTTCTCAACGCCGAAACCGCCACCGGCAGCCTGCGGACCGGCCTGCTCGTCAATGCGGCCCTGCTGGCCATCGCGCTGCTGAAGGTCGCGGTGATCCTTTGGGCGCTCTCGCCGCGCTTCCCAGGCCGGCTGTTCAACGCGGTCGCCATCCAGTTGGTGGCGTTGTTCGGCATCCCGCTGCTGTTCAAGTGGCTGGACCACGATGCCGCCATCGCCGCCAAGCACTTCTACGCGATCTGGTGGCTGGTTGGCATGTTGCCTGTCCTGATCAAATTGCAGAGTCACCTGCCAGGCGCGGGCGACGCCCCGGCAACCACCGATCCCGCGAGCCCCGCCGTGCCGGTGCGGCCGGCTCAAGACGGCCCACGCCCCCGACTGGGCGGCGTTTACCTGGTGATTGCCTGGTGCTCGATCGTGGCCCACATGGCAATGATGCACTGGGTCTACCGCGTGACGTTTTCGCTTGCCGACCTGTCGCCGGTGTTCCTGGGGCTGGCGGTGGCGGCCGCCCGCTCGACGCCGGGCGCGTTTGTCCGGCACGGCGACCTGCGGTTGCTCCGCTGGTTCCTTCCCGTCGCGGCAATCGCCCTGTCGTTTTTCTCGCCTCCCGAGCTTGGCCTGGACGCCGGCCGAGCCGGCCGCTTCCACGTCACCGCGCCCATGCTCACCGGTGCGGGCGCCTACCTGGCGTACGTCTACCTCTACTTCCTGCCATGGGCGGTTTACTTCATCGGCGCCGCCATTGCGGCCGGACTCGTTGTGCTCTTCGGGCCCACCTGGGCGCAGGTGCAGGTCATCGCCCTGGCGTGCTGGCGCTGGTCGCTGGACATGGGTTACCGCCTGGTCCCCAAGACCGCGTTGCAATGGGGCCTGACGGCAGTCGGAGCAGCGTTCGCCTTCCTCGGCCTCGGCGCCGCCGTCAGTCTCTCGCAAAGCCGGCCGCCGGGGGATGAGGTGAAGGGATGACATGGTGACAAGGTGAGGGGGTGACAAGGTGAGAAGCCGAAAACAAGGCGGGAGCGGCTACCGACGCTCCCGCTTTTTCCTGCGCCATGCGCGGTATCATCCCCACGCATGAGGCGTGTTCTCGGAGGGCGTTTGGCGGCGCGGCGGCGGTGTCGGCGGTGCTGTTTGTCGCTACGTGCGTGCTTTGGGCGCAGAGCTATTGGGCAGACGATGGCTGTTCCTGATCCGCCGACGCGGCATCATCCGCGACGGGCGCACCTTGCTGCTGCTGCAAATCGTCCTTCGTTTTCCCGAGGGACCGGCGCACCAATAAGTGTCATGTTTGCGGAAATTCCTCACGCTGAGACCGGAGTTTACGATGGTCCGGATCGCTTGGGGGGCGTCCACGCAGGTTCCATCCGGACCGTCGTAAACTCCGGTCTCGGCGTGGATGCCATTCGTGACGGAAATCAATGGGGGGGGGCCAAGGTGCAGCGGGCCGGCGTAGGGGTGTGTCTCCGCAGACGTCTTTCGGCCTGCCGGGAGGCTTTACCACGCTTCGTCAGCTTCGAGCGCGGCGTGGGGAGGCAGGCAGTCGAGCCACCAGGGCGGGGATTGGCGATATGGGGCGGCGAGAAGCTTCTTCCAATTGTCCAGCAGGCGGGAACCCGGGGCGCTGGCTATGGACGCTACCAGAGGTTCGGCAAACTGAATCGCGTCGTCGAACGCCGCAAGACCGTCCAGCGCAGCGTCGATCGCCTGGGAAAATGTCTCTGTGGAGGCGTCCGCTCCATCGACAGCGGCGGAATATGATTCATCGATCGCCAGATATGCCGCCCAAGCCTCCAGCCTGGCTTCAAGGATCCCCATGCACAGGTCCGAAGCCCGCGGGGAGGTGACGCCGCGCAGGTCAGCCGGTAGCGATTTGGCTTGTCGCGCCAATCGTTTGACTCTCAGGGCCAGTTCCTGGGCCGCCGATATCCCGACGGCCGGCGCCAGGGTCAGTTCAGCCAGGTCCGCCCGGGCGGAACCGAGCAGCCGGCATCGGCCCAATGCGACGGCGGAGCGATACGCCGCCCCATCGGCTGATGACTCGGCGGCAGGCCGGTCGCCATACGACTCGCCCGCCTGGACCCATGCCCAGGGATACTCTTCCATCGCACGGGTTAGCTCAGGCACACACGCCATCGCGTCACTCGTCACGGCTCGACGTGACCCGTTAGTTCTGGATTGATTGGAGCGGGATGAGTCGGCATTCGCGGACAGCGGCAGGGGGTATCGCGTGGGTCGACGCCGAGACCTGTTGTCGGGACTCACAGTCGCCCTCTGACTACTACTTGCAGGTTGCCGGCTTCGATCTTCGACGGATTCTGCGAACAACCGCCGCAGTGCTTCGGAATTAAGGGATGCTTCGGAGGTGCTCGAACCCTCGTAGCCGACCCATATGCACCCGTTGGCGCCGCCGCTGAAGCCCCATTCAGTGGGCATGAGGAACTGGGCCGGCGGCTTGTCCTGGACGGTTCCCTTCACGTCGCAGGGCCGGTCCGGCGGGACCAGCCCTTTCATATCCTCGTCTCCCATCGTCATGGCATATCGCCCGACCCATTCGCGGACGACGGCATCGCGCATACGCCCATGCGAAATGGCAGCCGACCGATGCTCTGCCGAGGCGTGGGCATGGGACGTCGAGCCCGGTAATGCAAAATCGCCCGCAGGGCGGGCGAAGTCAGCAGCGGCACGGGTAAAAAAGCAGTCGTCAAGACGGGCGGAAATCGTTTTATCAGATGATGGATTATTCGTATTGGTAATCCGCATCACGACGGTCGCGCCATTGGTCAGGATCAGTAGATAGGTTGGATCGCTGGCGGGCGAACCCGGCCGCCCGGCGGGTTCAGGGTCCAGACGCAAGGCCAATGGATGTCGAAGCGATTCAGAAATGGTCGCGCGCAAATGCTGTAAGGCTGTATCGGGTACAGCCGGATCAGAGCCTGTCAGCGCGATTCGTTTGGGCGCCGTGGAATCTGAGAGCAAAGCTTGAACGGCCTGTGGCGTAAGCCACTGCTCCCAAAGCGTTCGCTCGGCGGGCGATGACTGGCAACGTTCGAGGTGCCGGCGCACGCGTTCCCAGAAGAGCGCGGGGATGCGGATCGACAGCCGGGCGGGCCGCATTCGGGGGTCGGGGTGCTCGACACCGTCGATAGTTTGCCCAACCGTGAGGTCCGGACTGATCTGAACGTTCTTCATCGCTGACTCCGACTAACCTTTTACAACCCACTTAAAATGCCCGGGGGCGAGTTCACCCCCGGGCAACGCCATCAGGCGCTTTCAACCTGGGACACTTCGGACAATTGGTCCTGGAACCGCAGCTTCAGCCGCAGCCAGCGCTGGTAAATCACATCGCGGCTGACGCCCAGCGCGGACGCCAGCACCGCCCGCTTCTTGAGCTTGGGCGCCTGAATGAACTCACCGGGCGGGAACGGCTGTTCCAGACCGAGCTGGTCGAGCCAGTGCTGCCAGACCTCGGGCGGGACCTTGTCCCACTGGTGGGTCAGGCTGAACAGGATCACGCCGTCCAGCGGGTCCCAGGCCTTGATACGGTCCACGTCATCCGGTGCCAACTCGAAGCCGGTCGCCGGCTCAGTCGGGTCGGCGGCACGCGGGTCGGCCACGGCGCCCTGCTCGGCCAGAGAGTGCAGCCGCTGCTCGTCGGCCTGGGCCCGGCCCTGGTCGAGGTAGCGGTAACGCAACTCCACCCGGCACCAGGCGCTGAACCACTCCTTGGCCTCATCGGCCCGGACCTGCGGCGGCAGCTCGCGCTCGTACCACTGCTCGAACTTCTCGATCTTGGCCCACACAAGAGCAGGGGCCATGGCGATGAAGTCCAGCGCCCGCTGCTTGCGCAGCGTGCCGTGCTGCCCATGGTGGATGCGCCGCGCGGTCTGGGTGATGAACGGCTCGAGTTCGGACATGGCGCGCTCCCCCTCGGGAGCCCCGCCGGCCCGCTTGGCGGCCGCCACCTTCAAAGCCAGTTCCGTCCACCGACCCATATTCGCAGCTCCCGAATGTTTATGCCCGCTCTCACCTTCGGCACGGATCATACTCCGTTTCGACTGGCGGCGGGATGACGCGCGGCTTTCGAGCTCTGTGGCTCTGAGCCGCCGCGGTACTACGCTGCTTCCATTTGACGCTTTAGAAAAACGTTTAGGCGCTTTACAGGACCACCTCCGACAAAGAAGGTCGCTCTGACCCGACTTTTTCCCGAACACGACCGCGTCACCAGACACGATTGCAGGGGGGAATAGCCACACCGAGGGCCGCAGACACGGCCCACGGGGTAGAACGACGTGCGAGACGAGGATCTGACGGAAAAAAACGGAATTCTTCCGACGAGGGACCCGCGGAGACCTTTTTCACGCTGAAACCGGAGCTCAAACTCCCGTCAGATGGAGCCCGTCAACTTCGTTAACTGACGGTAAAGGTGCTCTCTATCGGAAGCTAATCCTATGATTTCCATCGCTAAAACCCGTCCCGAGCGACCCCGAATCGATGCCGGCTTATCCCGCAGCGCTCGTTCGTCGCATGACCTGATCCCCACTCGCGGTTCCCTACCCGGCGGCCTTGTTCTGGCCGGACAATTCACAGGGCAACTCCGCGCCTTTCTCGACGTCCGCGGCTTGGCCGGATGGGAAATCTTCTTCCTCAACGGCGGCCATCTATCCGATGTGGATGCCTGCCTGTCCGACATCGGAGAAGCCGACGCGGTGTGGGAGCCTCACCGGCGGGACTTCAACGCCGGCGAGCAGCCGGGCGGGCTTTCCGATCCGAGCGATGGTGAAAGCGTCGCCGACCGACCAGCGGGTTGCCTTCACCTGCGCGAGCATGAGGTTGTTGTTGCTCGCTGGTTCTTCTTCGACTTGCCTCACCGCGTTTGGGCGCCGGTGTACTTGTGTGCCGCCCCCTCACCGGACCGCTATCATCGGCTCAAGGAAGAACTGACCCAACTCCGCCGCAAGAACGCCCAGAATGTCTGGCAAGTCGTCACCGGCGAAACCTGGCGTGACGAGCGGATCGAACGCGACAAACGCGAAAGCTGGGACAGCCTCATCCTCGCCCCCGATATCCGTCGGCGGCTGGAAGCGGAGGTCGGCAGCTTCTTCAGCGCACCGGTCGCCGGCCTTTATCGCGATCTGAACATCCCCTATCGCCGCGGCCTGCTCCTCTACGGCCCCCCCGGAAACGGGAAAACGAGCCTCATCCGTGTCATCGGCAACCTGAACCCGACCATACCCGGCCTGCTGCTCCGACCCGGCGAGAGCTTCGACGACAACGACCTCAAGGCGGTCATCGACCGTTGGCGCGAACAAGCCCCCGCCATCCTCGTGATTGAAGACCTCGACTGGCTCTTCCATTCCGCCCGCCTGAACGTTTCCACCTTCCTGAACATGCTAGACGGCGTAGACCAGCGCGACGGCGGCCTGCTGCTGATCGCCACCAGCAACAACCCCGAATGCCTGGACCCCGCCATCAATAACCGCCCCGGCCGTTTTGATCTGGCGATCGAGGTGAAATGCCCCGACGCCGGCATGCGAGCTGAGTTTTTCCGCCGGGGAAGCCTGGCCGGGGCGTGCGGGCCGCGGGCGTTCGACAAACTGGTGTCGCTTAGCGCTGGCTTATCGTTCTCACATCTGCGCGAGATAGAGAGCCAGTCAGGGTTGTCGGCGGTGCAAGAAAGCCGGTCGAGCCGGACCGAGCAGGACGTGCTGCGAGCGGCCGAGCGCGTCGCCGACACGCACGCCGAGGCAAGGCGGGGTTTCCCCGCGCCGACGGCGCCGTTCGGATTGGGGCCGATGCGGGGGACGAGAATCGCGGATTGAGAGGCTTGCGTGCGTCCCCCGTGCCTCGGGTATGATCGTCCCCAGCATCCGACGGGACGACCGCCATGCCAGACGACTGTGAACTGACGTGTCCGCACTGCGGCTATAACCTGACCGCGCTAATGCGGTCCTTGTGTCCCGAGTGCGGCCAAAGGTTCGTGATCCGAAAGCCCGAGCCATGGATGCCGCCGCCGGAACCGCGCTCGTTTCAACTGACGCCTTCGATGGTCTGCCCCAAGTGCCGTTTCACAAACAGCGGATTCATGCCCCGGAACTGCAGCCGGTGCGGGCACCGTTTCAGCTTGAAGCAACGGATTCTCGGCGTTGGCTGATGTGTTCTCTGAAAGCGAGCCGGACCCGCAAAACAACCGAGGTGACTCATGCTCGTTCTGGCACGAAGCAAAGACCAAACCATCATGATCGGCGACGATATTGAGGTCACCATCGTGGACATCGCCGGCGACCGCGTCCGTTTTGGCGTCAACGCCCCGAAGGAAATGGCGGTCGTACCCAGCGATGACCCAGCCAAACAATTGATCAAGATCGGCAAGGAGGTGTCGGTCCAAGTGGTCGACGTTCGAGGCGACAAAGTCCGCCTCGGCGTTGTGGTGCCGCGGGACATGTCGGTACATCGCAAGGAGGTTTACGACGCGATTCGCCGGGAGAACTCAGCTGCGAGGCAGGTCGCAGCCGCACAGCCACCAGCGTCGCACCCGAACCCGGCCAAAGCGTTGAAGGACGACATCGCAGACGGGCTGGTAATGAAGTTCGGTGAAGCCGCTGAGCCGCTGATCGACGAAATCCGGCCACTAAGTGACCTTGGCATGCTGAAGCGGATCGCGGTTGCCGTGGAATCGGCGACGACGCTTGATGGTGTACGTCGGATTTGGTCAAAGTAGCTGAATCCACCGAGGTATCGCATGCTTGTCTTTTCTCGTTGCAGGGACGAGTCGATCATGGTCGGCGATGATTTTCTCGTCACCGTCCTGGAGATTAAGCAAAACCGGGTTCGGCTCCTGATCACTTCAAAAACCGCCGATCAGGTTGTCAAGCTGACGTCTCCTCCTGTGGGCAGTGCCGCGTCAGCAACCGCAAGCGGCCAGGGATCCGGGCAGGTCGTCATCTTAGATAAAGACGTATCGGTCCAGGTGGTGGACATCCGAGGTGACAAAGTCAGGCTTGGCTTTGAAACGCCAAAGGGCGTGTACGCTCATCGCTGGGAGCTCTACGAGCAGATCACCCAGGGTGGCGGGGCCTGGCGCGACTGGAATCCAGCGACCGCCGAAGGCCGGGCGCGACGGATGAACCGCCTGAAGAAGCTCATCGCCTCACTTCTCGAGCACAAGTTTGGGGAGATAGCCAAAGACCTGATCGCCGAAATGCGCCAGGGCAACGATATCGAGAAACTGCAGCGGCTGTCCAATTCGATCGGTACGGCGGCGACTATCACCGAAGCACGCCGGGCGTGGTCGGTCTGAAGGTCGCTCAGGTGTTTAGATAAGCTGGTTTTGCGGGGTCCTCGCGCAGGACATTACTCCGGCTCGAACAACTCATCCACCGCCATCGTCCATCCCGGCACCGCGGGCTCGGCTTCGGCCAACTGGCCAGCGCGATAAATCGTCGGCTCGTCGGGAGCGGTGGCGCGATAAACCCTCACTACGTCTTCCGCCAGCAGGTTTACATCCCAGACGACGCGCGTGCCGGCGGCGAAATAGTCGGCGCGCTTTTCGGCCAGCGCCAATTCGGCGGCGGGACCGTAGTCGCCCTCGCTGCGCACCTCGGCGGCGAAGATGGGAGCGCCTATGAAAAACCGCATGCGTTCGCGCCCACGTCGGCGCGGAGCGACCACGAAGGCGGCGTCCGGGCTGAAAGACTCGCGGTTCGGAAGGTCGACCTGAAATCCGGCCCCGTCGGGCACGGCCCGCCCCTGCTTGGCAAGCTTAGCATGGTTCCGCAAAGAGGCGAAAATCTCACCAGCCGCATACGCTGGGCCTTCGCCTGTCGGTGGCATATGAATGATCTCCCCGTTGACGAGTTCGGCGTTGCCGTCGACATGGTACAGGTCTTCCGGGCTGGCGCGGGTTTTAATGGTCATGTTCACCTCATGTGTCCATTGCCCGTCACAACCCACTTATACGTCGTGAGGTCGGCGGCGCCCATCGGACCGCGGGCGTGGAGCTTGTCGGTGCTGATGCCGATCTCGGCGCCGAGGCCGTATTCCCCGCCGTCGGCCAGGCGCGTGCTGGCGTTGACCATCACGCTGGCACTGTCTACCCGCTTCACGAAGCCGTCGGCGGCGCGAATGTTTTCGGTCAGGATGGCGTCGGTGTGGTGCGAGCCGTGCTCGTTGATGTGGGCCACCGCTTCGTCCAACGAGTCCACGACTTTCACGCCGACGACAAAGCTCAGGTACTCGGTATCCCAGTCGGCATCAGTCGTGGGCTTGGCGGGCGGATAGAGGGCGCGGGTGCGCTCATCACCGCGGACCTCGACGCCCTTGGCGGCGAGGTCGCCGCAGACTTTGGCCAGGAGGTCAGTCGCGGCGTCCTTGTGGAAGAGAAGGTGCTCGACGGCATTGCAGACGGCCCCCCCCGGGTAGCTGGTCTTCGCGTTCACGCAGACCTTGCGCACCTCCTCCTGCATGTGCGTGGTCGCCTCATCGATGTAGATGTGGCAGTTGCCCGTGAAATGCTTGAGTACGGGAATCGTCGAATCGCGGACGACGGCGCGGATCAGGCTTTCCCCGCCGCGGGGGATCACCAGGTCGATGTATTTGTCCAGCCTGAGCAGGTGCGGGACGAGGGCGCGGTCGGTCGATTCGACAAGCTGGACGGCGGCGGGGTCGATCTGCGACTGCTTCAGGGCGTCGGAGATGATCGACACGATGGCGCGGTTGGAGTGCAGGGCCTCCTTCCCGCCGCGCAGGATGATGGCGTTGCCGCTCTTGAGGCACAATGCGGCGGCGTCGCTGGTGACGTTGGGGCGGCTCTCATAAAAGAACAGCACGACGCCGATCGGGACGCGCACCTTCTGGATGCGCAGTCCGTTGGGGCGGTTGTACCCCTCGATGACCTGCCCGACCGGATCCACCTGAGCGGCGATCTTTTCGACACCGTCCGCCATCGCGGCGACGCGCTTTTCGGTGAGCTTGAGCCGCTCGACCAGAGCGGCATCCAGGTGGGTGGATTTCGCGGCGGCTACGTCTTTGGCGTTGGCAGCGAGCAAATCTTCGCGGCCGGCGCGAAGCCCGGCCGCCATGATGCGAAGGACGCGCGATCGGACGGCGTCATCCAGAGCGACCAGTTCGCCCGCCGCCCGACGGGCGGATTTGCCTAATGTTTCAACGTATGGGGCCCAGTCTTCCATGCCCCAATTATAGCGGATTCACTCCGGGATGAATCATTCGGCGCTACGACGCGTCCATGTGTAGGTGATCGTGGACGGGCCACTCTTGTATCGCACGCCTGGTGGGAACTTGAACTCCACCGGCACCGTCTTGCTCCCGGTCGCCTGCAGCGAATCAATGTCATCCTTGCTAACTTCGAAAGTCGCCCCCTTTTGCTTGGCGGAATCGGGATTGGACGGGGTCAACATCTCGATCTTTTCTTCCGGCCCGCTGACCGTAACGTCTCTCAACGTCGGGTCATAGTCGATCTGGTACTTCTTCATGAGTTCCCCAGTCATCGTCACCTCGACCGGCACCGCACCAAGCGTAATGTCCTTGTCAGGCTTCAGGTTGACCTGAGCTTGCACCACAAGAGGGCCGACGATGGTGACATCGCGACCCTTGATCGGCAACATGAGCGGGACGGCCGGCAACGTAACCGTGTGGTCCCCCGCACTGCCGTTGGCGACCGCGGCTTGATCCAGGGTGGCGTCCGCGTGGAGGTTGCCGGCCGCGGCGGCATCCTCCAGGACCCGCTGGGGGCCGCGCACCTTGACGGTTGGCGGCAAGAACGTCACCGAGCCGACATTGGACGGCAAATTGGCGGCTTTCACCTCAACCTGCCTCTCGACGATCGGGTCGATAACGATGTCGAGCCAGGCCGGTTGGCAACTGGAGACGCTCACCCCATGGGCGGCGAAGCGGGGGTCGTTGCCGATCAGCGAGGCGTCGATGCGGCGGTCGCCGGTGCCCAGGTTCCGGTCAATGGGGATCTGCACCGGCCCGCCGCCGTAGGTTGGGTCCCAACTGTGCATGACCGCCTCCACCCCGGATCGCGGACCGGTGATTTTGGCCATCACCAGGGGTTCCTCGGGTTTGCGCAGGGTCACCAACCGATTGGGGTCGTTGGTGGTGAGTTCGATCGGAATGATGACCGGTGGCGGTGTAAACTGTTGCTCCCGCTCGGCATAGATCCAGATCAGGATGGTCAGCGGTGCCACCCAGAGCATTGTTTTGAGCGAGGTCAACAGTTGCTTTCGCGAGAAGTTCCTTCGAGCCCAGGAGCGCAGCGGGCGACTCAAGCGGCCGCCTTGGCGACGCTCGCCGCGCGGCCGAAGTGTTTCGATCCGGCCCAGTTTTGGGCCGGTCGGGTCGGCAGCGCCGTTGCCGTTTTCATGGTGGTTGGCTGAGTCTGACATACGTCATTCGTTCTTCGGGCATCATTCGTCACGCACAGGCGGAATCGCAAGATCGAGCGCCCCGAGGCGCAGGGCCGCTAAACGGGGGGTGTTTCAGGCGGCCTCGCGAAAGGTTCGGGCAGCACGGCCCTCGCTTCCCCGGCCCAGCAACTCGGTCAATAAACCGCGCAGGCCCTCCGGGGTGAGCTTGCGGATCAACTGGCCGCGTTCGGCGATGCTCACGTCGCCGGTCTCCTCGGAGACCACAAGGACGACCGCGTCGCTTTCCTGGCTCATGCCGACCGCCGCCCGGTGCCGCGCGCCCAGTTCCCGCTCCAACTCGCCGCTCTCGGCCATGGGGAACTGCACGCCGGCGTACATGATCCGCCCGCCGACGATTACTACTCCCAGATCGTGCAGGGGGGAATTGGGCCAGAAAATGGTATCCAGCAGGTCAGCGGAAATGGCGGCATCGAGCTTGGTGCCGTTCTCCGCCATGCCGCCCAGGCCGGTTTCGCGCTCGATGGCAATGACCGCTCCGATCTTGCGCCGGGAAAGGAACGTGGCGGCTTCCACGAGGGCCTCGATCTCTTCGTCGATCTGCCGGCGGCCGCGGATGCCGAAGATTGGCGCTTCCCCGATCCGCATCAGGGCGCGGCGAAGTTCGGGCTGGAAGGCGACTGTAATGGCAAACCCGGCGCCCAGGAGGAACCGTTCGTAAAGGAAGGCGATGCGGTCCAGTTCGAAGGCGCTGGCCAGCAAGCGAACGATCAGATACCCGACGATCAGCACGAAGGCGATGCCCTGGAGCATCTTGGCGCCGCGCGTTCCGCGCAGGAAACGCAGGACCCAGTAAACGACCAGGCCAATCAGCAGCAATTCGATCGCGACCTGCCACCACTTATAGGTGCTTAGGGCACGGAAAAAGCCGTGGAGGTTGTTGATGAGGTCGTTAAACATCGCCGCATGGACCGGTAGCGGGAACCGAGACAGAAACCTAAAACCGACCCCGTTACCCAAGCCTGCATCCCTACGCCCGTGATTCCCCCCAAGCAAACCGATTATGGGGGCACAAGTGACTATATCCCTTGACCCGCAGGCTCGCTATTCGGTTGCCGAAAAAAAGAACACTTTTCGGGCCAGCAAGGATTTCTAACCACGGAGTTGTCATGAGGCCTCCGGCCTCTCACTAAAGAAGATGAAACCCGGAAACGCAAGCACGCAAGTGCTTGTCATCCTGAGAGCCTGTGAGTTTTTCGTGGCACGGCCGTCCCGGCTGTGGTTTTCCGCTCGAAAACACAGGCTGGACGCCCGTGCCCACGAATTAAATCACAGGCTCCGAGCGCAGCGAAGGATCTCTTCGTTTCGGCAGCAGAAGAGACCCTTCGCTGCGCTCAGGGCGACGGCTCAACCGTCGGCTGCGCTCAGGGTGACGTCTTGAAGCCGTCAATTTATTCTCGGAGCAGGCCCTCCGTGGATCCTTGGTGAGTCATCAAAGAGCGGCTCCAGGTATCAAACTGTATCGCCTCGATCATGCGTGCCACTTGAGACATGGCCGCCACGTCGTGGGCGCGAATGACCGCCGCGCCGTGTGCGATGGACCAGGCGACAGCGGCGGCGGTGCCGAACACCCGCCCGGCAAAGTCCGGCGCATGGGTCACTTTGGCGATGAACTGCTTGCGGCTGACGCCGACCAGCAGCGGCCGGCCGAGGTGAGCCAGCTCGCCCAGCCGGCGGAGCAATTCGAGGTTATGAGCCGTGGTCTTGCCAAATCCGATGCCGGGATCGAGCAGGATGCGCGACTCGGCGACGCCAGCCGCCCGAGCGGCGTCCATCCGCTCCAGCAGGAACGCCGCCACTTCGCGCGTTACATCGTCATATTGCGGGTCGCTCTGCATGGTGGCCGGCGTCCCGCGCATGTGCATCAATACAATCGCAACCCGCCGGCTGGCGACCAGCGGCAGCATGGCAGGGTCATCGCGGCCGGCTGAAATGTCATTGACGAGGTATGCGCCGGCGTCCAGTGCCGCCTCAGCCACTGCCGCGCGGGTCGTATCTACTGAGATTGATATGTGGAGCCGGGCAGGTGAGGGGGTGACAAGGTGAGGGAGCGGAGGATGACTCGGTGAGGGGGTGACAGGATCGGGCGGCCTGAGTCGTTCGCGCAGGGCGTTGAGCACCGGCACGATCCGGCGAATCTGCTCCGCTTCGGAAACCGGGAGCGAGCCGGGGCGGGTCGATTCGCCGCCAATATCGATTAGATCCGCACCGGCGCGGGCCATCGCCAGGGCCTCATCGGCGGCACGTTCCACGCCCCCCGGCCCTTCGAATCGCCCGCCATCGCTGAAACTATCGGGCGTGACGTTTAACACGCCGATGATCAGCGGCCGCCAGGGCGGAGACGTTAGCCAGGCGTCGAAGGATTCAGGGGACATCGTCAGTTGTCAGTTGTCCGTTGTCAGTGGTCAAATACCGGACGGTCGCAGAAACCGACCGCCGGCCACAAACAACTGACAAATGACCACTGACAACTGACAACCCGCTAATCGACCAGATTCTTCTCAAACACGATGAGGTTGTCGGCATGGGTGGAATCCCAGCGGATGCCGACGATGTCGTAGCCCATGCCGACGGCGAAATGGATGAACTCGCGCTGGTGGTTCATGCACTCGCAGCGGACGTATTCATAGCCGTGGTCTTTGGCCCAGGATTGCTGGGCTTCTTGCAGTTGCCGGCCGACGCCATGTCGGCGTACGGCGCTGACGACCCCGCCCAGCCAGTGGTAGAACATGCCTGGCTTCAGTTCGAAGCCCACCCAGAACCCCACCGGTCGGTCGTCCATGCGGGCCAGGAGGGTCAGGGCATTGTACCGGCCCATGAACCGCCGCTTGAAAAAGTCGACCTCGCGTTTGGGCCGGAAAATGGTGTTGTACAACTCCACCGCCTGCGGGAGGAGTTTTTCGTCGACGATAATGATGTCAGCCTGGGCCACAGTACACGGACCTCCAACAGGGCGCGCGGCACTTCGAGCGGCACACGGGAAGTGTATCGCATGTTAACCATAAATTCACGCAAGCGGCGTGGGGAAACTGGATTCCTGTAACACCAACGCCTCTTGTGCATCTATATCTGGCCATCCGTCTGCAATGCGGCATGGCGGAGCGTTCTCATCGTTTTGATCATTTTCTTTGCACAGAGGAGGCCGGTCGTGCTGCGCGCTTCATTCATCGTAATCGCCCTTGCATTATTCCTGCCGGTCACGAATGCCCGCTCGGCAGATCAGGACAAGCCAGCCGGGCCGCGCGGGGATGACGGAGCCCTGCCGCTGTCACATTCCAGCGTGTCGATGCCGTTTAATGACCTGCGTGCCTTGCTCGATAAGAGCGTGCTGGATCGCCCTCCGGTGGACTTCGCGTACTCTCCGGCCCTGTACCAAGCCGTCGTCACCGACAAGGGCGTTGCAGTCTCGGCCGCCGTGGAGGTGACCCTGCTCGTGGATTCATGGGCCCTGGTCCCGATCGGCCCATCCGATTCGGGGGTCACCAGCGCAACCGTCGACGGACAACCCGTGCCGCTGGTATTGCGCGGCGATCAGCTTTTCCTGTTGCTCAAGGGGAAGGGGCAGAAGAAGGTCGCGCTGTCCATCGCGCGCGATCTTATCACCGATGAAGGGACCGACCGGTTCGATCTACCCTTGCTACCGAGCGCGCTGGTGGACGTATCGGCCACCCTGCCGGCCAAAAGCCAGGGCGTTCGGGCATCCGGCGCAGCCGGCGTCTCAATTTCGCAAAACGCCCAGGCCACCGTCGTGAAGGGCTCCTTTCACGGTGGCGGAGTCGCGACATTCCAGTGGCGCCCCGCTCCGCCGCCAGGAGCAGTGGTCGAGGCCCGCATGGCCGCCGACGTGGCGACGCTCGTGACCGTTGACACGGGCGTCCTGCGCACCAAGTCTGAGTTGAACGTTCAGGTCGCAAATAGCTCGCCTAAAGAGCTGAAAATAGACATCGACGCAAAGCTGAACGTCGTTTCTATCACGGGCAAAGAAATTGCGGATTGGAAAGAAACGCGCGCGGCGGGTGATCGCAAGACAATCGTCATCCACTTTGGGGCGGAGATCGAAGCCGGGCGGCTGATCGACCTTACAGCCGAGCGCGACCTTCCCGTCCCTGCTAAAGAAGATGCCGGCAAGGCGACGACCATCGACTTTCGGCCGCCGTCGCTCGAGGGCGCCACGCGCGACCGCGGCTTCATCGGCGTCGAGGTTCGCAACAGCGTTGAGGTGATAGCCGCCCTGCCCGGCAAGGACATCCAGCGGATCGACGTGAAGGAACTCCCGGCATCGATCGACGGCAGGGCGCGTTCCCCGGTGCTGTTCGGATACCGCTACGACGCAGCCGGCGCAAAACTGTCGCTTAACCTGACCCGCAACGCCGATCTGGACGTGCTGGTGGCGATGTGCGATATCTGCGAGGCCTCGACGACTTTCACCCCTGACGGCAAGAGCATCACCAAGATGATGCTCATCACCCGCAACAACCTGAAGCAGTTCATGACGCTGAAGATGCCGGAGGGCGCGCAGGTCTGGAGCACGTTCGTGGCGGACCACCCGGTGACGCCTGCGAAAAACGCGAAAGGGGAAGTGCTGATCCCGCTGCGCAAGAGCGATCCCGAGGAAGCTGACGATGACGAGGCCGACGAAGGAAAGAGCTATCGGGCCCAGCGCGAGCGCCGGCGTTCTGAAGGCGTTGAAGGAAAGGCTGTCGAGCGCATGAAACGGATCAGGGAGAAAAAGGCCGAGGCGGCCGACGAGGCCGCCCCGGACCTCAAGCCGTACGACGTGGAGATTGTCTTCGTGACGCCGCCGGCGAAGCTGGCCGACCGCGGCCAGGTCCACCCGGCCCTGCCGCAACTGGACGTGCCGATCGGCCATCTGTCCTGGGCAATCTTCATGCCGGCCAGCCTGAAGGTGGTCGATGCGGACGGAAACGTGACGGAAGTGGCGCACTTCACGCTCCCATTCCGGCATTTCGGCGACGTTGCCTATGAGCGCGGGCAGCACGATGTCGAAAAGCAGCAGACGGTCAATCAGCAGGCTGCGCAGGAGCTTGCCCAAGCCGAGAAACAGGCACAACAAGTCGCCGAGCGGGCCAAGGCGCAGGGCGTCCTGCCGGTGCGGATTGAGATACCGATGGTCGGCCAGATCTATCGCTTCGAGAAGTTCCTGACCGTGGAGGAAGCGCCGGGAGTTACCCTGACATACCGGAGAAGCGTGGAGTAGCTGTTCACTGGAAACGCCGGCAACACACACTAACATCGTCGCTAAGGCCGGTGGGGGCAACCTACAGGAGCAGACGATGAAGACAGCGCTGAAACGCACGATCGGCATGAGTCTGGCGTGCGTTGTGACAATTGGTTCGTTCGCGGCGGTGTGGGCAGCAGAATCTCCTTCGGCCACGACCCGGCCGGCGGATGAGAGCCGCGCGTTGTCGCTGCCGGAGCCGAAGCCGCTGGTGCCGGGGGCTCAGGTGGTGACCTTGTGGCCGAAGGGGTCGCCAGCATTGCGGGCGCTGAAGGGGTACGACCAGCCCGAGCAGTTCAATACCAGCAAGGGGAACCCGAACCGCGTGCAGTCGGTGGTGAACATCCATAACCCGTCGATCGAGGTCCACCTGGCCCCGCCGGACAAGGCCAATGGCATGGCTGTCATCGTGGCGGCCGGCGGCGGCAACAACACCTGCAACGTCGGGACGGAGGGGACCGACATCGCCGAGTGGCTCAACGGGCTCGGGGTCCACGCCTTCATCGAGCGCTACCGCCTGCGGCCCTATGACTCGACCACGGACGCCCTGGCTGACACGCAGCAGTCGTTCCGGGTGGTGCGGGCCCACGCCAAAGAATGGGGCGTCGACCCGAAACGGGTGGGCATTATGGGTTTCTCGGCCGGCGGGGAGCAGGCGGCCTGGGTGACGCTCAAGTTCGACGACGGAAACCCGCAGGCGAGCGACCCGGTGGAGCGCGAAAGCTGCCGGCCGGACTTTTCGGTGCTGGTGTACGCGGGGTGGCAGCGAATGGATCTGAGCAAGGTGCCCAAGGACGCGCCGCCCACGTTTCTAACCAGTGCGGGGATCGACGATGCGTTCCATGCCCGCCAGACCGTGCAGTTTTACGATGCGCTGTTCGAAGCGAAAATCCCGGTGGAACTGCACATCTACGGCCACGGCGGCCACGCCGGCGGAATCGGGCCACGCAAGGGCATTCCTTTCGGCACCTGGCACCTGCGCTTCATCGAATGGGCCAAGGACCTGGGATTGATGGCTCGAATCGACGCCGCGCCTCGCCCAATTCCGGGCCAGTAAAGGGGCTGACCGGATCGCACACCTTTGATAAGTTCAACGGTTATGTTGTTGCACTCGCTGATTGCGCCTGTGCGAGCGGGCGGAGTCCTGGGGACGGACGTGCCGCACGGCCCGGAATACATCTGCCTTGCGGGCATCCTCGTGGTGATGATGCTGATCGTGGTGATCTCGTTTTACTTTGGGTTCTGGGGCAGGAAGTAAGAATACAGCAGGAGAAAATGCGCGGCGGGTCGAGGGGCGACCGGGTGTGGGATCGCCGCCCCTCTTGCGCCTCACCAGCTAGACGAGACGCGTGACCCGCCAGCGCCGTTTTCGTCCGCGAGGTGGTTGTGTCGCGGACGGCCTCACCACACGGCGAGGACCGTGGGGCTTTCTGTCATCGAAGGGCAAATCCCTTCGTCCTGGCAGATCTCTTGTTCCTCGTTGAGCGGCGCGAAATAACCCACTGATCGGCTCGCCTGGTCCAGGACCCGCATGGCCACGTTCTGCGGCAGCGCCCGGCAGTTGTTCTGCCCTGCCGCCAGCAGCAGCAGTGTCCAGTCGGCGTCGTTCACCTCACCAGCAGTCAACCCGAATCGGCGAATGTCGTCGGCCAGTTTCAATGCTCGACGCTGGTTGCTGGTCATGACGGCTCCGCTCGCATGATGTCGCAATGGACGACCCGATCTCATCACGCCCGGCCTCCCAGCCTCGGATGCTCGACCATCGTAAAGCGCTGTCGGGGTAATAGACCCGCGTTGGGGCGTGTTTATTCCGGGCGGTCGCGGGTGAGGAGGGTTTGACGGACAAAGTGGGTTCGTCCTGACCCAACCTTTGCAAAGTGCGAAGGTTGTGCTAATCCTAATCGTAATCCTAATCCTAATCGTAATCTTGCTCGTTCGCGCGCGACCACGAAATGCGCAGATCGATCAAGATTAGGATTACGATCAGGAACGGGAGTTGTTGCGCTCCCCCGCGTCGTCACTTCACGCCAGGATTTCCTGGATGACATTCCCGCTCAAGTCCGTCAATCGGTAGTCGCGGCCGTTGAAGCGGTAGGTGAGCCGTTCGTGATCGATGCCCAGGAGGCGAAGGATGGTGGCGTGGATGTCGTGGACGTCGACGCGGTTTTCGACGGCTTTGTAGCCGAATTCGTCGGTGGCGCCGTAGTGGACGCCGCCTTTGACGCCGCCGCCGGCCATCCACATGGTGAAGGCGTTGGGGTTGTGGTCGCGGCCGAGGGAACCCTGCGAATCGCTGGTGCGGCCGAATTCGCCGCTCCAGATGACCAGCGTGTCATCGAGCAGCCCGCGGGATTTGAGGTCGGCCAGCAGCGCTGCGGTCGGCTGGTCGGTGGCGGCGGCGCAGGAGCGGTGATTGGTCTCGATATTGTCGTGTCCGTCCCAGGGGACGTCGGGGACGCTGCCGTCGCGCGGCGCGCTCTTGCCGGCGAAGATCTGCACGAAGCGCACGCCGCGCTCGATGAGCCGGCGCGAGGTGAGGCATTGCCGGGCGAATACGCCGCATTCCTTGGAATCGATGCCGTACAGCGCCTTGGTGGCCGCGCTCTCGTTGGCGATGTCGAAGGCTTCGGGCGCCGCCGTCTGCATGCGGTAGGCCAGCTCGAAGCTTTCGGCCCGGGTGGCCAGTTCGGCCTCGAGGCGGTGTTGCTCGGCAAAGTCGCCATTGACCTGCGCCAGCAAATCGAGCTCGGCGCGCTGCTGGGCATCGTTCAGGCTGGAAAGGCGGTCCAGGTCGGCGATGGGCTTGGCGTTGCGGGAGTCGATCCCCAAGGCCTGGAAATTCTTGGGAAGGAAGCCCGCCGACCAGATTTCGTCTTCGCCGCGCGGCTTGGTTTCGTGCATGACCATGAACGCCGGCAGGTTCTGGCTGCGGGTGCCCAGGCCGTAGGTGACCCACGAGCCCATGCAGGGCCTTCCCGGGCGCATGACGCCGGAGCACATTTCGAATGCGCCGGGGGCGTGGTTGTTGGCCTTGGTGAAGCCGGAGTGGATGAACGCCATGTCGTCCACGTGGCGGGCGAGGTTGGGAAGGATGTCCGACACCCACGCGCCCGATTCGCCGTGACGCTTCCAGCCGAACGGCGACTTGAGGATCTTGCCGCTGGTGGTGAAGAAGCCGGTCTTGGGGTCGGCGCCGGCCAACGGCTGGCCGTGGCGTTTCTGCAACTCGGGCTTGTAATCGAAGGTGTCCACCTGCGACGGGCTGCCGGTCATGAAGAGCCAGATGACGGACTTGGCGCGCGGCGGGAAGTTGGGCGCGCGCGGCGCCATCGGGCTGGCCGGCGCGGGCGCGGCGGATGCGGCAGCGGTCAAGAGACCTTCGTCGAACAGCATCTTGCTGAAGGCCAGCGAACCCGCGCCCATGCCCATGCGGCGAAGGAAGCGGCGGCGCGAAGGGGACGGTAAAGGATGTTGATCGTTCATGGCGTTCAATTGTTATTCGACATAGACGAACTCACTCGAGCAAAGCAGTATTTGACACACATCGACCAGCCCCGCATCCGCGGCTTTACTCCCATACGACTTCTCCTGCTGATCGATAAAACCCAGCATGCGCGACTTTTCCTCCTCAGTGGGCCGTCGGCAAAGAGTCAGCCGGTAGGCTTCTTCCACGGCCGCGGGAAGATCGACGCCAGGGCTGGGCCGGACGCGCCCGGCCAGGCGCTGGGCCTGGTCGCGGACGAACGGGGAGTTCAGCAGCGTCAGCGCCTGCGTGGCCAGCGTGGTTACCTGACGCTTGCCCATGCTCTGGCTGGGCTCGGGGGCGTCGAACAACTGCATAAGCTGGACAGGTTTGCTCCGCTTCACCGTCAGGTAAACGCTGCGGCGCAGGCTGGTTTCATCGAGGGTGCCAGGGCCGAACATCGTCAACTGCAGGGTACCGCTGGCGGCGAGCAACGAATCGCGCACGGCCTCGGCCTCGAGCCGTTGCGGCGGGCGACGCCACCAGAGCTTGTTCTCCGGGTCGGCGGCCATGTCGGCGTCGTTGGGCACGTTGCCTTGCATGTAGACGGCGCTGGTCATGATGAGCCGATGCAGCGGCTTGAGCTTCCAGCCATTGCGTATTAGCTCGCCGGCAAGGTATTCGAGGAGCTCGGGTTGAGTTGGAGCGTCGCCCTGCACGCCGAAATCGTTGGGCGTATTGACGATCCCCCGGCCCATGTGGTGCTGCCAGAGCCGGTTGACGGCCACGCGAGCAAGGAGGTTGCCGGCGCCGTGGTCGGTATCGGTGATCCATTGCGCCAAGGCCACCCGCGGCGCGGTGGTGGGGACGGGGTTGTCATTGGTGCGCGGCTTTTGGGCGCCGGTCCAGTGCTCATCGCCGTCGGAGGCGGTCTCCAGGGCCTCGGCAAAGCCGATGGAGGCCAGGCCGTTTTTCTTGTTCACTTCGCCGCGGCCCAGATAATAGACGGGCCTGCTACCTTTGACGCCGGCGGCGAAGACTTTTTCCGGCTGCTCGTGCGGCTCGCGGGCCTGGTGCTCCATGACCGGCGCCCAGGCCGACTTCGTCTCCGGATCGTCAGTCCGCAGCCAGCGGGCGATAGGGCCGCGATTTTCGTCGGTGACCTCCTCGCCGGTCTGGCTCAACAGGGCCGCAACCTCCCGTCCCCCTTGCGGCGCCGACTCACCTTCGAGCGTCACCGGCCGGCCTGCGGTCATCACCGACAGGCGCGGGCGGAAGAATGGGAGGCCGGTGTCGAAATGCAGGGTGATCGTCAGTTCGGTGCCGCCATTGAATCCGAGAGGGCTGGCAAATTGGAAGGCGGCGGCTTCATCGTGGTGGGTATCGTCGTCGGCGGCCCAGCCGTCGCGCTCGTTGGTGTCGACGGCGCGGAACAACTCCTTGCCCTTACTCTCGCTGGTCGCTTTCACCGGGGCCAATTTGGCTTCGACCGGCTTTCCCTTGCCATCGAGCGGAGCGGCGCGCAGCAACATGCGGGTAAGGAGGAACTCGCCGTGATTGCCGATGCCGGGGCCCGGTTTGGGCAGCGCCTTGTCGGCAAGTGCTTCGATCTTCAACCCGACGAGTTCCTTCAGTTGCGTGCGGACGACGAAGGTGAACGATTGCTTCCTGGGATTTCGGTTCTCCAAGGATAGCGAGCCGTCATCCAGCTTCTTGAGCGATTCAGTTTCGTCGCCGACAACGGTCTCGGCCCGCTCTGGATCGAGCACCAGCCACTGGGCCGACAGGTCAACCGAGCGGCGGTCGTTTTCCCACTGCTCGACGCGGGCTGCCACTCTCTCTCGCTGGAACTTCTCCCACGCCGCGGTAAGCGACTCGTGCTCGGCCTTCCACTTGGCCTCGGCTTCCCGGTACTGTCCGGCACGGGGTGCAAGCTTCAGCTCGGTCGCGTCCGTATCAGCAAAGCAGGCGGCGAGCCGGTAGTAGTCCTGCTGCGGCAGCGGGTCGTATTTGTGGTCGTGGCAACGGCAGCATCCCACGGTCAGCCCCAGCATGGAGCTGCCCAGCGTGGAAATCATGTCGTCAAGCTGGTCGTAGCGCAGCGGCTCGGCGGTCTTGGCGGTGATTTGCCCCGGCGAAGGCCCCGCGACCAGGAAGCCGGTGGCGGCGCGGGCGTCGAAGTCTTCGGGAGCGAGCTTGTCGCCGGCGATCTGCCAACGCACGAACTGGTCCCAGGGCATGTCCTGGTTGAGGGCGCGGATGACGAAGTCGCGGTATTGCCAAGCTCCTGGACGGTCGGCATCGAACTCATAGCCGTTGCTCTCGGCGAAGCGCACCACGTCGAGCCAGTGCCGGCCCCACCGCTCGCCGTAGCGATCGCTGGCGAGCAGTCCGTCAATCACCTTTTCCCACGCATCGCTCGAGGTGTCGTTGACGAAGTCGTCCACCTGCTTGGGAGTCGGCGGCAACCCGATCAGGTCGAAATACGCCCGGCGGATGAGCACCCGGCGCTCGGCCGGCTGGTTCGGGACGACGCCCTTCTCCTGCTGCCGGGCCACAATGAACCGATCGATCGGCGTGCGGCCCCAGCCGGCATCTTTCACCTCCGGCGGTTGTGCGTTGGCCAGCGGCCGAAACGCCCACCAGTTCCGTCCCGCTTCCAGGTCGATGACCCGCTTGGCGGTGACGGGCGCCGCCCCGCCGTCGGCGGGCGACTGTCGCGGGTCTGGCGCGCCCATGGCGACCCATTTCTCCAAGTCCGCGATCGCCTCGTCGGTCAGCTTGACCTTCGGCGGCATCTTCAGGTCGTCGTCGGTGTATTTGACGGCCTTGATCAGCCGGCTGTCGTCCGGCTTACCGGGCACGATGGCCGGGCCGTTTTCGCCGCCTTTGAGCAGGCCATCGTGGGTGTCGAGCCGCAGTTCGCCCTTGAGTTTGCCGGCTTTCTGGGCGTCGGCGCTATGGCATTTGTAGCAATGGTCCACCAGGACCGGACGGACTTTGGATTCGAAGAACTGCATGCCGCCGGGATCGGAGCCGGTTTCCCCGGCCCACGCACCGACCGTGGTCGAGAGGAGAATCCATGGGGCAAAAATCGCGTAATGCTTGAGCATGCTTCGTTTTACCTGCAAAGGGGCTCGATCTCGGTCCAGCCGGGTCGCTTCCCTGCTCGGTATACGCCTGAACCCCTCTGACGTTCATCGGATGTGTTGAATCGGAACGCCTTTATTGCCCCCGGATTCCAAAGGAATCTCCTTCAAGTCATCTTTTACATCTGTGCTAAGGGTATAGGTTGGCGTCACCTCACACCCGCCTGTTCTTTCGCAGATCCTCGATTTCAGCCCGCACTTCGTCCGGTGTCAAAATGGCCCCGCGGTCGGCGTTCGCCGAAGCGGTTTGGAGCTTTGATTTCAATTCACAAAACGCAGCCTCATCGAAATCGACGTCCGTGGAAATCCTCTCGATGACGACCTCGTCCCCCTCTTTGAGGAGCCAACCATCCTCGACCACAATCACACCGCCACGTACAGATCCGCGCCATGTCATCGCTGAAACCCTTGTTAGATCAAACCGCTTTGTTCTATCACCGTCGCCGAAGGCCAGCAACCGTTTAGCGCGCGAAGATACCGCGTGACAACCGCGTGATACCGCGCGTGACCTTCTGCCACCGGGACGGTAGCATGCCCGTCCCCCGGGTTGGCCCGGGGAACGTCGGCGGACGGACATTTCAATCTGCGTCGATCTCAACTACAGGTGCGACCATGTTCATGGCCAAGGAAACGACCAAACAGCTTTTGACCACAATACTGGCGGCACTGGGCTGCCTGGCGGGCGCTGCTTCGTGCCAGACCCAGCATCTCAACGCCTCAGGTCAGGATAAAGCGCAAGGGAAGAACCAGATGAGCATCCAGAAATCCGACTTCGGCAAGACCCCTGACGGCACCCCCGTCGAAGCCTACACGCTCACCAATTCCAACGGCATGGTCGCAAAAGTGATTACCTATGGCGCGGTCCTCACCGAACTGCATGTCCCTGACAGCAAGGGGGTTAGTGCCGACGTCGTGCTCGGCTTTTCCGGCATGAGCCCGGGCTACCTGGACAAGAGCCCCTTCTTCGGCGCTACCGTCGGCCGGTATGCCAACCGCATCGCCAAGGGCAAATTCACCCTTGACGGCAAGGAATACCCGCTGGCCGTCAACAACGGACCCAATTCCCTGCACGGCGGAAAGGTGGGCTTCGATAAGAAGATCTGGAAGGCCGAAATCATCCCCAACTCCGATGGCGAGTCCGTCCGCTTCACCTACACCAGCCCAGACGGCGAAGAAGGTTACCCCGGCACCCTCCAAACCTCCGTCACCTACTCCCTGACCGACAAAAATGAGCTGGTGCTGGATTACAAGGCAACGACCGACAAGGACACGGTCCTGTGCCTGACCAACCACACTTACTTCAACCTCGCCGGCGAAGGCAGCGGCGACGTTCTCGACCAGGTGATGATGCTGAATGCCGACAAGTTCCTGCCGGTGGACGACACGCTGATTCCGACCGGAGAGTTGAAAGATGTGAAGGGTACGCCGCTCGATTTCACCGACCCCACGCCGATTGGCCAGCGCATCGACCAGGTGCCGGGCGGCCCGCCGAAGGGGTACGATCACTGCTACATTATCAACGGCCAGGCCGGCACGCTTCGACCGGCCGCCCGGGTGACCGATCCCAAGAGCGGCCGGGTCCTGGAGATGGCCACCACCGAGCCGGGCGTGCAGTTCTACACCGGCAATTTCCTCGACGGCAGCGTGACCGGCATCGGCGGCAAGGCTTACCCCATCCATGGGGCCTTCTGCCTGGAGGCCGAGCACTACCCGGATTCGCCGAACCACCCGGCTTTCCCGTCGGTCGAGCTCAAGCCGGGGGAGACGTACACGCAAACGACGGTGTACAAGTTTTCGACGAAGTGATTCCCGAACTCGTCTCGATCTTGCGAACGTCTTCGACGTCCACTCGAGTCTTTCCCGCTTGCGGGCGGCCGTGAGGAGCGGGGCCTTCCGGATGGCCCACGTACGGCGCTGCAATGATCACGATGATTGTTTCACAGGCTCGCCTCCAGAAGCGACTCGCTCGCCAACGTCTTTGACGCTCCAGCGGCGAGCAGGTTATCGGCGGACCACATCGGCGCTTTCTGATTGGCGTAGATCACCTCCACCCGCTCATAGCCGCGGATGAACACCGGCGTGCCGGAGACCACCGTGCCGTTCTCGCGGTTGGGCTCGTTAACCGACATGCCATTGCTGGTGTAGGTGTTCCAGGCGAGCTGGCCACTGCTGCTGTTGACGTGAATGGTTTGGCCATTGCTGAACTTGGCGCCGGCGGTCGCGACTACGTCGGGGATGAGATAGCTGGTGACGTTGCCGTTGGCGGCGTCCAGATCGACGTCGCCGGAGATGCCGGGTACGGCGCCGGTGCTGGAAACCTGCCAGAGCGTCCAGTTCGAGAACGGCGTCGTGGTGCCGGGCGATCCGGTGTAGAGGTTCTTGCCATTGTAATTAGCGATCCACAACTGCGTGTTAGCGGCGACGCTGGAGTTGAAGTAGGTCGCCGCAAACGACTGGCTGGCGTACACGACGGTCCGAACGGCGGTGGCACCGTAGACATCGGCAGCCCAGCCCTCAACCCAGGCGGAGATCTGGGATTTGGTTTTGGACGTGGACCCTTCCATGTCCAGGGCCGGGCGCAGATACCCCTCCTTGACATATGCCCCGGCGACTTTCAGGAAGTGGCTGGCTTCGGCGCCCGGTGAAACGGTATTGAAGTCGGCGAAATCGTATGCGCCGGCGATGATGCCAGCGTTGGTCGCCCCGGCCATGTCGGCAGTCAGGTCCGGGTCGGTGTACGAGATCCCCTGCGTGGCCTTCACGTAGACGAAGCTGACGCCGGCCTGGTAGACCTTGGACCACTTGATGGTGCTGCCCTGGTAGCTGGAGACGTCGATCCCCAGCGCCCGGCTGAACAGAATCCGCTTTTCCATTTCCTCGACACGAGCGACTGGCATAACGCCTCCCTGACCTGGAACAACGAGCGTGAGAAGAGACCTCAGCATTCGATCAAGAAAGGACGGCTTCGTCAATCCATTTGAAGTACGATCGCGATCGGCTACATCGCGCCGCAGAGGCAGAATGCCCCACTTGCGGTTACGACTTCCGAGCGACGCTCGACCGATGCCCGGAATGCGGGCCGGAGCCAGCAGTGCCTATCCATCACATTCCAGCGTGATCACCGCGATTTCCGGGGGGCGGCAGAAACGTAGCGGGATGACATTGGTGCCCAAGCCGCTGGAGACGAAGACGCGGAAGGCGGGGCCGTGGACCAGGCCGTAGGCGTATTTCTGGCCATAGGCGGAGGGGATGAAGGGGGAGCCGATGCCGGGGATGTTGATCTGGCCGCCGTGGGTGTGGCCGCTGAGCATGAGGTCGACGCGATGGCGGTGGTCGCGGGCGACGGGCATCTCGGCGGTGTCGGGGTTGTGCGAGAGGACCACGCGAGGCATGTCGTGGGCGACGCCGCCAAGAGCTTTGTCGAAGTTGGGCCGGCTGCCCCAGAGGTCGGCCAGGCCGGCGATGCACAGGCCCTGTCTGGGGGCGGTGCGGACAAGCTGGCGATCGGGGGAGATGAAGGTGCGGGCGTTGTCGATCAGGCGGAGCCCGGCGCGGTGGAACTCGCTCATGGTGATGGGGCCGGAGTCGGACCAGTCGTGGTTGCCTAAGACGGCGGCGATGCCGATTTTCGCACGCAGGGCCGCCAGCTCGGCGGCGACGGGTCGGGCATAGGACGCCGAGTAGAGAATGTAGTCGCCGGTCAGGGCAATCAGGTCGGCATTGAGGGCGTTGGTAGCGTCGACGATCCGCCGGACGTATGCCAGCGAAGTCCAGGGGCCATGGTGGATGTCGGTCAGTTGGGCGATGGTCATGCCGTGCAGCGAGGGCGGCAGGCCGCGGATGGGGATCGATCGGCGGGTGATGATGAAGTTCTCCCGCTCGACGCCGAAGGAGTAGCTGAGCGTCGCCGCCGCTCCGGCCAGAGCGAGCCGGTTGCCGGCGGCGAGGAACTGCCGGCGGGAGGGAAGGGGGCGTCGCGCCGCATAGGTTGCAGGAGCCGCGCTGCGGACTTCATCGCCTCCAGGCGAGTGACCCCTCACCAGGACCGGCTCGACATCGTGAAGGCCCTCCACGCCGAGGCAAGGCGGCGCCGGAGACTCAGATGGCTGGAGCGGGCCCAACGCCGCGCCGCCCCGGATTCCGGCAGCGCTGCGAGATCCGGGGCGGCGCGGCGTTGAGGTCATGGAAGAACCGATGCCCGCTGGCGCCGCTTTGCCCCGGCGTGGAGGACAGTCCTGCTGTCGGGCCGCGCCTGCGAATCGAACGTCTTTAGTGGCGCCGGCATGGCTCCGTTGTCCACCCGTCCACAGCCACCGAACGGCCACCGCTGCGAACAGATAAAAGGGGACGTTGCCGGTCATCATGAGGCACCACGGGGTCAGCGCCGGCGGGTGGGCCACGTGGAGGTTCAGTTTTCTTGCGGCCAGCAGCCCCGGGAGCTGGAGCAACCGGGCGATGCCCGCCAGCCAGCCGGTCGCCCATTGATGGGCTCCGGCTTCGTTCAGCGGGATGATCGACCAATCGACCACGGCGACAGCCAGCACCGCTAACGCGGCGCAGAGGATGGGGAATTGCCAGAAACGTCTCATGAGTGATGCGGCCCTTCGGGCCAGCCGTTAAACGCATTTGAATGACGGCTGATCGAGCGCGGAATTGAGCCGGGTCGGGGAGCGCCCCTTCCCATGGGTAATCGACACGTTTCGACACATAGTTTGGTCGTGGAGCATCAGCTAATCCGGATTATTGACCACGGGGTGTTCATGAGGCTGCCGCCTCGCGCCGAGTGCGTGAATACCGGTATCACAAGCACGCAAAGTGCTTGTCATCCTGAGAGCAGTGAAGAGCTTGTGACTTAATTCGTGGCACGGGCGTCCCGCCTGTGTTTTCGAGCAAAAAGCCACAGCCGGGACGGCCGTGCCACAAGAGACTCGCGCGCGCTCAGGGTGACGGCTTGAAGCCGTCAGTTTTCCGCGCCTACAGCGTCCGAGATATCGCGCTCGATCAAAGCTAAGAAGCGCGGCGTTATCGGACGTGCGTTAGCCGAGGCTGCTGCGGGGGCCGCGCGAGCCGTCGGTGACTATAAGTGATTGACAGAGCGGGGCATTTGGCCCAGACGGTCCAGGCGTCAAAGTTCAACATTTTTCTTAACGCGCCCTTTCGCACACGCCGATACGCCTTTCGTGCGTTGAGGTCGAATGACGCATATCCGGTCTGAGCGCTCTGCTCTGGAGTTGCGAGCATCCAGCGGACGAAGGAGAGGCCGGCTGGCAACGTAGCTGTATAGAAAGCTGCCACCCGCGAATTGACGACGCAATGATTTTGGAGGCTCAATGGACGTCGCTGCTACTTCCAATCAACCTGTGACCCCGACGACCATCGCACTGGCAATGATGGCGCCGCTGGCAGCCGCGACCCCGACTCCGACGCCGACAGGTACTGACACGGTTCAGATCAGTCAAGCCGCCCATCATTTCCATGACTGGTACCGCACGCAGCAATCGCAGCGGTCGCAGCAATCGCAGCAGTCGCAGGCCGTGCCGAGCGTGGACGAGCTGGCGACCAACGACGAGGGGAAGCTCTCGGACCTGGCCAGTACCTATTCGCAGGCGTTCCAGGATCGGCTGCAAGCGCTCGGCTACTCGTTACCGACTCCAACGCCTTCAACGACCAGTCCCGCCAGCGGCGACGGATCGACCAGCACCGACGGCACGACCGACACGACGGCTACAGCCACCGCGCCGACGAGCGCGACCGCCGATTCCAGCGGGGCAACGACGACGCCGACATCAACAACGACGACGCCCGATACCGCGACGCCGACGGCAACCGCCGCGACCGCGTCACCGACATCGACCGCGACGCCGACGGCAACCGATGCGACGACCACCGCTTCTCCGACGGGCACTTCGACCAATGCGCCGCCCACCACGGCAGCCGGCATCCTGGCCCAGCTCAACGCGACGCTGGCCAAGCTCCAGTCCAATGCCAACACGTCGATCGAATTGGATTCGGCCAACGTAGCGAGCGGCACCGACCATACGGCCCGGTATTCGCAGTTCCTGGCCCGTCGCGCGATCGGGTACACGACCGATTTGACTCACGCCGCAATGCAGCACGCCCGCGAGGTGGCGGACTACGAGCTGGCGAATCTGCCGCCCGGCAGCCAGTCCGATAGCAGCGGTACGGCGAATACGACGCCGACTGCCACGCCTGCCGATACGTCGACCGCGACTTCGACGGCCACGCCGACAACACCAACGTCGACGACTACACCCTCGCCCACGCCGACGGCTACGCCCACGTCCACCGCCTTGCCAACGCCCACAGCTTCGCCGGCGCCGACCAGCGCGACTCCGCCGCCGGCGGCGCCGACCAGCACCTCGACGAGCAATCCGAGCGTTCTTTCGCCGGCGCAACTGTCTGCCAGGATCAGCCAGCTCCGCGCGTCGGCCCAGGCACAGTTGAACATGCTGGCCGAGCAGATGATGACGCGCACCAACAAGATTGATCAGCAGCTCAACAACCAGCTCGACCAACTGCAGAACAACATCCTCGGCGTAACCAGCCCCACTGGCACGGGCGGCGCCAACTCCCCCACCGGTACCGCATCGGGTTACAACCAGGGCACCGGCTCGGGCTACGGCCAAGGCACCGGATCAGGCTACTCGCAGGGGACCAGCTCGGGATACGCGAACAACCCATTCGACGGCCTTCGAACCGTCGGCGGCTTCGCCGCCACGGTCCAGCCGTTCAGCAACGGCTCGGGCAGTTCGGCCGCCGCCACATCACCCGCAAGCACGTCAAGCACCGCGGTCGCTTCCGCGACGCCAGCGCCGGCGCCGACGCCAACGCCAACTCCGACCAGCACCGCGTCGGGCTACACGACGGGCACCAACAGTTAGCCCGACCACTTACCAGGGAGTTGCTGTTAAGACCACGCCTCGCCCTCAAGAGGATGCGAAGGCGTGGGCGGTCGTTGTTTATTGAGCGTCAGAAAATATTGTCAGTCATCCGCGAGTAGCGCCCAATTCCCTCTCCCGGTACTCCGGGAGAGGGTTAGGGGGAGGGTCTTCTCTTCCGGACGCTTGTTCCGCAGTCCGAAACGCTGGAGCGTCACGCACTGCGAAACCGCAAGCGCGAGGGGAAAGCGGCCTGTCCATCGGGAACGTCCAGTGGGCCTACGTCGCCTTCAGCGCCTTGGAGAACTCCGAGGTGTTGCCGCTCGGATCGGTGGCGGTCGCGGTCGCGAACTGGCCGTTGCTGAACGGCGTTGTCAGCGTCTCGGTGAAGCTGGCGTTCCCGGCGGCGTTGGTCGTGACCTTGAACGATTCGAGGTACCACCTGCCCTGGCCATAACCGCTGGGGTCTGCTGTCGGGCTGGCGAAGACCTGGATGGTGTAGGTGGTGCCGGCAGCGCCGTTGAGGGTGCCCTTGAGGGTCGTGGCGGCGGCCAGGGTGAGGACGGGGAAGTTCTGGTAGCCGTTGGGTTCGTTGGCGAGCAGGCCGCCGGAATGGTCGAGCGTGACGCCGTTGTTGCCCAGGTCGATGCCGAGCTTGGCGTTGCCGTAGATGTCGTTGGAGACGATGGCATCGTCGATGCTCTTCCCGCCCAGGTAGTTCTGGAGGTTGACGCCGGCTGCGCCGTTGCCGAGGGTGGCGCCGTTGGTGCCGATGCCGATGAAGTTGCCGGTGATGGTGGAGTTGGAGGAGCTTTGCAGGAAGATGCCGTTCTGGGCGTTGCCGGAGATGTAGTTCCCGCCGCCGATGGTGTTGCCGGGGACGAAGTAGAGGCGGATGCCGTTGCCTTTGTTGGGGAGCTTGGCGGTGCCGTCGGCGTTGGTGCCGATGCGGTTGTTGCTGACGGTGTTTCCGGAAGTTCCGGCGCCGTAGAAGTAGATGCCATCGTCGTCGTTGCCGGAGACGACATTGCCGGCGCCGCCGATGGTGTTGCCGTGCGCGCCCTCGCTCAGTGCGATGCCCTCGGCGCTGTTGGGCAAAGCGGCGGTGCCACTGAGGGTCGTTCCGACTTCGTTGGCGGCGACGACGTTGGCGAATGCCCCGGTTCCGCTGAGCGTGATGCCGCTGGTCTTGTTGCCGGAAACCAGGTTGCCCTTGGAGGGCTCGCCGATGGTGTTGTGGTTGCCTTCGACGTAGATTCCGCCGTTGGGTAGGGGTTCGGAGAACTGCGAGTTGCCGAGGGCGGCGTTACCGGCGGGGTTGGTGCCGACCTTGTTTTCAATGACGAGGTTGTGGTTGGCGTTGACGTAGATGCCGGCCAGACCGTTGTCGGCGACGTCGTTGCCGATGATGGTATTGCCGGTAGAGCCGGCGATGATGATGCCGAAGGAGTTGTTGCCCAGGGCATGGCCGGAGGTGTCGGTTCCGACGAAGCTGCCGGCGACGGTGTTGTTGTTGCCGGCGACGTCCACGCCGTTGCCGTCGTTGGAGACGACGGTGGAGTCTTTCAAGGTGCCTGATGAGCCGTCGAGGCCGACGGCGACATTGGGGAAGAGGCGGAACTCCAGGTCGTTTACGACGTCGTTGGCGCCGGTAAGGTCCAGGGCGATGTCGAAGCTGACTGGCGGCAGGGAGGTGGCCGACCCGTCGAGGATGACGGTCGGGCTGCCCTTGACGCTCAAGCCTTTCTGGGTGCTGCCGTCGATGGTGACGCTCTTGCCGACGCTGGGAAGCGGGGTGAGCAGTTTGATGACCGCATCGTCGAGCAGGCTCGGCAGCGGGATGTTGAAGTTGACGGTTGCCGATTGACCCGGGTGGGTGCTGACGTAGGTGTTGGCGTTGTTGATGGCCTGCCGGAGCGAGCCGGCGCCGGAATCGGCGGCGCTGATCACCGTGTAAGTCGCCGACATCAGGGTGCGGCCTTCAAGCGATTCCAAGATCGCGGGGCTCGGCGTGCGTTTATTGAAAGAGCGTTTGACGTTGCGGCTTGTTGATTGGGAGAACATAGCGGGTTCCTTTCACAGAGACGCGGGAAAGGGTCATCGGTTACAGTTTTCTGCAAGGACTTGCCGAGCTCGCTTGAGCGGATGACCCTGAACAGGTCTATCGCCAGGAGACGGGACGTTATAACCAGCTTGCACGCAGGACCGTATTCACTCGCTCCAGAAGTGTGACGGCTGGCACACATCGGATCATCTCAAAGAAGGATCGATTGCGTGTACGACAGTTGCCACGGGCGGTGGTTAGTCCGGAAAACGGCAAGTAAATGCCTAGTGCAACCGCTCGGCGAGATTTCGGATGAAGTCTCGCCCCTTCGGCCCGTTTTCGAGTTTTTGAAGCAGATTGGGCGGCACCGCCTCGATGCCGAGGCGAGCGCCGCTGATAGCGCCGGCCATAGTTGCGATGGCGTCGGTGTCGTTCCCGACGCGGATGGCCCGGGCAATGACCTGGGGATCGCTTACTGACGATCCCTTATCGATGGACGTTTCCCGCGGCCTTCCGGCTGCGGCTATTAAAGATCCTCCAGTCGTGGCTGTCACTGGCGCTGTTCAGCATTCCGCATTTCTTCCCCCTCACCAGTCCTTGGGTGCCTTGAACTTGGCCAGGAACAACTGCACGGAATTATCCGGGGCGCGCTTGCTGGACCACATGAGGTACTTGCCGTCGGGGCTGAACGCGGGCAGGCCGTCGAAACCGTCGGTGTAGGTGATGCGGGTGGCGTGGGAGCCGTCGTCGCGGATGGAGTAGAGCTCGTAGTTCTCGTGGCCGTGGCGGCTGGTGGCGAAGATCAGATGGTGGCCGTCGGGGTGCCAGAATGGGCCCCAGTTCACGAACTGATCGTCGGTGAGCTGGTGCTCGGCGGCGATGCCGGTGATGTTGCCCTCGGCGTCGAAGGCCAGCTCGGAGACGTAAAGCTGGAGGAGGTCGTTGCCTTTGCGGTCGCTGCGGTAAACCAGGCGTTTGCCGTCGGGGGAGAAGAAGGGCCCGCCGTTGTAGCCCTTGGCGTGAGTGATCTGGACGACGTTTTTCCCGTCGGGGTGCATGACGAAGATCTCGCCGTTGCCGGTCCGCATGGAGGTGAAGACGATCCACTTGCCGTCCGGCGAATAGGCGTCCTCGGCGTCGTAGGCGTTGTTTTCGGTGATGCGGTTTTCGGGTTTGGCCAGATCGACGAGTTCGGCCTGGTGCTCGACGGCCGCGGAGACGGCGGGTTGCCAGTTATCGGCGCGGTAGATCTCCATGCCGG
>Ga0182024_10002860_pt1 | contig 42072 bp, 27 predicted proteins | sample P32metaG_FD_120480 | JGI IMG/M metagenome (GOLD analysis project Ga0182024, IMG submission 120480) | Permafrost microbial communities from Stordalen Mire, Sweden - P3-2 metaG (Illumina Assembly) | ecosystem: Environmental > Terrestrial > Soil > Wetlands > Permafrost | place: Sweden: Stordalen... | reverse complement strand
TCACCACCACGGCGGTCAAAACGAAAGTCAGTCCTTCACCGATATTGTGACTGGCGCTCCAAAGTCCGTAATAGGTTCCCCGCACCTCGGCGGAAAACCAGCGGGTCAGGCCGATGATAAAAGCGGGTGCCCCCATCGACTGGACCCACCCATTGACCAGCCAAAGTGTGAAGAAAAGGAAGAAACCGGTGTGGAAACCAAGAAGCAGGTTGATGGCTGCCGAGATCAAGAGTCCCCCGGCGGCAAATTTCCGGATATCCACGCGGTCGGCGAGAAATCCGTTCACCAGTTTACCGATGGCGTAGCTGTAAAACAAAGCCGAACCAATCACGCCGAGTTGAAACTCTGTGAAGACGCCTTCACCGATTAGCGGGCCCTTGACGACGGAAAGACTCAAGCGACAGACATAAAACAAGCTGTAGCCGATTGTGGCGGCGAGGAAGGTCTTCCACGCGGTGGGAGCCAACAGGGAGGATCCTCCTTCTGCAGGTGCTCTTTGGGGCCGGCCGACACGGGCTCTCTCGGAGCCGACCGTCGAGAGAAGCAGCTCTTCCTGCGAAGGAAAGGCGGGCTGGTTGAAAGGAGACATGCGATTCGACGTCCGGTACGATTGGGTTGCTTCCAGTTTAGCGAGCTGCGTATTCTTATATATCTTTATATTCATCTCCAGACGAAAAAGTGACGTTAAGGTTACAATAAGCGGCATTTTTCGCGATTGGAATGATGTAAGTTATTGGTTATAAATATTTAATAAAATAAATACCGTGCATGAAACTTCTCGTTTGGGGCCAATTTGGATTGACAAGGCTTGACGAAATGGTGCATAAGTATTCAGGTTAATCCCTCCTAGTCTTCTATTTTGGCATTTGGTTTCGAGTATCTTTTCCTGAACATCTACGGCGGGAACTTCGACTGCATAAATGATTAAAAATCAAGCATTTCGATTTCATTTTGGCCGCAGTCAGACACGGGCTTTCACCCTGATCGAGGTCGTTCTCGCCATGGCCGTGACGGCTTTCTCGGTCGTAACGATCTTTGCCCTGCTTCCCGTAGGGCTTAACACGGCTCAGGCGAGCCGACGGGACACGCGAGCGGCCTACTTGGCTCAACAAATCATTGGCGATCTGCGTTCCTCTTCTTTCACCAGTGCAGTGATCTTTTATCGTGATACCGATAACTCGCTGAAGCCTCTCTCCACGCCGCCTCCGCTGGATTTAACGGTCGCTTCGACCAATTTCCTGGCTGCGAATGAGCAGGACGACGTGGTGTCCACGCCAGTCAGCTCGGCACAATACAACTCGGGCATGAACACGGTGGGCGTGACTTATTTGGTACAAGTGACAGTGCTGCCCATGCTCAACAATCTTTCCCAAGTGTCGGTGGAAGTCAGTTCGCCGGCGCAGGGTCCGGTGGGCGTGCGTTCCCGGTATGGCTTTCAGACGATGATCGCGAACAAGGATTGAACGGCCTCTTCGTTCTTTTTCGCGCGCTGGACTGGCTGGACGTGGAAGAAGCTCGAGTCAAACCCCTCAACTTGCTCCCGCCCAGCTTTCTTTCGCGGCTCCATCCTACTTTCCTCTCATATGCATTTCTTGTCGCGATTCGAGCAGCGCCACTTCGCCTGCTTGGGGGCCGTTCTTTACCTGGCGTGCCTGGGAATTTCATCCGGGCAGGATGCTGTCGATCAGGTGAGCCCGATTATTGGGACGGGATATTTCGGAAAGACCTACCCAGGCGTGGTGACGCCGGGCGGAATGGTGCAGCTTAGTCCGGATACCGCCACGGGAGAGAAAAACACCTCGGGCTACCGCTACTTTCACAAGACCATCCAGGGGTTCAGCTTCACCCACATGTCGGGGGTGGGCTGGTACGGGGAACTAGGGAATTTTCTGGTCATGCCGACGACCGGGCCGCTGAAAACATGGTATGGCGAAACGGACCAGCCGGGTACCGGCTACCTTTCGAGCTTCTCCAAGGCCTCGGAAGTCGCACAGGTCGGTTATTACGCCGTCACGCTCGATGATTATCATGTGCGGGCGGAAGCAACGGCGGCGCCGCACAGCGGCATCCTTCGTTTCACCTTCGGGGCGAATCCCCAATCGCGCATCCAGATCGACCTGGCGCGGCGTGTGGGTGGGACGTCGTTGCGGCAGAAGGTCACCGTCACCAACGATCACACCATCGAGGGATTTATGGAGTGCACGCCGGCTGGCGGCGGTTGGGGCCACGGGAAGGGCAACGCGAATTATACCGTTTTTTACCACGCCGAATTCAGCAAGCCGTTTGGAAAATTCGGCGTCTGGAGTGCGACGCTGCCGCCCGGCCCGTATAACAAGATCATCGAGACGGCGCCCTTCGCCCAGGCCTGCCAGAACGCCAAGGTCATTCCCGGGTGCCGCGAAATGGAAGGGCAGCACTTGGGCTTCTATTCGGAGTTCCCCACGACCGCGGGCGAGAAGGTTTCCGTCAAGGTGGGGATTTCCTTTGTCAGCATCGCGGGGGCGGCGGCCAACTTGCAGGAGGAAATCCCAGCCTGGGATTTCGAGCAGGTCCGGCAAAGCACCCGGGCCGCATGGGCGAAGGCCCTTTCCCGCATCACCGTGGAAGGGGGAACCGCGGAACAAAGGAGCGCGTTTTACACCGCGCTCTATCACGCCCTGCTGGAACCCGAGGCGATCACCGATTGCGACGGGCATTATTTCGCCGGAGGGGGGCAGACCGGCATGACGGCCTCCTTCACGAAGCGCACGATCTTCAGCGGGTGGGACGTCTATCGCAGCGAATTCCCGCTGCTCACACTCATTGCGCCGAAAATCGTCAGCGACGCCATCAGCTCATGGATCGACCTGGCCAGCCGCTCGGGCAAGGGCTATTTCGAGCGGTGGGAATTGCTCAATGCCTACACCGGCTGCATGAACGGCAATCCGGCCGTCGTGATCCTCAATGACGCCTACCAAAAGGGCATCCGGAATTACGACGTGGCCCGGGCTTACCAGGACGCGGTCAACACCTGCGAGAAATTCCGGAACGACGACAGCGGTTACTCGCCGGGTGATCTTTCCAAGACGCTGGAATACGACAACGACGACTGGAATCTTTCCCGCTTGGCGGCTTCGCTCGGGCACGAGGAGGACGCGGCGAAATATGCGGCACGCAGCCAAACGTTCCGCGATGTCTTTGATGCCGAACAGCCCTGGACTTATGATGCAGGGAGCACGGATGCCCAGCCGGCGTGGAAGGGATGGTTTCGTGCACGGGAGCAGGACGGGAGCTGGGCGCCGTGGCTGGGACTTTGTTCGGCCCAGACGGTCAAGGAGGCCAGCGTCTATCAGCAGGGCTGGTTTGTGCCGGAAGACGTTCCCGCGCTGATTCAACTGCTCGGCGGAAAGGAGCTTTTCGTCGCCAAGCTCTCCGATTTCTTCGATCGTACGCCGAATGTTTCCACTTGGAACGGCCCGCTCCGGCCCGGTTCCAACGACGTTCTCACTCCCTACTACAATCACCCCAACGAGCCGGTCCACCTCATCCCATTCCTGTTCAACCGCGCGGGCGCGCCGTGGCTGACGCAAAAATGGATTCGCGTGATCGATCAGTCGTACAAGACCGGGTCGGAGGGTTTGTGCGGCGACGAGGACGCCGGCCAGATGTCGGCTTGGTTTATACTCGCGGCCTGTGGCCTGCAGCAGGCTTGCCCGGGCGATCTTCGTTACGAGATATTCACGCCCTTGTTCAACAAGATCACGCTTCATCTCGACCCGGCCGTGGCCTCGGGAAAGACGTTCGTGGTCACCGCCGCCAACAACTCCCCGGAAAACGTCTATATCCAGTCGGCGACGCTGAACGGACATCCCTTGAATCGCTGCTGGATTACCTATCAGGAAATTACCACCGGCGGGAAGCTCGGCCTCGTCCTCGGTCCGAAGCCGAATAAAATGTGGGGATTAGCTGACCACTAAACGAATCTCTTCTCGGTCATGGAGAGCCCGAAAGGGAAGGGCAGCTTGGTCTGGAGATGGAAGGCGACTCTTACGGTGAAATCCGAATGGTTATGCAACTTTTCACCGATGATCGCGTTTCTAAGATGCCATGAGCCCTATTCGCCAGCTTCTGACCTCGGCAAGCCTGTCCATGGTCGTGATTTTGGCCTCGCATCTGGAAGCCAAAAAGACCGGCGTGGAAATGCTGGGCTCGGCGAGATTTACGGTGATCACGCCTCAGTTGATCCGGATGGAGTATGCGCCTGACGGGAGATTCATCGATGTCGCCTCCTGGTTCGCCCGAAACCGCGACGTGCGCGATACCGATTACCAGGTCCAGCGGAGCGGGCAGACCCTGACCCTTGATACCGGCACGATCCATCTCGTTTACACCAACGATGGGCAGAGCTTCGACGGGACCAACCTCTATGCAGAGATCAAGACGGCCAACGGCACCTCCTCATGGAAGGCCGGGATGGAGCAGACAGGCAACCTCGGGGGAATCATCCGCGGTCTTGATCGAAAGCGGGCGGCTGTCCCTCTTGATCCCGGTCTCCTGTCGCGTGACGGATGGTACCTTCTCGACGATTCGACCTCGGTTCTGGCGTCGGGTGACTGGTTTCAGGAGCGTCCCGATTCATCCGGCACCGATTGGTATTTTTTCGGCTACGGGCTCAATTACAAGGCGGCGCTGAAGAGTCTGATGACGATCAGCGGCCAGATTCCGTTGCCGCGAAAAAACGTCATGGGCGCCTGGTATTCGCGCAACTTCCTCTACACCGAGGACGAGTTTAAGCAGATCGTGGGCGAGTACCACGAGAACGATTTTCCCCTCGATAACATCGTCATGGACTACGGCTGGCACATCAAGGGCTGGACCGGTTACACGTGGAATTCGAACCTGATTCCCGACCCGACCGGCCTGCTGGAGTGGTTTCATCAACAGGGTCCACGTCACGCTCAACGATCATCCGGACAACAGCGTGCAGCCGACGGAATCGATGTACGGCGATTTCATGAAGGCGATGGGACAGGACGCGGCGTCCAGGCAGATTATTCCCTACGATGCCGGCAACAAGCATTTCATGGACACCTTCTGGCAATACACGCACGCCCCCCTCATGGCGCAGGGCGTCGATTTTTGGTGGCTGGACTGGGGCATGCCGAAGATACCGAGCCTGCCGTCGCTGGACGGCCTCGCCATGCTGAATGACTATTATTTCAAGATGACCGACCGCGACGGTCGGCGCGGCCAGTCGTTCAGCCGCTGGGCTGGCTGGGGTGACCAGCGCGATCCGATTAACTTTTCCGGTGACGCCGACAGCGGTTGGAAGATGCTGGCGTTTGAGGTGCCCTTCACCAGCACGGCGGGCAACGTGGGTTGCTTCTTTTGGTCGCACGACACGGGCGGGTACCGGGGCGGCCGCAACGAGGAGTCATACGCCCGCTGGTGCCAGTTCAGCGCGGTGTCGGCCACGCTGCGCACCCACTCGGCCGGTGACCCGGGGATGGATCGCCGGCCCTGGAAGTGGCCCGTCTGGGCGACCAACTCCATGCGCATTGCGTTTCACTTGCGTGCCTGCCTGATTCCTTACGCCTACACGAGCGCGGAGCAGGCAGTGAAAACGAGCATTCCTTTCATACGCCCCATGTATATCGATCATCCGGGGGATGAAGCCGCCTATCATAACGGCCAGGAATATTATTTTGGCGATAACATGCTCGTCGCGCCGATCGTCACGCCGGGGTACGGGGCGAATCACGTCGGCTGGCAGCATGTCTGGTTTCCGAAGGGAACCTGGTACCAATACTTCAGCGGCGAAAAATACGCTGGCCCGGACGACGTGCTCGCGGCGGCCGACATCAACGAATATCCCCTCTTTGTCCGTGGCGGCGTTCCGCTGCCGGAACAGCCCTACAACGAGCGGCCAACTTCCGCGCCGCTGGAAAACTTGGTGCTTCGCTGCTTCCCCGGCAGCGACGGTCAAAAAACCACGTCCCAGCTGTACGAAGACGACGGCATCTCCGACGATTACAAGAACGGCGGCTCGGCCACGACCGTGCTTTCCTATTCCCGCCAGGGGAATGACATCACGATTCAAGTGGCCCCGACCCAGGGCAGCTACAAGGGCCAGGTGACGTCACGCGCCTACACCATCCTCTTGCCCGATACGCAACAGGGAACGTTGATGGCGCCCGGAAATGCCAAGCTTTCCTACGATGCCGCCACATGGACCAATCGCATCGAAATTCCAAGCGCGCCCGTCGGCCAGGAAACGATCGTCAAGATCACGGCAGCCGACGTCGATCCCGCTCAAGTACGGGAAAAGGCGATGGCGCAGCGGCTCGACGGTTTGTTGGGAAAACCCTACGCGCAGTGGGCGTCTGCAGACCGGTCGACACTGACAGCCGGTCTCGAGGATGCCATCCAGGCCATCCACGGAATCGGCCTGATGGCGGTTAATCAAAATCCCTATCTATATGGCAACGACGTTAAGCTGGTTTATTACGATCCTGGGGTCGCCAAGCCCACGGGAGGCACGCTTTCGTTTAAATCATGGAGTGAACCCGTCACGATCACCAACGGCCAGCCTTTCGATTTCAAGAGCGCCGCGCTGGCACTCGCTCCCGAGGACACCATCAGCGTGCCCGGCGTCGAGGATCGTCTCTTCCTCAAAATGGATGGTCACGATACCGGCGTGAGCCTGGATATGTCCGAGCAGGCCTACAGCCTGGATAACCTGGCTCTCAATGCGAAACCCTCGACCAGTAACGGCCGGGGCGAGAATGCGATCGACGGAGTGGCCGACGGCGCCCCCGCTTTTCCCAATAACGAATGGAATGTCAAGGCCGGTACCCCGAAGGCGTGGATCAAGCTCACCTGGCCGAAGCCGATCGAGGCCAAGCGCGTCCTCCTCTATGACCGTCCGAATCCCGACGACCAAGTCCTCGCGGGCAAGTTGACGTTTAGCGATGGGTCCAGCGTAAGCGTGGGCGAACTGCCGAATGATGGAAAAACTCCGGTCGATCTCACTTTCCCGGAAAAGCAGATCACTTGGATGCGCTTCGAAATCACGCAAAGCAGCCGAACGACCAAGAGCCCAGGCGTGGCCGAGATAGGCGTCTTCGATCGTTAGGAGGGACGGTCGGCGGTGAAGCTCAGCCTGTCACGGGATCGAGGCCGCAGCGTCGCCTTCAAAAGTCGTTGGCGACTGGGCGCATTCGCGCGCGGCGAGGGGAGATGATTTCTCCGCACCTCGGCGGGGCGTTATCCGCGTGGGCGCGTGTTCCAGGTGAAGCACAACAGGATGAAACCCATCGCGACGCAACCGATCACGCAGTCAAAGCCCAGCTCCCAACCGTAATGCTGGGCGATCCAGCCGATGGCCTGCCCCTCCACCATGCGCCCCATGTAGCCGAAGAGCGCGATGAATCCGCCCGCCGTCGCCACGGCTTTCTTGGAGGTAAAATCAAGGGACATGACACCCATCAGCATCAAGGGACCGTAGGAGAAGAACCCGATGACGGCGAAAATGATGAATTCGATCCAGACCTTGTGTGCCGGGGCCAGGATCATGGCTTCATAACCCAGGATTAACGGCAGCATGCTCAGGGCGCTGATCATGCCGCGCCGCCCACCGACCCGGTCCGAAATGAAACCCATCGCCAGCATGCCGAAGATTCCCGCAATTTCGGTGACCGCGATACTGATGCCGCCATCCGTGAGCGAGGCACCCTTCGCCTCTCGCAGGTACGTGGGGCCCCAGTCCGCGAGGCTGTAGTTGGCGATGTAGGCGAAGAACGTGGCGCAGCCCAGGATCCAGAGAACGCGGTTGGGCAGCAGATAGATAAATACAATTTCGCGGATGCTCAATTCACGCTCGGACGACTGCGGCCACGAAGCGGCGGGCCGGACGCCTTTGTATTCCTCCACCGGCGGCATGCCGACCGACTGCGGCGTGTCATACATTCGGAAAAAGACGTAAGCGGCGCAGATCAACGCCAGCGCTCCCGGGACATAGAAAGCGCTGGGCCAGTTAAAATATTCCGTGCACTTGGCGGAGATGATGCCGGTGGCCGCGCCGCCAATATTATGGGAAATATTCCAGAAGCCGAAGACGGTGCCGCGTTCACGGACGCTATACCAGTGCGCCAGCGAGCGCAGGCAGGGACCCGATCCCATGCCTTGAACAAATCCGTTCAGCGTCCAAAGGGCCAGATGAGCGGGAAAATTCCTCGAGAGTCCAAAGGCGAAATTCAGCAGGGCGGTAAGGACCAGGCCGAGCAGGAGAAATCTCTTGGCGTTGGAGCGGTCGGCGAATTGGCCGAGCACGAGCTTGCCGATTCCATAGGCTCCCGCGCTGCTGGCGAGGATGCTGCCGATCATCGTCTTGTCGTAGCCCAGGGCGTGGCCCATATCGACCTGCACCGGGGAAAGATTATTGCGGACAAGATAATAGGCGGCGTAGGCGATGAAAGTTGCCTCGAAGATCCGCCACCGGAAAATCGGATATTCCCGGGCTATTTCCTCCGGACTTTTACGAGGAACGGCCGGCGCCGGCCGAAACCAATTGACGAGGTGGTCGAATGCGGAATTCGATGTCCCGACCGCCGGGCTGTCGTCAAGCAGGGGGGCAGGCACGGTGGAAAGAGGGTTGGCGGAATGGGAATGCTTCGGTCGGCGAAGCCCCCGGCTGAGACTAACTCAGATGATAATGGAGTGAAGCTTTCTTCTCCGTGAGATCATGATCAACGAGGCTCAGGATGGCTCTCGCGGTCGATTCATCCGTGATCAGCGATTTGACCAATGATCCTCGAATGGCGGCTACAGCGGCCAGGGTGTCTTCCTGGCCGGTCACCACGCCAATCGTCTGAGGAATTTTACGAAGCGTTTCAAATTCGATGCTGAGGGACTGGCTTTTCAGCGGGGTGTCGCATTCGTAACCCTGGCTGTCAAAAAAGCGGCCGCAGGTTTCGCCCACGGCGGGTGAGCTTTCCAGAAGATCGCGCTCCGCCTTACCCAGGGAATCTGCGAAGAGCGAATGCTTGGCCGCACGTATTTCGATCAAGGCGACGGCAGCCTCGTTCATCGCCCGCTTGACGGACTGGACGTGCTCGAGCTTGAGCATGGACTCGCACGCCGTCTTGTTCGGAAAATAGACCGGGGCATTGAGAAGCAGGAATTTGCCCTGCCATTTCTCGGCGATCGAACGCCCCAGCTCCTGCGCATCCCACAGGTTGATATGGGCTCCCATTTGGCCGACCGCCTGAACAACCGTCGGGGCGTGAGAGGTCATGGGCAACTGGTGAACGATCGTCTGGAGTGAGATCCCTCCCGAGACGGCCACCACGCTTCCCGGTGGAATCAGCGATTCGATCAAGGGCGCGGCAAAATGTGCGGTGATTTCGCGGACTTTTGCCGCGGGCAGATCCTCCATCGATTTTATCACGATGGCCGTTTTGAGACCCAAATTCTTGATCAAGTCACTTTCAAGGCCGCGTTGGCGCGCATCGTAATCCGCGACCGTGATCCGGACGATTCCGCGCTTGCGGGCCAGGGAAAGCAGCCGGGAAACCTTGGCCTGCGAAACTCGAACCAATTCCGCGACTTGCGCCTGGTCCCAACCATCTACATAATAGAGCCGAGCTGCTAAATGTAGTTGTTCGTTCGAGTTGCTTTGCATATTTCAGGCGGAATATGGCGATTTGCGGCAAAAGCTCAACGTTTAAAGTGTATAATCATAAGCCCGCATATGCAATGAATAAAAATTCCCTCTCGATATATTTATTCTCCGGCTCTGGACTGGCCTGATAAAAATTTAATCCCGCTTTACACTGCATAAAAAACGAATTATTTATGACCACCTATGCGATTGAGGCTGATTTCGTTAGGAGCACTTTTTTTAAGCGTGGTAGCGAGTTTGCCGGGTGACGAAACGGCAACACCACCGACTACCTCTGAAGCCGCTGCCAATTCTCCTTCCGTTGTACTGCCGGAAAGTCTGACGCCTGCATCGCCTCCGACCCCTGAAATCCATGGCGCGAAGGTTTTCGGCGTCCATCCGGGCCATCCCTTCCTTTTCACCGTGGCGGTGACGGGCGATCGCCCCATGACCTTTGCGGCGGACGGTCTGCCTCCCGGCCTCCAGATCGATCCATCCTCGGGTCAAACCACGGGCACGGCCCCGGGGGAGGGAAGCTATCACGTCACGCTGCATGCAAAGAACGCCCGAGGTGAAACGCAGCGTTCCTTCCTGATCAAAGTGGGCGATACGCTGGCCCTGACACCGCCCATGGGCTGGAACAGCTGGAACTATTTTGCCAACAAGGTAAGCGCCGCGAAGATTCGTTCCGCCGCGGATGCCGTGGTCAAGAGCGGCCTGATCAACCACGGATGGACCTACATCAACATCGACGACTATTGGCAGAATACGATCGACCTGAAGAATACGAAACGCTGGGCCCCCGCACTGGACGGCCCCGTCCGCAGCCCGGATGGAACGATCAATTCCAACTCCCTGTTCCCTGACATGAAGGGGGTGGCCGACTACATCCATTCGCTCGGCCTGAAGGCGGGCCTTTATTCGTCGCCTGGTGTTTCCACCTGCGGGCACTGTGAAGGCAGCTATGGGCACGAGCAACAAGACGCGCAGTCCTACGCCGCGTGGGGATTCGATTACCTGAAATACGACTGGTGCAGCTACAGCCTGATCTACCAGCAGCAGGATGGCGGCAAGGGGCTCGACGGCATGGAGAAACCGTATCAGGTCATGGGTGCCGCGCTGGCCAAGGCGCCGCGCGATATCGTTTATAGCTTTTGCCAGTATGGGATGGGCGATCCATGGAAATGGGCCCCGCCATTCGGCGGCAATGCGTGGCGAACGACCGGCGACATCACCGACACGTGGCAGAAGATGCTGCGCAATGGCGAGAAGCAAAACGGCCTGGAAGACTATGCCGGACCCGGTCATTGGAACGATCTCGACATGCTCGTGGTGGGGCAGGTGGGCTGGCGCAAGCAACTGCATCCCACGCGGCTGACGGCCGACGAACAGTATTTCCACATCAGCCTCTGGTGCCTGCAGGCCGCGCCGCTGCTCATCGGTTGCGACCTGACGAAGCTGGACCCGTTTACGCTCGGTCTTTTGACGAACGATGAAGTGATCGACGTGGACCAGGACGCGCTGGGCAAGCCGGCCCACGTGGTGACGCCGGCCGTGGCCGACGCCACGTCGACCATTCAAATCTGGGCCCGCCCGCTGGAGGATGGTTCCATGGCGGTGGGCCTCTTTAATCCGGGTCCGCAAGCCGCGCCGGCCACGCTGAACTGGAGCGACCTTCCGATCAGCGGCGCCCGCATCGTGCGTGATCTCTGGCGGCAGAAGGATCTCGGCACCTTCGACAAGACCTTTGCCACCCATGTGCCTTCCCACGGCGTGGTCTTCGTGCGGCTGTCGAAGCCCTGATTTTCTCCTCCCAAAAGCGCGAACGACTGGAACCTAATGCGGACGTGTCTTCTCTTGGTGCTCGCCGTCTAGTCCCCTGAACAACCATGACCATTCGTATCCTGAAGCTCACGCTTCTCGCTTTCACGTTCATCGCCGAAACGGCGCGCGCACAAACGTTGCCTGACCTTTCGACCGATCCGGCCGAAATCCTGGCCAACCAGATCCTCGCCAAGATGACCGTGGAACAGAAAGTGTCCCTCTGTCACGGAAGCACGACCATGTCGGTGAACGCGATCCCGGAGCTCGGTCTTAACGATCCGTTCGTGATGAGCGATGGGCCCAATGCGGTCCGCAAGGATGTCGGAGCGATGGACTTCGACGAGCCGAAAGGGATCGATCCCCAGTCCGTTCAAAGCACCGCGCTGCCGCGCCTGGTCGCCTTGGCGGCGACGTGGAACCGGGACTTGGCGCTGAAATTCGGCCAAGTCCTGGGTGAGGAGGCCCGCGACCGCAACAAGGACATGATGCTGGGTCCGGGTGTGAATATCGTCCGTACACCGCTCAATGGCCGGAACATGGAGTACCTGGGCGAAGACCCATATCTCTCAGGCCAGATGGCGGTGCAGGACATCCTCGGCATCCAGAGCCGGGACGTGGCGGCCTGCGTCAAGCATTTCGCCCTGAACAACCAGGAATTGAACCGCGACCGCGTCGATGTGGAAGTCGATGACCGGACACTGCATGAAATCTATCTCCCGGCCTTCCAGGCGGCAGTGCAGCAAGGACACGTCCTGGGCGTCATGGCGGCCTACAATAAATTTCGCGGCGAGTACTGCTCCGCCAACGATTTCCTGCTGAACCAAATCCTGAAGAAATCGTGGGGATTTCCGGGACTGGTCGTCAGCGACTGGGGCGCGACCCACGACACGCTGGGATGCGTCTTGGGCGGGCTCGATATTGAGATGGACCGGGGAGACAAAATCCATTTCTTTGCCGCGCCGCTTTTACAGGCCGTGCAGAGCAACCAGGTCCCGATGTCCGTGCTCGATGACAAGGTGCGCCGCATTCTGTATGTCATGGCCAAGATCCATAAAATCGGCGGCCAGCCGCGCTTCGCCGGTTCGCGCAACACGCCCGAGCACCAGGCCGTCGCCGAACAGGTGGCGGAGGAAGGCATCGTGCTGCTGAAAAACGAGAAGAACATCCTTCCGCTGGATGCGTCCAAGGTGAAGTCGGTCCTGATCATTGGGAATAATGGCTCCGCGACGACCTCATGGGGCGGCGGCAGTTCCCAGGGTAATCCGCCGTTTGAAATAACACCCGTGCAGGGGATCCAGCAGCTGCTCGGCCCTGGCGCGCAGGTGACGACGACTTCGTTTGATCCCCGTTCCAAGGTCACACCGGAGGCGCTCGTCACCATGGCAAAGAGTGCCGATGCCGTGCTATTCTTCACCGGCGATGCCTCGAGCCGTAAACCGCGCAGCGAGAGCGAAGGCCATGACAGGCCCGATCTGGACCAACCGGCGGGTGCGACCGAGGCGCTTACTGCCGTGCTCGCCGCCCGGCCTGATACGGTGGTCATCAATGAATCGGGCGCCCCCATGGCGATGCCTTGGGTGGACCAGGCCCCCACGCTGGTGCAGTACTGGATTTCCGGCATGGAAGGCGGCACGGCGCTGACCCGCGTCCTCTTCGGGCAGGCGAATCCCTCGGGCAAACTTCCCGTGACCTTCCCCGAAAAGCTCTCGGACTCACCCGCCCATGCGCTGGGCAACTATAATCCCGACAAGGTGACCTACGCCGAGGGAGTCTTTGTGGGTTATCGCTGGTTCGACGCGAAGAAGATCACGCCGCTCTTCCCGTTTGGGTACGGGCTTTCCTACACCACGTTCAAGCTGGACCACCTGCAGCTCGACAAGCCCTCCCTTAAGGCCGGGGACACGCTGAACGTGACGGCGACCGTGACCAACACCGGAAAGATGGCCGGGGCCGAAGTGGTGCAGCTCTACGTGGGCGATCCGTCCGCGTCTCTGCCGCGCCCCCCGCACGAACTCAAGGGATTCGAGAAGGTGATGCTGCAGCCGGGCGAGACCAAGACGGTCACGTTTGCCCTGGCCGCACGCGACTTCTCCTACTGGGACGTGCAGTCCAATGATTGGAAGATCGACCCGGGTCCGTTTTCCATCCTCGTGGGCGACAGTTCGCGCAATCTCCCGCTGCAGGCGCCGCTGCAAGTTAACTAGCCGGGATAGGTCGATCTGACCGGCCCGAGGACGTTCCGAGTCGCAAAGTATGGAAAGTTTTGCGCTTTTTCATTGGGTTTAGGGCGACAACCGCTGGCTAATCATCGTCATAAATTCTCAAGTGATGCCGACTAAAATGCTTTCAAGGCTGTAAGGGATTAATCTCCGTTTTAGGGTGATTTTGAGCCTGATTTCACCGGGTCACTTTTGCGTGACGGCCGTCACCTCCATTTAACTTGATTTATAAGTATCTAATTATAAGTGACAAGCAGATGAGTTTTTCTGATTGCAGATGGGAAATTCTTATTAAAATTGCTTTGACATTCGGGTACAATATCTGCATTATTATTCATCTAGGCATTCGCTCGGCTGAAATCTAACAGATATAAACTTACTAATTATGAAAACATTCGTTGCAAAACACTTGTCAGTTCTGACGCGGGCTTTTTGTGCGTCTCTCGCCTTGGTCGCGCTCGCGCTACCTTCGCGCGCAGCCAGCATCACCTACACCTTCACCGATGGCAATTCGACCGATGATTTCAATGACGCGGCAAACTGGAGCCCCTCTTCCGGAAGCGCTGTGGCTCCTGGAACGATCGTCGTTCCCGGTACGACGACAAGTTTCACCAATAGCAACATCGCCCTCTTCGATGGCTCGGCTGGAGTCGGCACGGTGATCGATACGGGGATTAACCGCAATCTTCAGGAAATCGAGTTCATCAACGATGCCACGAGCGATCTAGGTAGCTATACCATCGGTAGTTCCGCCGACACGCTCTATTTCACCAACGGAGGTGTCAATATTCTGGCGAGTTTTACGGGTTCCGGCAACGTGGCTTCGGCAACCCAGACGATTGCGAGCAACATCATGGCGACGCATTCAACAAGCACCCTCACGCAAGGTAACACGGGCAATAATGACGACCTTGAAATCGAGATGACGGGCCAGACGTCGAATCCCGCAAATGGCGACCCGATTAACGGAAACAGTGGATTTGACGGCACGCTGTCTATCACGGGCAATATTTCCACGGTGGCCACTTCCGGCAACTCGAACATTATCTTCACGGGAACGACGGGTGCGTCCAACTCCACCGAAGATCCTAACGATATCATCGCGGTCTCGGGCGTAATCAGCGACGGAGCCAATGCCACCGTCTCGGTTGATCATCGCAACTACGACACCGTTATTTTCAGCGGCGCCAACACCTATTCGGGCGGATTCACCCAAGGTATTGTGAACAGCTCCTCGGATAACACTTCCGACATGACCGAGATTGGCGTGAATTCGGTGGGGACGGTAGGCAACATCGTCAGCAGTGCCTTCGGAACGGGGGCTATCAACTTCTTTGACGGTGAAATTTCCTCGGATGGCACGACTGCCCGTACCATCCTGAATAACGTTAACTTCGGATTCTCGGATTTTAGGGATGCTGTGAGCGACCGGGGTACTGCGCTGGGCAACGCGACCAAATCGGGTACCCTGACCCTGGCGGGCAATGTGACTCTTCCTACTTCCGGAGCGGCGAACGATACTTTTGTGTTCGGCACTATTCCGTCGGGATCTACTACGGAATTAGACACACTCTCAACCGGGCCTCTTACGCTGGGAATCAACAGCAACGTCATCATCACGGGCCAGGTGTCCGGTAGCCAGGACGAAGGTAGCGTCGCGGCCGCCGACGGCACTCCGGATGCGACGGGAACCGGCGGGTTCACCAAGGTCGGAAGCGGAACGCTCGTACTGGCCGATGCGGCCGGTAACACGTATCACGGTGTCACGACGGTCAGTGCCGGTGCGTTGATCGTTTCCAACACGTCGGGTAGCGCGACCGGTGACGGTGCGTTGAACGTGAACTCCGGTGGCACCTTGGGCGGTTCCGGTATCATCACCCCCAGCAAGGTCACGTCCACCTCCGCCTCCACGGTAGCAGTGAACTTCGCCAGCGGCTCCACCCTGAACCCGAGCGCCACCCCGGTTCTCAACGCGGTGGGCGATGTGGCGAATACAGCGCAGACGGCGTTCAACACGCTTAACTTCTCGCTGAGCAGCGGTACGACGGTGAACTTCGCCTTGGGCACCAAGTTTGTCTTTGACCTGGGCGCCGTGGGCGCAAGCGATGAAGTGATCGTCACCGGCGGCTCGGCCCAATTCAACAGCCAGGTGTGGTCGAACTTCACCTTCAATGCCGAAGCCGGCTTCGGTGCGGGAACCTACGACCTCGTCGATTCCAGCGATGCGGGAGTGATCGGCAGCTTGGGAGCAACCACGACCGGTACGCTGGATGGTGGCCTCTTCAACGGCACGATCTCGCTCACCAATGGCGATCTGGTGCTGACCGTGGCAGCCGTACCCGAGCCTTCCGTCTGGGCGATGCTGCTGAGCGGCTTCGGCTTGCTCATTGCGATTCAGGCCTATCGCAAGAAGGCCAATCAGATCTAAATATCCTTCCGGCTCAACGGGGCTGGATTGAAAGAAGGTCATCGTCCCAGACTGCGCAAGCGGTCTGGGACGAACCTTTTTCTAAGCACCGAATGCTCGCCGGCAAGGCGGCGGCAGCGTCGTTGACATTATCTTCCTTGGGACGAGGAGGGGAGTGCGAATCCCTTCTCCGTGCCGCCACAGCGCGATACTGGCGTGGAGCGACAAAGCCCGTCCCGGATTCGAACGCAGATCGATTGCCCGCCGTGAAGAGGGATGTCGGAAGTAAAGCCCACATCGGGCGTGTCAATTCGGCAGGAGCGATTGTGGTTAGATCAACGCCCCCCAAAGATTCTGCCTACGTTCCGTTACGGAGCATGATAGGGATAATCAAAGGGGGCGGCGTGCAGAAGCGTGCCGTCGGGCTGGCAGACTTGATTGGGGTGGATGGTGAATCGGTACACCACGCCGCCGACGGTGAGGGTGACGGCTTGCGGCACGCTATCGATGCCCACTACCTCGAGCACCTTGCCGTCCGAATCTGTCACGACCCTGGCGCCTGGCGTGCAGGAAAAAACCTCGTGGTTGTCGACCCGGGCGGTGCAGGTCCCCTTTTCTGAAGTGAGCGTCCAGGTCCGATCGTTCCAACGCTGGGTATAGGTAAAGTTTCCGCCACCGTCTGCCATGCCCGACCACCAGACCTGGCTATGCTCGACATCGAGAGAGATGCCATCCATTAACGAGCTATACTTCAGCACCGAGAGAATCGTGGGGCCGTAACCATCACTATGTCCGGTATCCGGCAGGCCCGTCATCGGATTGAATTGCTGCGGAAAACATCCGCTTTTGGTAACGGCGGCTATCAGCTTGCGCCCGATCAGGGTGACTTCCGCGTAGTGGCCGTAATTTTGCAAGGCCCGGATGGCGCGTTGGAAAGTCAGGCCTTCAGGTTCGCCGCTCCAGTCATTTGGTCCGGTACGATAGAGAGGTTCGTGAATGGCGATGGAAGGCAGCGGCGTCGGTGTCCAGAATTCGTCCGGGTTGAGAAGATGATAGCGGATAAAGGCGTCGGCCATCTCCTGGGTAAACATTCCATGATACATCGCCCGGATGTTATTGTGGACGAGCTCCGGTAAGACTTTTCCATAGCGATCACGGTCGAAGCACGCATGGCGCACCGGGTCCCACAGCCCCTTGATCAACTTCTGCCTTACGTCCTCGGCTTGCTGTTTCCAGAAGTCCTCGCGCCCATTTTCCAATTCATGGGAAATTTTTGCAAGCGTGGCACGGCCGTCGTAGCTGTAACCCATGATATCCATCGAGGCGATGGGAACGAGGACCTGGTCGCGCGTCGGCGTAACGAAGTCCGCAGGCTCTTTCAAATTCCAATACCTCTTGAAGGCCACAGGATCGTGGGGATCTGGGGCGCGCGGGTCACTGGGAGGATAGTCGAATGTCCATCCCGACGGCGCGAAGCGCGTGCTCAGGCGGGTGCTGTTGTCTTCGCCCGTATCGGTCACGCACCAGGTTTCCAGCAGGCCGTCCCCGTTCGAATCGCGGGTTTTCCAGAGATACTTGTCGTAGGCCTCCAGGACGTCATAGAGTTTCTGGAGATACTCTTTATCCTTACCGATCCAGAAATACATTTTCCAGGCGGGATCGGGAAAACAATAGCCCTGTAATTGGCCGAATCTTTTGCCGAGGTTCCCGTGCTTGACCGCGCCTGGTAATCGACCATCGGCTCGCTGGGACATCATGAAAACCAGCTGATTGTTGAGAGCCACTTCCAGGTTGCGGGTGGCGTACATCTCCCCACCCATGGGCTGGGTTTCAATCCAGACATTATTATAGCCTCCACCCTCCACGAGTACTTTCATCGTGGGCGTGAATTGGTGGACATTCGCGGCCTCATCCTTCCCGGCGGTATCGATGATGCGCTGGAGGTCCGGATCGGACGTGGTGAACGTGACCCCCGTGGAAGAAGGAGATTCCTGCTTGATTCCGTCCAGAGGGGGAGTGAAGACGGTGGATGAGGCCACGTTGCCGGGGGTGTTGCCACCAGGGACATCTTCTGCGGGAAGCTGGCGGAGGATGGCGAAAAAGAGCGTCAAAAGAAGAAGCGGTTTCATAAGGGACGTCGTCGTGGGGCGGTCCGCGGCCGCTTGGATGGCAACGGATGAAAAGGGATTGTGCTAACCAGCGTTGAGGAGTAAGTTTTCGCCCACTTTTCAGAATATAAATTCAGGTATAATTTCATGAAAATCCAGCTCTTTCTGGCTCTTGCTCTCCTTGGTTTGGTCAATATTCGCGGAAGCGAAGCTGGCGGCCAGCCTGAACCGGTGGATTGCGCCTCGCCCCTGAGCGGAACGGGCGGCACGGGGCATACCTTTCCGGGTGCGGTCTTTCCGTTCGGCATGGTGCAGTTGAGTCCTGATACTGGGGCGGCGGGGCCGGATGTCTTGAGCCAAGCAGGCGAGGTTGGCTGGGAGCACTGCTCCGGTTATTACGATACGGACACCACCATCGTCGGCTTCAGCCACACGCACCTGTCCGGCACGGGCTGCCCGGACTTGGGTGATATTCTCCTTCAACCGACCACCGGCGCGGTGCAGTGGATCCCGGGCGATCCCGCCGTTCCCCGCTCCGGTTATGCATCGACGTTCTCTCATTCGGATGAACAGGCTTCGCCGGGATATTACGAAGTCCTGCTCAAGGACTACGGCGTGAAGGTGGAATTGACGGCGACGCCCCACGCAGGCTTTCATCGCTACACGTTTCCCGGTTCGGCCCCCGCGCATGTGATGGTGGACTTGGTCCACGGCGTGGCGAGCACCACGACCGACTCCAGCCTCGTCGTCGAGAACCCCACCACCATCTCCGGCTATCGCCGCAGCAAAGGCTGGGCGAAGGACAAGACCTTCTTCTTCGTGGCCGAATTCTCCCAGCCCTTCACCAAGGCGACGCTGCAGGCGAACGACCAGATCGTTCCCGACGCAAAGCAGGTGACCGACAAGCTGGTCCGCGGCTGCTTCGACTTCGACAGCGACAAGGACAAGGTGGTGATGGTCCGCATCGGCCTATCGCCCACCAGCGTGGATGAAGCGCGGAAAAACCTCGCGGCGGAAATTGCGACGTGGGATTTCGATGCGGTGCATGCCGCCACCCGCAAGGCGTGGAACGACCAGCTCTCCACCATCGAAGTCACGCTGCAGGATCCCGCCCAGCGGAGCATGTTCTATTCGTCGCTTTATCACACCATGCTGGCTCCCCATCTTTACAACAACGTGGACAATTCCTACGAGGGAGCCGACCACCAGGTGCACACCGCTTCGTTCGCCAATTACGGGACGTGGTCGATCTGGGACCAATTCCGCGCCTGGTTCCCGCTGATGACCCTGGTACAGCCCGAACGCATCGATGACCACGTCAATTCCCTGCTCGCGTTCTACGACGAGGAAAAGAAGCACGCGCTTCCGGTCTGGACGCTGGCCGGCAACGAGACCCGCTGCATGATCGGCTACAATTCCGTGGCCATGATTGCCACGGCCCAGCGCGCCGGTTTCCACGGCTTCGATGGCAACCGGGTGCTGGCGGCGATGGAGGATTCGGCCATGAACCCCCAGAACGGTCAGGACCAGTTCCACCAGACGGGCTATCTCATGGAGGACAAGCCGCCGGGCAAGGGCAGGTGGCAGTCGGTCTCCCGGACGCTGGAATTCGCCTATGACGACTACTGCATCGGTATGATGGCGAAGGCGCTCGGCAAGACGGACGACGCGGCCACCTATCTCAAGTACGCGACCAATTACCGCAACGTCTTCGATCCGCAGACGAAGGACATGCGCGGGAAAAAATCCGACGGCAGCTGGCGCACTCCTTTTGCGCCCAACGACTATTATCGCAACGACTATACCGAGGGCGATGCGTGGCAGTATTCCTACACCGTGCCGCAGGATCCCCAGGGCCTCATCGACCTGATGGGCGGCGACGAGGCGTTCAGCCAGCGGCTGGACGATATGTTCACCGCGGATAGCACGATGCTCCAACCCGACCACGACATTACCGGTTTCATCGGGCAGTATCCGCAAGGCAACGAGCCGGTGCATGGCTACGCCTACATGTACGCCTACGCCGGGCAGCCGTGGCGGGAGGCGCCGCCGCTGCGCAAGATCATGGCGCTTTATCTGGGAGGCCCGGATGGTCTCCCCGGCAACGACGATTGCGGACAGATGTCCGCTTGGTACGTCCTGAGCGCCATGGGAATTTATCCGGTCAATCCGGTCAGCGGCGAATATATCCTCGGCTCCCCGCTCGTTGACCGCGCGGTGATCCATCTCAATCCCGCCTATTATCCGGGAGGCACATTCACCATCACCGCGCAGAATAATTCCGCGCAGAACATCTATATCCAGTCCGCGACGCTCAACGGCCATCCGCTCGATCGCGCCTACATCACGCACGAAGACATCACCCACGGCGGCACGCTGGCGCTCGTCATGGGCCCGATCCCGAACAAGACGTGGGGTAGCGCGATTGCTGTCCGGCCCTCGTCCCTGACGCCCCTGCACTCGGGTGCCAGCGAAGCGCTTCAGTGATCCTGAAGGGCTTCGCAACTCTTTCCCCACATGTCCTTACCCGTTCCATCCCGCAGAGAATTTCTCAAAGATCTCGGTTATGGCGCCGCTGCGTGGTACCTGCTGCCGACGCGGCTTTTTGGGCAGTCGAGCTCCCCTGAGGCTCCCTCGGTGACCTTCGGGTCGAACGCCCACTATCCCTCCTATCGCGCCCCGCTGACCACGACGCCGTACGTGGCGCTCCCCTTGGGATCGGTTCGTGCCAATGGCTGGCTGGAAAAGCAGCTCGAATTGCAGCGCGACGGCCTCACCGGCCATGCCGAAGAGCTGGCCGAGTGGCTGCCGTTTCTTCAGGATAGCGCTTGGACGGGCGGAAAAGGCAAGGGCGGTGAGTCAGCTCCCTACTACATCAAGGGATTAGTTTGTCTGGCCTACGTTCTCGATGACGAGAGCCTGAAAAAGAAGGCGCAGGTCTGGATCGACTGGATACTGGCCAGCCAGCGACCCAACGGTTTTTTTGGACCCGATAAAGAACTGGAATGGTGGCCGCGCATGCTCGTCACCTATCTCCTGCGCGATTATTACGAGGCCACCAACGACGCGCGCGTCCCGCCCTTCCTGACCAAGTACTACGGCTACGTGGCGCAGACTCTTCCGCAACAGCCGCTCGTCAAGTGGAGCAAGGCCCGGGCGGCAGACGAGATCGATACGATCCTCTGGCTCTATAACCGGACGGGCGATTCGAGCCTCCTTCCCGTGGCCCAGTCGCTTCAGCAGCAGACCCTCGACTGGCCTGCGATCTTCCGCGACAACACTTTTTTTCTGGGCGATTCCTTTATGGCGGCCCACAACGTCAACACGTGTGAGGCGCTCAAGGCCCCGGCGGCTTTCCAGGTGCTTTCTGGAAAGCCAGCGACGCTCAATAGTTTTGCGGACATTGATGGGCCGATGAGCCACGAGCACGGGTTGATTATGGGCATCAGTTCCGGCACGGAGCACCTTGCGGGCAAGAGCCCTTCTCAAGCGGTGGAAACCTGCAGCACGGTCGAGCGCATGCTGAGCGCCGAGACCAACTTGAGGATCTTCGGCGATCCGCAGTGGGGCGACAACCTGGAACGGATCGCGTTCAACGCGCTGCCCGCCGCCCTCAGCGACACGATCCAGCAGCACGTCTATTACACGCGCCCCAATCACCCGTCGGCTGTCAGGATCAGCTCGGGATTTTCCGAGGACCACGGCGACGATTTCGTGCCCAGCCCGCAATCGGGTTTCCCCTGCTGCTGCTACAATTTTCACATGGGCTGGCCCAAGTACGTCCAGAACAGCTGGGCGGCCACGCATGACAACGGTCTCGCCGTCCTCGCCTACGGTCCCAGTCAGGTCACGGCCAAGGTCGGCGCGGGTACCGAGGTGGGCATCGTCCAGGACACCAACTATCCGTTCGAGGACACCATCCGCTTCAAGCTCAGCACCCCGGCAACCGTTCAATTTCCGATCGAGTTGCGCATCCCGCAATGGTGCGCGTCACCGCAGGTCACGGTGGCCGGCCAGTCCGCCCAAGGTGTGAAGCCCGGCAGTTTCTTTCGGATCGATCGTCAGTGGGCGAATGGCGACGAGGTGGTCGTGCGGTTTCCCATGGAGCTCAAGGCTTCGGTGGGCTATCTCCAGACGGTCGCCCTGGAACGGGGGCCGCTGGTCTATTCGCTGCAGATCGACGCCGAGAAGAATGTCACCAAGTCCGGGACCGGGGGATTTGATCGCTACGAGCTGACTCCCCAGACGCCGTGGAACTACGCGCTCGCGATTGATCCCCAGAACCCGGCGGCCTCCGTCAAAGTCGAGCAGACCGGCATGCCGGAAAATCCCTTCGTCGCCCGGACCACACCCGTGCAACTCACCGCCCAGGCACGACGCCTGCCCGAGTGGACCTTCGCCCGGAACGGCACGGAAGCCGATGAGCCGCCCTACGGTCCTGTCACCTCGACCGAGCCGGAGGAGAGCATTCGGTTGGTTCCCTTCGGGGCGCAATTTCTGCGCATCACCCAATTTCCCTATCTGGGAACGGCACCGGTACCCCCGACCTCGTTCCAGGAAGATTTCACCGACGACGCTTTCGCCGATCGCTGGGGCCTGTACGGTCCCGGTTGGTTCCGCAAGGACGGGACGCTGGGCTGCCACACCAAGCACCCGTCGAAAACGGTCGCCTTGGGACTTCGCTTCACCGATTTCGTCTATGATTCCCAGGTTTCCGTCCCGGCGCGAGGGCATGCCGGTCTGCTTTTCCGCGCTTCGAGGCCCGGGTTCGGCGACTTGGAGTTCAACGGCTACTACGTCGGCCTGGATGCGGAAAACAAGACCGTCACGCTTGGAAAATCAAACGGCACTTGGACGGATCTCCAAAGCGCAACCTGCCCTATCGAGATCAACACGCTGCATCCCGTCCGGGTGGTCGCCGCCGGGCCGAAGATTTCCGTCTATGTCCAGGACCTCTCCACACCTCTGATCTCGCTTGAAGACACGGAGCACACCGCCGGATCGATCGGCTTTCGACAGGCCGTGGCGAAGGAAGCCGTTCCGCGATTCGGACCGGTTTCCGTCAAGGCGGCCTAGCCGTCTTCTAAACGGAATTAGGGATGGGACTCGGCGAAAAATTCGAAACGGGTACCGCCGTTTATCTATTATTGAAATGAAAAGGAGCTTGTGAATACTCTTCGTTTTCTCTGTTTCATCGCCTGCGCGGCAACACTGCCTGGCCTGCCGGTCCTTCGGGCCGAGCCTCCGCGTCCTTCGACCATCTGCAATCCGCTCGATCTGGCCTACCGGTTTGAACTTCAGCCCCCCAGTCGTCGGTCGGCGGCTGATCCCACCGCCATCTACTTTCATGGCCAGTACTGGATTTTCGCGTCCAAGGTCGGCGGGTACTGGCACAGCCCCGATTTTATTCATTGGAGCCTGGTCGTGCCGACAGGACTGGACCTGGAGGCCTGGGCCCCGACCGTCGAAGTCATCAACGACCATCTTTATTTCGCGACCCAAAACTCCGGCATCTATAGAACGGATGATCCGCTGACCGGCAAATGGACCTTGGTCTCCAAGGGACTCAATGTGGGGCACGATGAGGACTTATTTCTCGACGAGGACGGTCGTCTTTATCTCTATACCGGAAGCTCCCGGAAGGCTATTCAGGGAGAAGAACTCGATATCACCAAGGATTTCAATCCGATTGGTTCCTTGGTCAAAGTGATCACTCCCGACCCCTCGCACCGGGGATGGGAAAACTGCCCCCAACCGGCCATGACTTCTCCGCCTGCTGCCGCACCGCCCGGCGGTTTGCCGATTGGTAGTTCGGCTAACGCCCCCAAGAAAAGACCGGGCGTTTGGGTCGAAGGTGCCTGGATGAATAAAATCGGAGGCCGGTATTATCTTCAATATGGTGCTCCTGAGACACAGCTCGACACGTATGGAGATGGGGTTTTCGTTTCCGATCATCCCCTCGGCCCGTTTACTTATCAGCCGTATAGTCCTTTTTCCTTCAAACCAACCGGCTTCGCGCGCGGCGCAGGGCATGGCAGCACCTTCAAGGATGCGAAGGGAAATTACTGGCACATCGCGACCATCGCCCTTTCCCGGCGCGATAAGTTTGAGCGCCGCATCGGCGTCTATCCCGCCAAGTTCTTTCCCGACGGTCAACTGGCCTGCAACACCTACTTGGGCGATTACCCTCAATATCCTCCCGGCGTTGCGGATGATCCCTTCACTTCCAATTTACCCGGATGGATGCTGCTTTCGCTGAACAAGCCGGTGACGGTTTCCTCGGAATTGCCCGGCCATTCCAGTCGTTTTGTGGTGGACGAAAATCTTCATAACTGGTGGTCCGCCGCCACGGGTAATCCCCAGGAATGGATCAAGATCGATCTCGGCAGCGTTTGTCGGATCGATGCCCTTCAACTCAACTTTGCCGATGAAGGTGCCAACCAAATTGGGCGTCTCGAGAACGACGCCTACCGCTATCTGGTGGAAGTTTCCAATGATGGCGATCAATGGAGAACGCTTCTCGACCGGAAAGATAACATCCGCGATGCGCCGCACGATTATACCCAGCTCGATGCCCCGGTAAAGGGACGCTTCGTCCGCGTGACCAACCTGCACACCCCGGCTGGGGCACGCTTTTCCATGAGTGGCCTGCGCATCTTTGGCAACGCTCCCGGCTCCGCACCCAAAGAGGTCGATGGGGTCACGGCGCAGATCAACCCCGCCGACGGTCGCTCGGCGCATGTCTCCTGGCGGTCATCACCAGGAGCCGAGTTCTATATCGTTCGATATGGAGTCAAACCCGACCGGCTTTTTTCCAACTATCAGGTCTATGATACCACCAGCGTGGACATCGATGCGCTGAACACAGGCGTTCCCTACTTCCTCACAGTCGATGCGGTGAACGCGAGCGGAATAACATCCGGACCGGCACCCATTCCGATTATAACGGCACGTTAGTTGAGCGGGCGTATCCGAGACTCGCAGTTAGCAGTCCATTTTATAGACGCATATACACCCCAAGCAAAATCTGCTTCCATAAGGCGGAGAAGAATTTTTCCTTGAACCTGACCGCATGGCGCAACGATCCAGGAAAGCGAAGGGGGCCCGCCATGAAGCTGCCACGAAAGTCGCCCCGGTAGGCGCCGTCCTTCCAGGGACTCCAAGCTGGTTCCGTCAGGATTGGTTTTTGGGGTTGATCCTGCTGGTCGCCGTTTTTTTGGTTTATCAACCGGTATGGTATGCCGGCTTCGTCTGGGACGACGATACGATGGTTACGGCCAATCCGTGCATTGTCGGGCCGCTCGGGTTGAAGGAAATCTGGACGACGAGCGCAGCGGATATTTGTCCATTAACCCTTACCACGTTCTGGGTGGAGCACCTGCTGTGGGGTGTGCAGCCCTTGGGCTATCACCTCGTCAACGTCCTGCAGCACGGAGCCTGCGCGATATTGCTTTGGAGGGTTTTGCTGAGCCTGCGGGTGCCCGGCGCGTGGCTGGGCGCGGCGTTGTGGGCGCTTCACCCGGTCAATGTCGAATCCGTTGCGTGGGTCATCGAGATGAAAAACACGGAATCAACTTTGTTCTTTCTGCTCTCGATCCTTTTCTTTGTGCGGTGGCTTAGGCCGGAAAGCGGGAACGAACAGGCGGGAACTGGTGCGAACTACGGGTTAACCTTAATCTTCGCTGCCGCGGCCATGGCCAGCAAGTCGACCACGGTCATTCTACCGGTGGTACTATGCTTGTGTGGGTGGTGGATCGAAGGGCAGTGGCGCCGGCGCACCCTCCTGAAAGTGGCGCCCATCCTTTTGATGTCCATTTTCGCCACGGCCGTATCGTTTTGGACGCAAAAAGCACACGCCTTTACGGAGAATATAATCGAGGCAAGGAGCTGGCCACAGCGTCTGGCAACAGCGGGTGACGCAGTCTGGTTTTATCTGGGCAAGCTGGTTTGGCCGTATCCCTTGATCACGATCTACCCGCGCTGGCATATCGATGCCGCGCAAGTTGCTTCCTATCTGTCGCTCCTGCTCGTCCTGATTGTCTTCTCGATCTTGTGGTTCAAACAGAGGGAGAGGTCTCGTCCGATTTTTTTCGCGTTCGCTTATTTCCTGGCGGCATTGCTCCCGGTGCTGGGATTAGCGAACATGAATTTTTTTCTCTATTCCTTTGTCGCCGATCATTTCCAGTATCTGGCCAGCATGGGCCCACTGGCGCTGGCGGGCGCGGGGATGGTCCGGTTGGCTGATTTCGCGAGTTCATGGAAGTCCCCATTACGATCAAGCCTGGGCGCAGGTTTGCTGCTGATTCTGGGGCTATTGAGCTGGCAGCGTTCCTGGATTTATCAAAATAAGGAGACGCTCTGGACCGATACACTTGCCAAAAATGCGGACTCTTCGATTGCCCATAATAACCTCGGCATTCTTCTATTCCAGAAAGGGCAGGGGGACGAGGCGATTGCTCACTATCAACAGGCCTTGGAAATCGATCCGAGCTATGGCCTGGCCCGCAATAATCTCGGTATGGCCCTGGTGCAAAAGGGGCAGCTGGACGAGGGGATTGCCCAATACCAACAAGCCCTGGGCCTCTATCCGAATTATGGCATGGTCCACAATAACCTTGGCATTGCCCTGGTCCAAAAGAAGCAGCTGGACGGGGCGATCCTTCAATTCAAAAAGGCCCTGGAAATCAATCCTAACGATGCGCGAGCCAGCAAGAATCTTGGCAACGCGTTTTACCTAAACGGGCAGATGGACGAAGCGATCGCCCAATTCCAAAAGGTCATCCAATCGAATCCTCACGATGACAACGCGCGAAACATCCTGGCCAAGGCGGAGGAAAAAGTACGGCAGAAAGCAAGCCACGGTAGCTGAGGCGTCCACTCGGTTCAGCGATCAGTCCAGCCTCAAGTATTCGAGATTGTGGTCGTGTCTGTCGAAACAGGCTTCTACGCGGTGCTTTTCCCAAGATTAGCAATTTGTCGACAGCCCCAATCGATCGCGACACGACCTTGTTCCCTTTCGAGAACACGACCTAATGTTGCTGCGCGCTGCTGCTATCCGTAGTCGTTGTTGTCGAACTCTGCGGCTGAGGCGCAGGCTGCTGGACCGATGAACTCTCATCGGAAGAGGTGGTTGTCGTGGAGGAGGATTCACCCGCGCACCCGGACAAGGTGATGAGGGCGGCACCGATCAAATATAAGGGAAGCGTGTTTTTCATAATTTTAAGGGCAGGATGCCTGGAGCTATTGCATCTTGCTTCGATGTTATTGGCTGGGCGTGGTCGTCGTCGTGGAGGAATGATTTGTAGTCGAAGTGCTTTCGACGGGGGGAGGCACCGGGATTGGGGCCGCATTGGTGGTTGCGGTGGTCGTTGAGGAACTCTGGGTTGTTGAAGAGGTATCCTGCGCAGATGCCAAGGTACCGGTCCCTAAAAGAGCGACCAGACCGGCGATGTTAAAAAAGTTCTTAGTTATTTGTTTCATGGCCAGCGATCCTATCGCATTCCACGCGGGGCGGTATGGGGTATATACCCCATACCGCTAATCGCATTTTCCTTATGTCATAAACATTGGCGCTGAAGGAGCAACCAGCGTACAAGGGGCAATACATATGAACCGCGTCCTAAAATTCGCTTTTGGTTTGGCGGCAACGATCACCCTGTCCTCTTGTGCTTCGGTGAGCGTTCAAAACGAAGCGTCCAGCGCCACTCTCCAAATGCCTCAGAGGATCTATGTGGAAGCTTTTTCGACGACGAATGGAAAATTCAAAGTGGACCGGGAAGATGCAGAACTTGCTGACTTCAAGCAAAACCTTCAATCCATGATGCAGGCGGCTTCTGTCAAAGACCTCTCTCAACGGCTTATTCCTGCCATGCCCGCTTCGGAACAACAGAATTTTTCGCCCGAGAATGCATGGGTAATCCGGGGAGAATTCACCAGGGTCAATCAAGGCAGCCGGCTTCTGCGCGGCGTCGTTGGCTTCGGGGCGGGTGGTACGAAAGTGGAAACGAATGTCGCCGTGTACGACCTGAATCGAAATTCGAATGTCCCTTTTCTAACCTTTTCGACCACGGGTGGCAGCAACGCCGAACCGGGCGCAGTCACGGGTGGAGCGACCGATCCAGTAGTTGCAGCAGTGGGGATCGCCGCGAGTGGCGCTGGCGGCATTGCGCACGGGTTGACCGAAGATACTTCCCGGACTGCACGCGAGATCACGGCCGAACTGTCTGATTACATGTATCGAAACGGCTGGATTTCAAAAGACAAGTGGATCCAACCTAAAGAGGTCAAGCCCTAGCCCAGAGCACGCCCCCAGCGGGAAAGCAGACTGCCGAATTCTTGGGAAGCCTAAGGGGTTAAGGGCAAGGTTAGGGAAATCGCCTGGAGGTCACGTTATGAAACGATTGCTTGCGACAGCATTCGCGCTGGCCGCCGCGGTCCTTGCGCAGGGCCGTGAGATCAATCTCGTTCAGAATCCCGGCTTTGAGACGCTCGATCCGGCCACACAACGTCCCATCGCTTATGAGCTCAAGGGCGCAGCGGTTTGGGGCCATTTGGGCGGAGCCGAGGATTTTGCGACCAACGGCATCATCTTCCCCGGCGACGCGGCGCAGGGCGGTTCGATCGCGCAGAAGATTGGCGGCCTTGACCAGGCGAAGGGCCGCTGGATTTCGTTTAGGTTTCGCGGGCTGGCGGAGGACGGCTTTTCGGTGCCGGATGATTCGCTGAAAATGAAGATCGAGTTCTACTCGAAGAACGGCACCGAGTACATGGACTGCGCCGCGCGCCCCATTTACGGCGAGATCGAGCGGGACCGGCAGGACCTGACGGTCAACGGCGACTATCATCGCGGCGGCGCGGACGTGTGGCGCAGCTATGAGCTGGAGGAACTCTTGCCGTTTCCCGAGATCGATGCTGTGCGGATCATCGTGTCCTACGATCGTGGCGGGGCCACCAGTCCAACTCAGGCGGCCTTTCTCATCGACGACTTTTCGCTCGTGCAGCGCACGCGCTCGCTGACCGGGCGCGTTGATCCGGCGAATCGCATTCCCGCCGCGGTGCCGGCATCCGTCGACACGGCTCAACTCGTCCTGCTCGGCGGTCGATGGTACTATGAACCAAAGGCTGGCGAGACGATCAACCCGGCATCGTCGCCGTTCGTGGTGACCGAGGACAACGCAGACCGGCTCTTCTACAAGAGCGATCGCCTGATCAATCCGTTCCTCAACAACATGACCGCGTGGCTGCGCGCCGGCTACAAGGATGAGGCGGGGAACATTGTGACGCAGGACCAGTTCGTGCCGGACAATGTCGTGCTCACGTTCAAGGGCGACGGTTTCCTGACCGTGACGTCGAAGAATTTGCCGAACCACCCGACCGCCAAATTTCCCGGATTCAATCCGAGCTACATCCAGGAAATGACGCGCACCTACCGATTGCCGCTGGAGCCGGTGATTAATCCCAACGCAGTGGCGACGGACGCCCACGACAGCAACCGCGCGCTGCCGATGGGGCCGATCGGCGTGGCCGTCAACGGCGTTGTTTTCTTCAATCCGTTCGATGCGGGCATGCAGGATGCCTCCAACATCATGGACTATTGCTGCGGTCATCCCAACCCGGACAACCAGTACCACTATCATAAGTACCCGATCTGCGTGAACACACCCTTCGTGGACAAGGGCGATGCGCCGTCGCAGGTCATCGGTTTCGCTTTCGACGGACTGCCGATTTACGGCCCCTATCAGTCGGCGGGTGTGATGGCCAAGGACTCGACGACGAATCCGCTCAATGCCTTCAACGCCTGTTACGATGACGTGCGCGGCTGGCATTATCACGTCACGCCGGGAAAATTCCCTTATCTCATCGGCGGCTACTTCGCGAAGGTCGAGCCGAGCAACATCGATCATCATGGCGGTCCCGGTGGACATCGCGGGCCGCCGCCCGGTTTTCCCGGAGGACCGGATGGGCCGGGAGGTCCCGGTGGGCCAGGCGGTCCCATGGGAGAAGGTGGACCGCCCCCGCCCGACGATTGAGGCGGACTAGAAGGTGTATTCCCGCACCTGAATCGTTTTTCGAAGGTCGTCGCAGGCCACCGCACCGAGGTAGCCCGCAGGTACGGCCAGTGGAATGAGCTGCCAGGCGCCCGGCTCCGCGCCGTCGATGATGGCGATCCTGGCGTCTTCGTCCATGGGGACGGAGATCTCCTGCACTCCTCCGAAGAGTCCGATTCCCTGGGCCTTGAGAATCGCTTCCTTACCCGTCCATGCGCGAAAGAAGCCGTTATGTTTCGTTTCCGGCGGCAACGCGCGGAAACGGGCCAGATCGGCTGCGTTGAAGATGCGCTCCGCCAGCGGATCAATCTTCAGCGTTCGATCCAGCGACTCCACATCGATCCCGACCCGCGCCTGAAGCGCCAACGCGACGGCCACCACATCGCCCGCATGCGAGATGCTGAAGGCCAGCGCCGGATCGTCGGCCAGATAGGGCCGGCCCTGTTCCGTCAGGACAAGGTCCAGCGGTTGCGGCGGTAACCGGCGATGGTCGCGGATCAGGGCCGCCAGCAACCGCCGACCCAAAACAAATCGCGCACGATCTTCCGGAAAGCGGAAGCGAGCGGCCCGTTCCAGGTCCTGCGCCGACAGGCAAGGATCGGCTCCGTCGAGCGCCGCATGCGCCGGGGTGACCCGCGTGATTCCAACCGGAATGGAATCAAACTCCCGCCACCCGGCCGCCGGCGAGGTGACGTGCGCGGTTGGGGACATGCGCCGAATCGTAACGCCGCGAAGGAGGAGGAAAAGCCCGCTCCTCAAGCAGAGGCCCGGGCTCCAACAACATCGCCATTGTCACTAGCGCCCGTTTCGCGCAGGCTGAATCCTGATTTCCATGAGTCAGAACGTCCTGATTGTCCAACCCGAACCGGAACAGGCCCGGCGGCTCGGTGAACTTGTCCAGGCCGGCACGCCGGGCGCCACCATCTCCTTCGCCACGTCGCCCGAGGAGGCGGTCGGGCTCCTCGGTAGTTTTGCCGATCTCGCGCTTTGTGTTTGCGAGATGTATTACCCGGCGGGCGGCAATGGGCTGGCCCTGCTGGCCGCGGTGCGGGAACGGTTCCGCCGCGCGCGCATCCTGGTCGTCACCAGTTACAACCTTCAGAACTTCGGGCCGCACCTGCACGGACTCACCGTGTTCCCGATGCCGGTGGACGAATCGCTCTTCATCTCCACCACGCAGGACACGCTGCTGACGCTAGAGGGGCAGGTCTTCCCGCCTTTCCGACTCGGCAAGAAGCAGCCGCCCGATCGCTGGGGTGATTGCTACGCCGCCTACGACATGGGCGTGAAGCGCGACATCTTCATCACCATCACCCACCCGTGGGCCACGCCGGAGGACAACGCGCTCTTCCGCAAGTTTGCCGCGCTCATGGCGCGTTCCACCCATCCCAACGTGCAGGCGGTCTACCAGGCGGGCGACTACCAGGGCCGCAGCTTTTTTGCGCGCGAAAAATGGGACATGCCCAATCTCGCCGAGATGGCCACGGCCGGCCACGGGATCGAACCCCGGCTCGCCGCGCAGATCATTCATGTCCTCGGCTCGGTGCTCATTTTTTGGGATTCGCAGGGTTTCCCGCACACGCCGATCGAGCCCGCCGACGTTTCCGTTTCGCCGCAGGGCGTGGTGAAGATCGCCAACTGCGTCGATCCCACCCGTCCCGTCACGCCGCCCGGCACGGCCGACATCGGCGTGCTCGCCGCGTCCGTGCAGGCGCTCGTCGCGTCGCCGGAGCGAATGCCGGCCCGGGTGGCCGGGCTGCTGGCGGAACTTCAGCGCGGCCCTGTGCCCCTCGGCCGCATTACCGGCGAGGCGCAAGCCATCGACATCGAAATGGCGCCGAAGCAGGAACTGGCGCTGACGAGGGAGCATGTCGTCGCCGTGAAGGCCGTTGCCGTTGAGCGGCGCAAGCAGCAGTGGTCGTTTTATGTCACGGCGTTGGCGTTTTTCGCCTTGCTCGGCATCGTGGGCTATTTCATTTACGCGAAATTTATCTGGGAACCGAGTTCGCGCGACTTCACCCAGATGGTCAAAATTCCGGCCGGTCCCTATCTCTACCAGAACGGTCCCGCGAACATGGACCACACCTTCTACATCGACAAATACGAGGTGACCTGGGGCGAATATCTCCACTTCCTCAAGGCGGTGCAAAAAGCCGGAGGCGACACGCAATGGCGCTCGAGCGACCAACCCGCCACCAAGGTCAGCCACGAGCCCAAGGACTGGGCCGACACCTACGACGGCGACACCCGCGTGCCGGGTATTTACCGGCGCATCCGCGACCAGCAGTTCTACCACGACCAGATCCTCACGCTCGACGATCCCGTCTTCAACGTCGATTGGTACGATGCGTATGCCTACGCGAAATGGGCGGGCAAGCGGCTGCCGACCGAGCAGGAATGGGAAATGGCGGGACGTGGTCCCTACGGCAGTCTCTACCCCTGGGGCAACACCTTCGCGCCCAACGGGAATAATGTCGCCCCCGTACCCGGCCAGGCTCAACCGCCCGCGCACGTCATGCTGGTGGTGGACCAGATGCCGTTGGATAAGAGCTTCTATGGCGTCTTTGACATGGCCGGCAACGTCAGCGAATGGACCGGCACGCAGGCGGCGAGCACGATCATCAGCTCGGAGAAGATCGCGGTCATCCGCGGCGCGAATTTCCAGACCAACTCGGTCGAGCACGTGGACCTGACCCATCGCACCACGCGCTACACGCCCGATGTGCGCTTCTATTGGCTCGGCTTCCGCTGCGCGAGCGACACGCCGCCAGCGGCGCCTGATAAATAGGTGCGCCGAATGAGCGCGGCCTACCCGAAACCAAGCGCGCTGCAACGGCCTATCTTCGTCGTCGCGCTCGTGATCGCGTCAGGCATCGACATCTATTTGCAGAGTCATGTCGTTTCCAGGTTCAGGGAAATTTATCGGGACGCGCTTCCCGGCCAGTTGCTTCCTGCCATCACGCATTTCGTTCTGAACTTTCAGACCTGCCTGATCATCCTGCCCATCTTCTTTTTAATCGCTGGTGTCTGGATTGCTTTTCGAGCGAAACCTATTTGGCTCGTCGGCATCGTCTTCGGCATCGCCATTCAAATCGCCTTTACGATAATTGCCCTTTTCATGCCTCTTAATACGCTGATCACGGGCATGCCGAGCCCGAGTTAAAACGACCATAGTCGCTTGCAACGGGCGCTCATGCCGCGCACCGCCCACGCATTTCTTTGCCTCGGCGGAGCGCTTCGCCTAATATTGGCGCTTCCATGCCGCGCCGTGATCCCGATACCGCTGCCAGCCCGAAGATCCGCGTTACCCGCGAGACGCTTGGGCAGATGTTCAGCCTCTACGCCTACATGCGGCCGTATCGCGGCAGGCTGACCATCGGCATGATCATGCTCATCGGATCGAGCACGCTCGGCATTTTGTTTCCGTTGCTCTCGGGCCGCATGATCAGCAGCAAGACCCATGAGGCCGCGTTCCACATCGCGCTTCTGACCATCGCGATCCTCTTCGTCCAGGCGGTGATGTCGTACTTCCAGACAAGGCTCTTCAACATCGTCGGTGAGTACAGCCTCTCTGATTTGCGGCGCGCCCTCTTCGCGCACCTGACCGAGATGCCCATGACCTTCTTCAGCCAGCGCCAGGTGGGCGAGCTGACCAGCCGCATGATGGCCGATCTCACGCAGCTGCAGGACGCCTTCATCATGGCCATCCCCCAGTTCCTGCGCCAGAGCATGATCATGATCGGTAGCATCGGCATGATGATCTGGATATCGCCTCGGCTCACCGGCGTGATGGTCGCCTGTTTCCCGCCGACAATCATCGGCGCGATCCTCATCGGGCGGCTGGTCGGCCGGCGCGCGCGCAACACGCAGGAGGAACTGGCGCAGGCCGGCAACGTGATCGAGGAGGCGCTGCAGGGCATCGCCAACGTGAAGGCCTTCTGCAACGAGCTCTTCGAGCAGAAACGCTACGACGCGCGGATCACCGTTTACCTTGCCACCGTGCTGCATGGGGCGAAGGCGCGGGCCACGCTGGTCGCCTTCATCATCTTCGCGATCTTCACGGCGATCGTCACCGTGCTCTGGTACGGCACCACGCTGCTGATCGATAAGCGGCTCGACTCGGGCCAGCTGTTCGGCTTTACCTTTTATACCATCTTCGTCGGCGGCTCGATCGGCAGCTTCGCCGATCTTTACGCCAATTTGCAGCGTTCCATCGGCGCCACGCAGCACGTGCGCGAATTGCTCGGCATATCCGCCGAGCCGCTGACTGCGCCGGGCCTCGTGCCCATGGCGCATGACCGGCTGCGCGGCGAGGTCGCATTCGACGGCGTCACCTTCGCCTATCCGGCTCGGCCCGATGTCAACGTGCTCAAGCAGCTCTCCTTTTCCACCGCGCCGGGCAAAGTGGTCGCGCTGGTCGGCGCCAGCGGCGCGGGCAAGTCCACCCTGGGCTGGCTGCTCCTGCGCTTCTACGATCCGCAGCAGGGTCGCATCCTTTTTGATGGCCGTCCCGCAACCGAGTACGGCCTGCATGAACTGCGCGGACAAATGGCGCTCGTGCCGCAGGAGGTGCTCCTCTTCGGCGGCACCATCGCGGAGAACATCGCCTACGGCAAACCCGGCGCGACGCAGGAGGAGATCGAGAACGCCGCGCGCCGCGCCAACGCGCATGACTTCATCGCGGCTTTTCCCGAGGGATATAAAACGCTGGTCGGCGAGCGCGGGACCAAGGTGTCCGGCGGGCAGCGCCAGCGCATCGCCATCGCCCGCGCGTTGCTGAAGGATCCGTCCATTCTCATCCTCGACGAGGCGACCAGCGCGCTCGATTCGGAAAGCGAACTGCTCGTCCAGCGCGCGCTCGACGAGCTCATGCGCGGACGCACCTGCTTCGTCATCGCGCACCGGCTCTCCACCATCCGCAATGCGGACACCATCGTGTTGTTGCGCGACGGCGCCGTGCTGGAAAGTGGCTCGCATGACGAGCTGATCGCGCTGCCCGATGGCGCCTACGCGCGCATGGTCGATCTGCAGGGTGGCTCCGGCTGGATCGACGATGAAAAGCCGGCTTCGGCGACGAGCGTTTAGTCGGTAGCCGTCGACCTCCGGGCGACGGACTCTCCTCGCAAAACGTTGAGTGAACGTCCTCGCTCCCGAGCTTCGTCATCCTGAGCTTGTCGAAGGATCAGACACGGTTGAAACGAGCGCACGGGCGTGAATTTCGCGGAAGATTCACGCCGTTGGGAAGAGGACGAGCGTGTCTGATCCTTCGACTCCGCCTGCTGGCTCCGCTCAGGATGACGGATGCTTGGAGAAAATGATTCGGTCCCAAAAAACAAAAAGGCGGCGGCCCGAGGGCCGTCGCCTTTCTTACGTATGATGATGGATTTCGACCTGATGACTCAGGCTTCAACCATCCAGTCTCCCATTCGCAGGCACTCGCGGATCTTGCGGCGCTCGCAGCGGGTTTGCTGGGCTTTCGACGCTCGCGCCGGAATGGAGCGTAGCGGATGCTTGTTCAGTCGCACGGAGTCAAACACGTCGGTTATTTTCATCAGGACCAATTTCCTTTCGTTGTTACTTCCGGGACTCGTTTTAGCCTAAAGGATGCCAACACCTTGCAGTGACAAGGAGTGTAATGACGCCGTCATGTTCGTGTCATGTTGCCGATCGCGTAAAAAGAGGGGAAAGAAGGGGAAACAGGGCGACTTCGCGAGGAAGCGGCTTGCTGCTTGCTAGTCGCGGAGCCATATTGCAATCCCCGAAAAATCTTATGCCGCTCCATTCGCTCTTCGATTCCCTTAAGTCAACAACGACCCAGTCTGGTCAAAAAGTTACATACTATTCACTTCCCGCGCTGGAAGCTGCCGGGGTTGGCCCGATCTCGAAACTGCCCGTCAGCATTCGCATCGTCCTGGAAGCGGTGTTGCGTAATTTCGACGGCAAGCGCGTGAGCGAGCACGACGTGCGCACGCTGGCCAACTGGAACGCGAAGACGCCGGTCTCGGAGGAGATTCCCTTCATCGTCGCGCGCATCGTCCTGCAGGATTTCACCGGGGTGCCGCTGTTGGTCGATCTGGCCGCCATGCGCCACGCGGTCGAGAAACTGAAGAAAAATCCCAAGCTCATCGAGCCGCTCGTGCCGGTCGACCTGGTCGTCGATCACTCGGTGCAGGTTGACGTCGCAGGTAGCGCCGACGCGATGCAGCGCAACCTCGAGTTCGAGTTCGTGCGCAACCGCGAACGCTATGAATTCCTGAAGTGGGGCCAGCAGGCGTTCGAGACTTTCAAGGTCGTGCCTCCCGGCATCGGCATCGTCCATCAGGTCAACCTCGAGTACCTGGCCAAGGGTGTCCTCTCGCGCCCGGTCGATGGCGCCACGCTTTATTATCCCGATACGCTGGTCGGCACCGACTCGCACACGACCATGATCAACGGTCTCGGCATCGTGGGCTGGGGCGTGGGCGGCATCGAGGCGGAGGCCGGTATGCTCGGCCAGCCGGTTTACTTCCTCACGCCGGAAGTCGTCGGCGTCCACATGACCGGCGCGATCCGCGAGGGCGTGACCGCGACCGACCTGGCGCTACACGTCACCGAACTCCTGCGCAAGGCCAAGGTCGTCGGCAAGTTCATCGAGTTCTACGGCCCCGGCGCGACCTCGCTCTCGCTGCCGGACCGCGCGACCATCGCCAACATGGCGCCCGAGTACGGCGCGACCATGGGCTTCTTCCCCGTCGACGCGGAATCGGTCAATTACCTCAAGGCGACCGGCCGCACGCCCGCGCAGATCGAGGCGTTCGAGGCCTATTTCAAGGCGCAGGACATGTTCGGCATCCCGGACAAGTCGGCCGGCATCGTCTACAGCCAGGACATCGAGCTGGACCTCGGCGACGTGACGCCGAACGTCGCGGGCCCGAAGCGTCCGCAGGACCGCATCGCGCTGCCGGAACTGAAGACCAGCTTCCTCGCCGCGCTCGACCGCCCGCTGACCGAAAACGGCTTTGGCAAGAAGGGCGCGGAAGGTGCGTCCACTGCCGTGACGCTTAACGGCACCCGTCCCGCCGTCGACGTCACGATCAAGAACGGCAGCGTGCTCATCGCTGCCATCACCAGCTGCACGAACACGAGCAACCCGTCTGTCATGATCGCCGCCGGCCTGCTCGCAAAGAAAGCAGTTGAGGCCGGGCTGACCGTGAACGCGGCGGTGAAGACCTCGCTCGCGCCCGGCTCCCGCGTGGTGAAGGACTACCTCGACAAGAGCGGCCTTCAGCCGTTCCTCGACCAGCTCGGATTCCAGATCGTCGGCTACGGCTGCACGACCTGCATCGGTAATTCCGGCCCGCTCAATCCCGTTATCGATGAGGCCATCACCAAGGCCGATCTCGTCGCGGCCAGCGTGCTCTCGGGCAACCGCAATTTCGAGGCCCGCGTGCATCCCAGCATCAAGGCCAACTTCCTCATGTCACCGCCGCTGGTCGTTGCGTTCGCGCTCGCCGGCAAGGTGGACATCGATCTCGCCAAGGAACCGATCGGCAAGGGCAAGAGCGGCCAGGACGTTTATCTCAAGGACATCTGGCCGACGCTGAAGGAGATCAACGATCTCGCGAAGCTTTCCATCGCGCCCGACGTCTTCAAGAAGAACTACAGCGACTTCGCCGAGCAGAATCCGGCCTGGAACAACATCGCGGGCTCGACCGGCGACACCTACGCGTGGGACGATAAGAGCACCTATATCCAGGAGCCCCCGTTCTTCGAGGACTTCTCGATGGAAGCGGGCCACATCGGCGAGATCCTCGACGCGCGGCCGCTCGGCATCTTCGGCGACTCGGTCACGACCGATCACATCTCGCCCGCCGGCAGCTTCAAGAAGGATTCCCCCGCGGGTAAGTACCTGATCACGGAAGGCGTCGAGCCGGTCGCGTTCAACAGCTACGGCGCGCGGCGCGGCAACGACCGGGTCATGACCCGCGGCACCTTTGCCAACGTGCGGATCAAGAATCTCATGGTGCCCGGCGTCGAGGGCGGCGTCACGGTGCACCAACCCGACGGCGAGCGCATGAGCATCTACGACGCCTCGATGAAGTACCAGCAGGCCGGCACGCAGCTGATCATCATTGCGGGCAGCGAGTACGGCACCGGCAGCTCGCGCGACTGGGCGGCCAAGGGCACGCGCCTGCTCGGCGTGAAGGCGGTCGTTTCCCAGAGCTTCGAGCGTATCCACCGTAGCAACCTCGTCGGCATGGGCGTGCTCCCGCTCTGCTTCATGGAAGGAACGAACGCCAAGACACTCAACCTTGACGGTACCGAGACCTACTCGCTGCGCGGGCTCGATGACAACATCAAGCCGCGCCAGCAGGTCGTCCTCGAAATCAAGCGCGCGGACGGGAAGATCGAGAATGTCCCGCTCCTTCTGCGCATCGACACGCCCATCGAGGTCGACTACTTCCGCCACGGCGGCATCCTGCCCTACGTCCTGCGCCAGATCATCAACGCGGCGTAGGCGATACGTCACGGGACCGCGGCGTCAGCTGCGGTTTCGGATAACGAGGAAGGCGACGATGGTGAAGACCGCGGCCACGCCGATAATGGCGTAGGTTAGATCGATTGACGCCAGGAAACTCTGAGATTGTGCCGGGGCCGGAGGAGGCGCGGGTTGGTTGCTTGCGGCGGGTGCCGTCGTGGCCGTGCCATTGATCAGCGTCTGCGCCTGGGGATCGTTGTGGATGTGCAGTAGCGCGATGTTAATCGCGGCGGCGCCATCGCTCCGCAGGTCAGGGGCTAGCGTGCATCCGAAGAACGTCACCAGATCGGGATCGGTATAGATGATCTTCGGGGCGGTGTAGTGCCAGCCGTTGGGAAGATGGTCGCCCTCGTCCTTCGTCTCGATGCGGTCGACCATGTTGGCCGGCATCTTGGGCAGGTCGTTATCGGCATCCTGAAAAATGATGACGGCCTGGCCCTGCAGCGTATTGAGGGCGAGCGCGGTCAGGTCCGCGGGGCTGCCCTGGGAATCGTTCGCATGGTCGGCGTCGAGATAGACCATGGGCGAGGAAAGCCACGCGATCGGCAGGTGTTTGGCGTGTGCCTCGGCCTTTGCCTGATCAATCTGGTCGACCGTGTAATACTGCCTTGCCTCCAAGGCGCAGCCGCCGCCGAGGAGGAGCAGGGCGCCAAGCAAGAAAGAGCGAGTGAAGGAACGCATGATCAAACTATCGGCAGTCGCCGGGCTAATTGGATGAAATTCGCCCATCCCAGCGACGTTTTCGGGCGGGATAGGAGGCTACGCCGCTTCCTGCCAGGCTTCGTCGGCGTCGATGCCTTCCGTCTCCCGGTGCGGGGCGATGTAGAAGCGTTCTTCCTGCACGATCTTGAGGCCGACCGTGCGCAGCTCGGCGGAGGAGAGATCGGCGCGGTCGGCGAGCAGTGCTTCCTTGTTCACCTCCAGCGCGGGTTGGCGGAGATAGCGGCGCCCCCAGGCCATCTCGCCGAGCTTCTCCGCGATCGCGCTCCAGGTCCACTTGCGGCTGGCGCGGTCCACCCGGTGCGGCGAGACGCGGAAGCCGATGACCGCGTGGGTCAGTGCCAGCGATTGCCGGTCGCGGAATGAGTCGGGATGGCTGCGCGCCCACGTCTCAACCCACGTGGTTTCGAGCGTGAGGTAGCGTTCGATCTCGGCGAGCGGGGCGCGGAACTTCTGCCGGATGCCGGCGATTTCCTGGTCTTGCTCGCGCTCGATCTCGGCGCGGTTGAGCTGGAGCTGCACGATGTTTTCCACCACGGCGTCGAGCTCATGGCGGCTGGTGATGGTGGGCGCGGGGGCGCTGACGGGAAGAGGAATGGTGTTGTTCATGGAGGTGGGTGAGGGGAGTTGGATCAGTTTTGAAGCGGGTTTTGCAGGACGCGGTCCAGCTGCTGGCCGAAGCGCTTCTGGTAAAACGCTGCGAGGCTTTCGCTCGTGACGCGGACGTGGACGCGCTTCTTTTTCCGGCGCGCGGTGGGGGTGAGCTCGGAGGCGTCGAGATCGCCGCTGTCGATCAGCTTTTGCACGCTGACGCGAGACAGGGAAAGGATCTTGGCGACCTCCCGCACCTTGAGCAACGGAGGTAAGAATAGCTTTGACTTAAGCGTATCATTTGTAATCATATGTGAACTCCTTGGTGGATAAAATTAATGGAAACATCTTTATCGGCTTTGAACGTAGTCATGTTTAGGTCAAAGTAAACGAAATTTGTGATAAAATGTTAACAAAAGAGTTAATCCGGCCTTGAGCCTGCCGACTTCGGCACTTTTCTCCTCGGGTTGACCCTTAATTCTGGACTTATTCGTCGGTGCGTCGTTGTTTACTGCATGTTCACTGGATTGATCGAAGCCACGGGCCGCGTGGTTGCCGCCGAGCCGCGTGGAGACGGGCTGCGGCTCGTGCTGGAAGCACCGGGTCTCGCCGAAACGATGCGGATCGGCGATAGCCTCGCGCTCAACGGCTGCTGCCTGACGGTCGCCGCAATGGAGGGCTCGCGCCTGAGTTTCGACCTGCTGCGCGAGACGGTAGAGCGCACCAATCTGCAGGCGGTGCGGATCGGGTCGCCGGTCAATCTCGAGCGGGCGATGGCGGCGGACGGCCGGTTCGGCGGCCATATCGTGACCGGGCACATCGACGCGACCGCAGTCATCCGTGGCTGGAAGCCGGTCGGCGGCGATTACGAGTTGCGGGTCGGCATCGAGCCGGGCCACGGCATTTACCTCGTGCCCAAGGCCTGCATCGCGGTCGACGGCATCAGCCTGACCGTGGGCGAAGTGGGCGCGGACGAATTCTCGGCATGGATCATTCCGCACACGCGCGAGGTGACCGCCCTGCGCGAGCGCGTGGTCGGCGACCGGGTCAACCTCGAGTTCGATTTGCTGGCGAAGTACGCGGAGAAAATTCTCGCGGCGCGCCGGGTTTAAGTTGGGAGGAGGCGACGTCTGCTTTTTTCCGAGGCCGCTCTCGCCTCGCGCGCGAAGAGGCCGTAGCATCAGACTGTGAATCCGACGATTGAGGCGCTTCTCATCTTGCAGGCCCGCGACGTGCGCGTGGCGGAACTGACCGACGAACTTGAAAGCACCCCGCGCCAGATCGCCGCCCTGGAGCGCGACTTGGCCGCGCGCACGGCGCAATTCGGCGAGTTGAAGAACAAGACGCGGCTGGTCGAGGCCGAGCGCAAGAAGATCGACCTGGAGGTGAAGTCGAAGGAGGCCGCCATCGCGCGCTACAAGGCGCAGCAACTGGCCACGCGCAAGAACGAGGAGTTCGCCGCGCTGATCCACGAGATCGAGCACGCGCAGGCCGAGATTTCCAAGCTGGAAGATTCCGAGCTCGAGTTGATGGAGGCCTACGAAAAGGGGCTGGTCGATGTCGCGGCGGGCGAGAAGGAACTGGCCGAGGCCGAGGCGAAGGCGAAGCAGAAGAAGGCCGATTTGCAAAAGCGCGGCGACGCGATGGCCGCCGATTTGAAAGCGACGAAGGAGAAGCAGGCCGAGGCCGAGAAGGCGGTGCCGGAGGACGTGCTTTCGCGCTACCGCCGGCTGCTCAAGAGCAAGGGCGACGTGGCCGTAGTGCCGGTCCAGGGCGGTTCCTGCGGCGGCTGCCACATGAAACTGACGACGCAGACCGTCGTCAGCGCGCACAAGGAGGAGAGTCTCGCCTCCTGCGAAAACTGCGGGCGCATTGTCTACGCGGAGTGAGTCGCTGACGACTTAGCGCGGTTTTTCGGTCGGCGCCTGCGTGCGCAATTTTTTCCATTCCGCCAGGCGCGCACGGATCTTCGCCTCGTAGCCGTGGTCGGTCGGCTGG